>MTBK01029533.1_pt1 | contig 12797 bp, 12 predicted proteins | sample 1535981 | NCBI WGS metagenome assembly MTBK01 (sample SAMN06109225, study PRJNA356200) | anaerobic digester metagenome | isolation source: biogas reactors fed with pig manure or primary and secondary sludge | place: Spain | collected 2016-06-30 | reverse complement strand
ACCTGCGAAAGGGTAAACACCCTTCTCGGCAATGCCAGTCTCATCAGTTCAAGATCAGCATATATCTCATTACCATTCTCATCGCGTGTACTGCTCATAGTACCGCGTTCCATTCCCCTTACACCGGAAGCGATGTAAAATGCCGAAACAAGAGAGGCAGCAATATATTCCGACTGGGGCAGATGCGGGAGGAACTGTGTGGCATCAACATGGCTGCCAAGTGCACCGCCGGGTGTTACAACAGGAATACCAAGTTTTACAAGTTCCCCGATCATGTATTCTATGAACATAGGCGACTGGCCGACAACATCCTCTTCCAGCGTTTCTGTCAGTCCCTGTGCCATTGCTTCTATTTCCCGGACTGAAATGCCTCCATAGGTAAGAAATCCTTCATATAACGGAACCAGATGCTTCATCTTTGTAAAGATATCAGTGGAATTGGTACAGATGGCACCACCTTTTGCCGAACTCACCTTCCTGCCGGAAAAATATACAATATCACATAATTCACACATTTTAAGCAATATGGATCCAATGGTCTCTTTTTCACAACCGCTTTCCCTCATTAAAATGAAATATGCATTTTCTCCTATAAGGCTCGCATCCAGAACTATTATAAGATTGTACTTGTCGGCAATCCTTCTTACTTCCCTCAGGTTTGAAAGAGAAAAGGGCTGGCCGCCGATAAGGTTTGTTGAGGCTTCCATTCTGATGAAGGGGATATTCTCAGGCTTCACCTCCAGAATGGTTTTTTCCAGCTTTTCCGTGTCAATGTTTCCCTTGAAGGGATGGGAACTGTTTATTTTCATGGCCTCAGGTGTGTAGAGCTCAAGTATGCTGCCTCCGTTGAGTTCGATATGGGCACGGGTGGTTGTGAAATGATAGTTCATCGGAATAACCGATCCTTCACTGATATAGGCTTTGGAAATAATATTTTCAGCTGCCCTGCCCTGATGTACGGGGAGAATATATTTTTTCCCCAGTACTTCCTGTACACTTTTTTCAAACCTGCTGAAACTGACAGATCCCGCATAGGCATCATCAGCCACAAACATTGTTGAAAGCTGCCTGTCGCTCATGGCATTGGTTCCGCTGTCGGTCAGCATGTCGAGAAAGATATCCTTTGTTGAAAGAAGAAATGAATTGTATCCGGCTTCCTTGACTGCCTTCAGTCTTTGCTCAACGGACACGAGATTGAGTGACTGAACTATACGTACCTTGTGCATCTCAAGGGGAATCTGTTTGCCGTTGAAAAATTTAACTCTGCGATTGTTGCTTATCTTTTCCATTTTTAAGAGTTTAAGTTGAGAAATGGTCTGTTATATTGCATTATGCTTTTAAATTGAGTCCAAACGTACTGTAATTTCAGATAATATCAAACAGAACCCTGACGCTGACTGTCTTCATTTTGCATTTTTGAGCTTAAATTTTCTTATATTGTTTACTGTAAAAGGGGATCTGCCTGACTAAAAATTATTTTCCGGATTTATTTTGAATTATTTTTTTGGCAATAGTTTGTTAATCTTTGGATTTTGTTGATCCCTGTCAAATATATATATATCTGATTATGAATCTTTTATTAAATAACGTTTGTTTGATAATATATTTGTTACTTAGCTTTTTGTGAAAAAATAACGAACTGTTACTTTGAGGATGACATTTTGAGATGATAAATGAAATAACGTAAGGAGGGTCGATGATCCGGAGCCTTAAAGGATACAGTATTATCAAGAGGAACAAGAGGCCGGCCCGGAATGATGAAAGGAAATTCTCCGGAATAATTGTAAGATTGTCAGGCCTGCTTAGATTTTCAATCGAAATAAAAGAAATGGATTTTAATTCTTTTATTGGTAATTCTGAGGCAATTATAGTGGTTGATGTAAGGACCAGAATAGAAAAATGAAAAGAAAGAAAGGGAATGATTTGACGGGGGAAGGATATAATTATTAAATTCGGATTTTTTTTAATAATCTTTTCAGACTAAGCCAATGCTAATACAACAGTTGTCAGTATTTCTGGAAAACAAATCGGGCCGGCTTACTGAAGTGCTTGAAACTCTGGGCAGGAAACGGATCAGAATCAAAGCACTCACAGTTGCTGACACCACGGAATTCGGGATATTGCGTCTGATAGTGTCCGATCCCGAAAAGGCAAGGACCATTCTCAGGGAGCAGAAGTTCACGGTGAACATGACGGAAGTCATCTCGGTTGTTGCTCCCAATGAGGCGAAAGACTATGCCAAGGTTCTTAAGATATTGTCAGACATAGATATAAGTGTGGAATATACCTATGCCTTCACCACCGGGAAAAGCTCGGTGATAATACTTCGCTGCAGCAATAATGAAAAGGCAATCAGGGCTCTTAAGGATAACGAGATGGATCTGCTGCTGGCCAGTGATCTTTATAAAATCTAATATTACAAATTCTGTTGTTTTTCTGATGAATATGAATATCTGGAACAGGCATTTTGAGTGTATGGAAAGGGATGATCTCCGATATAATCAGGAAAAGAGGCTGAGGGAGACTGTGGCGCGGGTTTATTTCAATGTGCCCTATTACCGGCATAAGATGCAGGAAGCCGGACTCGGACCCGAAGCCGTCAATTCTCTTGATGATCTCAGGAAGCTGCCTTTCACAACCAAGGATGACCTGAGGGATAATTATCCTTTCGGCCTGTTTGCCGTGCCGATGAGCGAAATAGTAAGACTTCATGCATCTTCCGGTACCACGGGAAAGCCTACCGTTGTCGGTTATACCAGGAATGACATTGCAACATGGTCGGAAGTTATGGCCCGTACTCTCACATCTGCAGGAGCAGGCCGTGATGATTTCATTCATATCGCATACGGATACGGCCTCTTTACAGGAGGCCTGGGACTTCATTATGGGGGGGAAAAGATAGGAGCATCGGTGATTCCTATCTCAGGAGGCAATACCACCCGTCAGTTGCAGCTTATGCGTGATCTCGGCTCAACCATCCTTGCATGCACACCTTCCTATGCACTTTTCCTGGCTGAAGCCATACAGGAAAACGGCGTAAGCCGGAGTGACCTGAAGCTGAAGGCCGGTGTTCTCGGTGCCGAGCCCTGGACGGAGAACATGCGGAAGGAAATAGAGGAAAAACTTGAGATAAAAGCGATTGACATTTATGGATTAAGTGAAGTGATAGGGCCGGGTGTGGCCAGTGAGTGTATGATACAGAACGGACTGCATGTCAATGAGGATCATTTTTATCCTGAAATAATTGACCCGGAAACTCTTGAAGTTCTTCCGGAAGGGTCGGTGGGTGAACTGGTTTTTACGACAATTACAAAGGAGGGACTGCCTCTTATACGTTACCGGACACGTGATCTTACAAGGCTGAATTCAGAAAAATGCGACTGCGGCAGAACCTTTGTCAGAATGGAGAAATGTCTTGGACGAAGTGACGACATGCTGATAGTAAGGGGAGTTAATCTGTTTCCGTCACAGATCGAGACTCTGCTTCTTGAAATGAAGGAAATAAAGCCGCATTATCTCATCATCGTTGATAGAATGTATAATCTTGATACCCTTGAACTTCAGGTTGAAGTAGATGAAGAATTTTTTCAGGACAAGATCAGCCAGTTGCAGATAATCAGGGGCAGGCTGCAGGACCGGCTTGAAAATGCCATCGGTCTTTCAATAAAGGTGACACTTGTTGAACCAAAAACAATTGAAAGAAGCGAAGGCAAGTCCCGGAGGGTCATTGACAAACGTAAATTCTGATTTAAACATAGTAACATGGATAACATACCAATTCCTTCAGGAATTATTGAAAGACTGGCTTATGATAACGGACTAAAATCGGTCGGAAGCGCATCCATACGGGAAATATCCTTTCTGACCGATCTTCTTGAAAAGGAAACCGGAATACCCTTTATAAGGATGGAGATGGGAGTTCCCGGTCTTCCGACTCCGTCAATTGCCGTGGAAGCTGAAATCGGTGCATTGCAAAGAGGAGTGTCTTCAAATTATCCCAATGTTGCCGGTGTACGTGTCCTGAAAAATGAGGCATCAAGATTTATAAAACTGTTTCTGGATGTTGACATCCGGCCTGAAGGCTGTATCCCTACAGGGGGTTCAATGATGGGCGGATTGCTGAGCTTTCTGGTAGCAAACAGGAATGACCGCACAAAGGGAGGGACTCTTTTCCTTGATCCCGGATTTCCCGTTCATAAACAGCAGGTTAAAATGCTAGGACATGAGTATCATTCCTTTGATTTATATGATTTCCGGGGCAAAAAACTCAGAGACAAGCTTGAGTCCTGTTTCAAAACCGGTAAAATATCCTCCCTGCTGTATTCCAATCCCAATAATCCCGCATGGATTTGCCTTAACGAAGAGGAACTTGCAATCATAGGAGAGCTTTCTGCAAAATACGATGTCATAGTGATTGAGGATCTTGCATATTTCGGAATGGATTTCCGTAAGGATTATTCGCATCCGGGAGTTCCTCCATATCAGCCTACAGTGGCACATTACACCGATCACTACATCCTTCTTGTATCGAGCTCCAAGATGTTCAGTTATGCCGGTCAGAGAATAGGACTAATGGCTGTGTCTGACAAGCTGTTCAACAGAAGCTATCCTGATTTGTTAAGGTATTATTCAAGTGATAAATTTGGTCATGCTATGATTTTTGGAGCCCTGTACGGGGTTTCTGCGGGTGTGACCCATTCGGTACAGTATGGCCTGACGGCCCTTCTCAGGGCTGTGAATGACGGAGACTACAACTACCGGAATGATGTGAGGGAATATGAAGAAAAAGCTTCCGTGATGAAGAAGTACTTCCTGTCAAGCGGCTTTGAAATTGTTTATGATACAGATCTGGATGTGCCGCTTGCTGACGGATTCTATTTCACGGTCAGCTATCCGGGGATGACGGGAAAGGAATTGCTTCAGGAACTTCTGAAATATGGTATCAGTGCCATTAACCTTGATATAACGGGCAGTGAACGGGAAGGATTGAGAGCATGCGTTTCCAAGGTTCCCCGGGATCTGTTCCCGGAACTGGAGAAGCGTCTCGGAAAATTCAATGAAGATCATCTTGTGAACAGTGAACAGGAAATAATTTAGAATAAATGGCAAAGATCAGAGGAAGTATAGTAATAGATATAGACCGCTGCAAGGGATGCGAGATCTGCATGGTAACCTGTCCGACGGGCACGATAAAGATGTCGGAACAGGTGACTCACAAAGGTTATTTCTATGCCTGGCCTGCAAATCCCGGATTATGTATAGGATGTGCCAATTGCGCGGTAGTATGCCCGGACGGAGTGATAACTGTGTATAAAACAAAAATTTAACTTTCTGATGGAGAGAGAATTGAGACTGATGAAGGGAAATGAGGCAATTGCCGAAGCAGCAATACGTGCCGGAACTGACGGTTATTTCGGATATCCCATCACTCCCCAGAGTGAGATAGTGGAATATCTGATGGAAGCAAATCCTTTTGAAACGACCGGCATGGTTGTTCTTCAGGCTGAAAGCGAGATTGCTGCAATAAATATGGTATATGGCGGTGCAGGCTGCGGAAAAAAGGTAATGACAACATCTTCCTCGCCGGGAATAAGCCTGATGCAGGAAGGTATCACATATATCGCCGGCGCTGAGCTGCCCTGCGTTCTTGTGAACATAGTAAGAGGCGGTCCCGGACTCGGAACAATACAGCCGGCCCAGTCAGATTATTTCCAGGCAGTAAAAGGCGGGGGACACGGAGATTATCACCTGATAGTGCTTGCTCCGGCATCGGTTCAGGAAATGGCCGATTTTGTGGAACTGGGATTTGATCTTGCCTTCAGATACCGGAATCCGGTTATGATCCTTTCCGATGGCGCTATCGGACAAATGATGGAGAAAGTATATCTTAACCCGCAAAAGGAGAGATCCGGAACCGTGCCTGAATGGGCAACCACGGGAAAACCCCCGGACAGGGAGAGAAATATTATTACTTCGCTGGAACTTGATTCCGCGAAACAGGAATTGTTCAATCTTAAACTCATTGCAAAATATGATGAGATAAGGGAGAAGGAAGTGAGATTTGAGGAATTTCAGTGTGAGGATGCTGATTTTCTTTTTGTTGCATACGGAACAAGCGCACGGATCTGTCAGAAATCAGTGCAGCTTGCACGTAATGAGGGAATCAGGGCGGGACTTCTCCGGCCGGTCACTCTTTTCCCATTCCCGGAAAAACAGATTGGCAGTCTTGCAGAAAAGGTGAAAATAATTTTGTCGGTGGAAATGAGTGCCGGCCAGATGAGTGAAGATGTAATGCTGGCAGCCGAAGGCAGGGTGCCGGTGTTTCATTTTGGCAGAATGGGAGGAATGGTACCGACACCTGAAGAGGTACTGGATTTTTTGAAATCAAAAATAATGGGAGCTTAGAAAATGGCAGAAGTAACAGGAATAAAAGATTATATAAAGCCGGAAAATCTTGTTTACGGTAAAACACGGCTGATGACGGATAATGTTCTTCATTATTGTCCGGGCTGTGGTCACAGCACAGCACACAGAATACTGGCCGAGATTATTGATGAGGAAGGGCTTCAGCAGGATGCGATAGGTATCTCGCCGGTAGGATGCTCAGTGTTCCTCTATCATTATCTTGATATTGACTGGCAGGAAGCGGCTCATGGAAGGGCTCCGGCACTGGCAACTGCCATAAAAAGACTGTGTCCGGACAAGTTTGTGTTCACCTACCAGGGTGACGGTGACCTTGCAGCAATAGGAACTGCCGAAACAATACATTCCTGCAACAGAGGAGAAAATATCCTTATCATCTTCATAAACAACGGGATATATGGTATGACCGGCGGACAGATGGCTCCGACGACAATTCCCGGAATGAAATCATCAACTTCACCTTTTGGACGGGATACAAAACAGATGGGTTTTCCGTTGAAGATAACCGATATTGTGGCAACACTCCCGGGGACATATTTTGTAAGCCGGCAAAGTGTTCACACGGCGCTTAATGTAAGGAGGACAAAGCGGGTTTTGAGAAAGGCAGTTCAGTATCAGAGTCTTAACAGGGGAACCTGTTTTGTGGAGATAGTGTCAAACTGCCCTGCCGGCTGGAAGATGACACCGGTTGATGCAAATAAATGGATGGAGGAAAACATGTTTCCCTATTACCCTCTGGGAGACCTTAAGGTTCCTTCGCCTGAAACAGCCGGAACCCCTGACAACAAGGAATAAGATGACAGAAGGATGAAATTGGCGAAAGAAATAAAACCGGCAAAAGAAATAAAGCTGGCGGAAGGAATAGATTGACAGAATGAATTGATTGGCAGCAGGAATTGATTGGCGAAAAGAATAAATTGACAGAAAGAGTAAAATGACAGTAGGAACAAAATGACAGAAGAAATAATAATTGCAGGTTTTGGAGGACAGGGAATCCTGTCTATGGGAAAAATCATGGCTTATTCCGGCGTAATGCAGGATATGGAAGTAAGCTGGATGCCTTCCTATGGTCCGGAAATGAGAGGAGGTACCGCAAATGTAACGGTGATTCTGAGTGATGAAAAAATCAGTTCCCCCATTCTCCGGCAGTTTGATACGGCAATCATCCTGAATCAGCAATCCCTGGACAAGTTTGAGGATTCTGTAAAAACAGGCGGGATTCTTATTTATGACAGTCATGGAATAGTCCGCCATCCTGAGCGCAGGGATATTTCCATTTATCAGGTTAATGCGCTGGAGGAGGCGGGAAAAATGAACAGTCCGAAAACCTTTAATATGATTGTGCTTGGTGCTTACCTGAATATCAAGCCTGTTCTGACCCTGGAAAATGTTGTCAGAGGTCTGGGGAAATCCCTGCCGGAAAGATATCATAATCTCATTCCCGATAATGAAAAGGCACTTAAGAGGGGAATGGAAATAGTTTCACAGGTAAGTTGATGGTCTGGTATTCCGGTATTCAGGTAATCCGGCAATCTGGTATTCCGGTAATCTGATATTCTGACATTCTGACATGCTGATTATTTCCCGTAAAATCCCATTTCATCTATATATTTCCATACCGGAGCCGGTATGAAATATGACATGTCCCTGCCCTGTCTGATTCCCTTCCTGATAAATGTTCCGGATATGTCCATCAGGGGCGCCCTGACGTAACGGACAGCCGCCCTGGAAAGGAGGGCGTCAAGTGCGGAAGAAGGAGGCTTTACTGATTTGGGTCGGGGATAAACATATATTTCATATCTTTTTACCAGTTCTGCTGCATTTTTCCATTTATGAAGAGTATATAGATTATCCTCACCCATTACCAGGGAAAAAGTGTGATTCGGATATTTCTCCTCAAGATAGGCAAGCGTATGAATGGTGTAGGAGGGCAGTGGCAGGCGGAATTCAATATCTGATGCTTTTATCCTGTAGTTTTTGCCAATACCCAGGTTCACCATGTGAAGGCGCTGATAATTATCCAGAAGAGTTCCTTTTTTTTTCAGGGGATTTTGCGGACTGACAACAAACCATATTTCTTCAATGGGTGTAAATTCAGTCATATAGCCTGCTATTACAATGTGGCCGATATGGATGGGGTTGAATGATCCGAAATAGAGTCCGATTTTACTCATCTTGCCTTTCAATGAAATTTTTAATAATAGTGTATATTTCCTTCCGGGCCTGTTCCAGCCTGTCGTTGATCACCGTATAATCAAAGCAGTCGGCAAGTTCTATTTCTTCAAGAGCCTTTTCAACCCTCATCTTTATTTTTTCAGGGGAATCAGTTCCCCTCAGGATAAGCCTTTTTTCCAGTTCCCCGACCGAGGGCGGCTTAATGAAAACAGACAATGCCTTATGACCAAAAATATTTTTAAGTTTTATTCCACCCTTTACATCTACATCGAACAGGACATTTTTCCCTTTTCTGAAAATCCTTTCAATCTCTTCCCTGAGTGTTCCGTACAGCTGATCCCTGTATACTTCTTCCCATTCAACAAAGTCTCCTTTTCTGATTCTTTTCCTGAATTCGCTGGTGGTAATGAAATGGTAGTGCCTTTTGTTTTCCTCACCGTCCCTTGGCTCCCTGGTGGTTGCCGAGACAGAAAATTCAAGGTCAAGGTCCTTGTCCATAAGATAATTAACAAGTGTGGTTTTCCCTGCGCCCGACGGGGCTGAAATGATTATGAGTCTGCCTTTCTCTGAACTGGTCACGGAATATCAAAGTATGTTAAGTGTCTGTTCCTTTATTTTTTCAAGCTCATCTTTCATCATCACCACCAGTTTCTGAATTTCTGCATCATTTGCCTTGGAGCCGATGGTATTGATTTCCCTGCCTATCTCCTGTGCGATGAAATTCAGTATTTTTCCGTTAGGTGGTTGCGATTCGATTTTTTCAGTAAAATATTCACAATGATTTTTCAATCTGACTTTCTCTTCATTGATATCGAGTCTTTCAAGATAAAAGATAAGCTCTTGTTCAAGCCTGTTCCCGTCGATATTTTTCCCACCCACATATTCTTCAAGCAGCTTGTAAAGCTTTTCCTTTATCCTGTCAATTCTGTTTCCTTCATGCCTTTCTATCTCGTCAAGGAGGGAAGTTATTCTGTTTATGCAGATTCTGAGATCTGATTCAATTGATCTGCCTTCTTCCGTCCTGAACGTGTCAAGCTGATGAGCCGATTCATCAAGTTTCTCCAGTACCTTGTTCCACTCTTCTTCGGGAAGTTCCGTTTTTTCTGTTTTCAGGGATTCGGGGAATTTCAGTATTGCCGACAACAGGTCCATACCCGGATCAATGCCGAGCTCAGCAGATATTTCCCTGATCTGGGCGAAATAGGATCTGACCACTGCTTTGTTGATCTGCGGAACCGTATCTGCATCAGTTATATCAAAAGAGATTGTCAGATCAATTTTCCCCCTGTCGAGTTTCCTGCTTATCCGCTTGCGGATTTCACTTTCTTTTTCCCTGTACAGCCATGGCAATCGTGTATTCAGATCGAATTGCTTGGAATTAAGAGATTTAATCTCAATTAATATCTTTTTCCCGGGAATTTCTGCTACGGCTTTCCCGTAGCCTGTCATGGATTTTATCATCTCTGGCAGGGGTTGGTCCTATATAAACGGCAAAAATATGAAAAAGGAATTAAACGGGCGGCTTTCCATTAAAATCAGGCCACTTCCAGCTCAAGGGTGAAGTAGCGGAAGATGGGTTCTTCCTTTATGATCCTGTATCCCTTGTTTATTGCCCCTTTCCTGTTGAATACATTTTTCACGACAGCGGCTACATATGCCATATGGTTATTGGTATACACCCTGCGGGGAACAGCCAGTCTGACAAATTCATTTGCCGGGTATCTGTTTTCACGTGTGAGGGGATTACGGTCAGCCAGCAGGGTTCCTACTTCGCTTCCCCTTACCCCTCCTTCAATAAATATTTCACAGACAAGTACCTGTGCGGGGAATTCTTCTTTTGGCACCAGCGGGAGAAACCTGTCCACATCAATAAAAATTGCATGTCCGCCGAAAGGTTCTACTACCGGGATTCCATATTCCTTGAGTTTTGAACCAAGAAATGCCGTCTGGCTTATTCTTGATCTGATGAAATCAGTATTGGTACCTTCATACAATCCCCGGGCCAGGGCATTCATGTCGCGTCCTGTCATTCCCCCGGTAAGGATTAATCCTTCATGTATCATATTGAATTTAACAGCTTCATGATACATGGCCTCATCCCTGAATGCGGTGAACCCGCCCGTATTGGCAAGTGCATCTTCTTTTGCACTCATTGTCATTGCGTCGGCATGCGAATACATCTCAAGCAGAATCTCCCTGATGCTTTTATCTGAATATCCGGTTTCCCTGGTCTTGATGAACCATGCATTTTCGGCAAATCTTGAAGAGTTGAGGATTAATTTTACACCATATTTATATGAAAGTTCACGGATATTTCTGATATTTTCCATGCTTACCGGCTGACCTCCGGTTGAATTGTCGGTAACCGACAGAATGATACAGGGTATTCTTTCCCTGGAATTGTTCCGGAGAATGTCTTCAAGCCTGGCAAGGTCCAGGTTTCCCTTGAAGGGATGGTATGCATACAAATCATCCGATTCCCTGATGGTACAATCGACCGGAATTGCCTTCCTGTACTCAATAAGTGCCCTTGATGTGTCGAAAAGTGAATTGCAGGGGACAATATCTCCTTCCTTCAGCATTGAGGAAAACAGAATACTGTCGGCAATCCGCCCCTGATAGGTTGGAATGATCCTCTGAAATCCGGTAATCTCGTAGATTGCCTGCCTGAGATTATCAAACGATGAGGTGCCGGCAAAACTTTCATCTCCCGTAAACAGGGCTGACCATTGACTGTCGCTCATGGAACCGGATCCGGTATCAGAAACAAGATCAATAATTACCTGTTCGGATTTTAGATTGAAAACGTTGAATGATGCCTCCCTAATCCATTTTTCCCTTTCTTCTCCTGAGCTTGTGTATACAGGCTCTGTCATTTTTATTTTGTAAGGTTCAAATAATGGTAGTTTCATAATTACAGATAGAACAAAATAATAACCAACCGTAGAGTCATAATACTCCCCTGCAGCAAGCTATTGGATTTGTATAATTATGAGGAATTCTCTTATAAAATATTATCGGTTAAATTACCGTTATCTCTTTGCCTGGTGATCCGGAGGGTAATTTACCGATATAAGAAAAGTCCAGTTTCCAGGGATCATCATCTGAGGGTAAAATTATAAATATTTTATGATATATTCAACGAATAAAAAATAAGACGGATAGTTGTAATGAATTTAAAAAATTTAAAATATCTGGGAGTATTATTTATTTCAATTTTTGCCTATAATGCTTATTCTCAGGATAAAATACAGGATGACGACCTTGTAAAGATAATGACAGACAGCTTCGGGGTTATTATGCATGACAGTTTGCCGAAGGCAGTAAAAGACAGTTCCGGAGTGAAAACAATTGACAGTCAGGAGAAGGCAATGACAGACAGTTCCGGGGTTATTATGCATGACAGTCTGCCGAAGGCAGTAAAAGACAGTTCAGGGGTTGTAATGCCTGACAGTCCGGGAATGGAAACAATTGACATCCCCGGCCCTGAAATGATTGATTCTCTTAAAAGGAAGGGAATTATATTCAGTGACCAAAGAGAAAAACCGGAAATAGTGCTTTCTGCCGGCCAGGCAGTGAAATTTCTTCAGGAACGCAGCATGCCGGGATACTGGAAAAATCCTGATGATCCCCTGAGGGCAGCAATCCGTCAGCTTGTATTCAAAGCCATCAACCCTCCCTATGATTCCACTGAATTATTTATTTTACAGTACCCATTTGATTCACTGAATGTTTCCTGGGATAAATTTTATGTCTGGAAGCCCATCAGAATGAAGATTCCTGTCATCTCTCATCCCCTTTCATCCATAGCTGCCGATACAATAGCATTGCCTGATATGCTTTCCGGGGATTATGCCGCCGATACGGCCCGGATCATTGATGTTAAAATTCCCGGACTGCCGGAGCCATCAGTGCGCAGGGCATATTTAAAGGATACCATAATTTATGTAGTTGCAGATACTTTGCGGGAAGTGGTTTCTGACTATCCGGGATTCCCGTTTACTTATTACAATACACCCTTTCAGGGTGATTCACTCAGAACGGCAGTCAGAACACTGTCCGCTTTCGTCCAGTCACGGGATTCAAGCATAATCTATTTCACGGGTATCGGAGATGTTGTGACACCGGTCTGGCTCAATTCCCGGTCGGGGACGATGCACCGTTACTGGCTCAAGACCGACCTGGATGATTCGGTTACG
>MTBK01188563.1_pt1 | contig 12806 bp, 9 predicted proteins | sample 1535981 | NCBI WGS metagenome assembly MTBK01 (sample SAMN06109225, study PRJNA356200) | anaerobic digester metagenome | isolation source: biogas reactors fed with pig manure or primary and secondary sludge | place: Spain | collected 2016-06-30 | reverse complement strand
TCCTGGCCCTCTCCAGCTGAATGCGCAGCCAGAGCAGCGCTTGGATCATAAATCATCCCGATCGCTGCATCTCTGACATGTCGTCTGAGAAGAGCTTCTAGAATCCAAACGGAATCAGAGCCCGATCCACCCCCGGGATTATCCTGCACGTCGGCTAAAATTACTGGTTTAATGGTTCTTTCTGCCAGGGCAAGAGCGTGATCAACAGCATCCTCCAGCCCTATCAGGTGTGAAACAAATGCCTCTTCGTGCTCCAGTAGATTCTGAACTAATTCGTTAACTGCTTTTTCAGCATGCTGTTGTTTGTCTGCGTAGGCAAAAACTGTTGGCCCGGCGCATTCAATATCACCGGGCGGAAATCCCAGCATTATCGAAGCTGATTGGACGTGGTGTTCCTCTTCCATCTTTTTCAGCATAGCATAGGCATCAGAAAGGGGAGGGCGTCCTGTAAATTGGCTAGAAGTAGGCATGAGGAAAGGCAGCCGTTTGAAGGCTTTTTTTGGATGGTTACCCGCCAACAGAGTCTTTAATAATACTGCACAGCGATTACCGGTTTCATAAATGTCGACATGAGGGTACGTTCGGTATCCTACCATGATGGTTGCAATCTGAAAGGATTCTTCGGCTATGTTACCGTGAAGGTCGAGAGCTACAACAATGGGGATCTCTCCGACCAATGCCCTGACCCGACGCAGGATTTCAGTTTCTCCATCAAGATGTTCACCATATATCATTGCACCATGTAAATCAAGAAAGATACCATCATAAGGTTTGTGGACATCAAGCTTTTTCTCTAACAGGGACATCACTTGGTTGAATGTATCAGCTGACATTCGGTTCGAAGGCTCTGCTTCTGTCCAAATCAAGGGAATACATTCCATACCCAACGATGGTGCTGTACGTAAAAAACCACTGGTCGCATTATTCATCTCTCGACTTTTAAAATAAAAAACCTCCTCCTCTTTAAGAATCCCGGAGGTGTTGATACCACCTTTGATGAAATCCTCAATGTTCGTAGAAATGGGAGAAAATGTATTGGTCTCATGTTGGAAACCTGCAACGGCTATTCTTGACACTTAAACCTCCGATACACCTTCGCTGGTGGTATTGTTATGAAATACGCTCGAATGTATCAATTTCATCAATTGTTAAACCAGTTACCTCCCCGTTTACGTCATGCAAAAAGGTGAGGAATTCTGGGGCATTGATCTTGTTTTTATAATCTACCAGATAAGTCAGCCCCGCCCAGGGTTCTAAATTTGCAATAAATAGCGAAGTTTCACCGTACTGGTATTTCAACTGATCATTTTCCTGGCTGATCGAAATTTCTCCGAACATTGGACTTGAATATGTTCCTGTAAATTGTTCCAGATTAAGTGGTTTATGGTCTTCAACTGGACGATTGGCCAGCATTTGTTGAACACCTATCTCTGCACCTGTACGCCATTGATGGATCAATTTGATCATATCGCCACTGTAATCTTTTTCCTCACCCAAAAGCACATCGAATAAATAATAACCGAGCATAGCATGCAACATGGTTTGATAGGTGTTCATCATTATCACGCCACCAATCTTGAGTTGTGGCAAAAAAGCAACCGCAGCAACGAAGCCATGCAATTGTCCAGGATGAAAGACCATTTTGTAACCACGATAATCATTAATATACCAACCTAACCCATAGGCCAGGAGATTGGTCTGGATGCCAACGGCGAACAGTGGATCCATCTCGGATTCCGTTGGTTTGATGATAATTTGAGGGCCTAACATTTCGGCCACCGTTTCCCGACTAAGGATTTGCTCACCGTTGTAACTGCCTTCGTTCAACAGCAATTGCAGCCAACAAATCATATCTTCCAGGTTAGAGAGAATAGAGCCTGCAGAATTCTCACCAAAATCTGTCCATGGGATTGGTTGAACTGGATCAAGCACCCTAAGTTCAGCCGGAACTAAACCACCATCTAGATTGGTATGAGGTGTTGCAATGTCCACGTTATTTCTTGATATTGCCTGCTGATAGGTTGCAGCGCTAGCAGTCATGCCAAGTGGACTGAAGAAACGCTCATGAACGAGGTCTTTCCATGTCTTTCCTGTAACAACTTCGGCGACCCGCCCTGCTACAAGGTAATGAGGGTTGTTATAGGAAAAACGACCCCGAAAATGACCGATTGGGCGCAAGTATTCCATTTTGCTGATGTAATCCTCGCTATCAAAAACCCGATCGCGATTCATAATGCGGATACTGCGCATCGTTCCAGTACGGTGAGCTAGCATGTCTCGTATTGTGACATGCTGGGTTACCCAAGGGTCATACATTTTAAAATCAGGCAGATGTTGGATAATCGGATCATCCCATTTAAGTTTGCCTTCATCTACAAGGCTACCCACTACGGCAGCAGTAAAGGCTTTACTGCAAGACCCAATGCTAAAAAGAGTTTTTTCATTGACAAGATCTGGTTTCCCAAATTCTTTTACCCCATAGCCCCGTGCAGAAACCAATTCACCACGATCGATCAATGCCACAACAGCACCAGGGATTTGCCAATCCTGTAAAGCGTTTTCTATATATGCTTCTACCTTGGGAATTGAATAATTGTTTTTCATATTTTCTCCACATTGGAAAAAGAAATTAACACCCATGAAGAGGTGATATTAACCCACCCCCTCACGGGAGTTGCTTATTAGCAAAAAATTGCAGTTACTGGGATATTTCAGGTTCGGGTTTTACCTCGCCTTTGGTGACTGGTAAGAGTGACAAGATACCCAGTACGGAACCGACCAGAACAACCAGCCAAATATTGCTGTAGTTGTTACCGAATTTCTCGACGACGAAACCGCCAATTAATGGGCCGATAATGTAGCCCAGCATTCGGGTGGCTGCAGAAATACCTTCAAGCGATCCGAGTAATCGATCGTCAGGTACTGCATCCATAATCAAAGGTACCTGAGGTACCCACACTAGAGACCAGAGCAGCGCACCGATCCCTAAAGCAGGCCAAACAACTCCGGGTACTGGAAAAAAGAAAATTGCCAGGCTCATCAATGCGAAAGCGATATAGCCGATTATGGAGGCAGTTTTTCTGCTGATATATTTTAAGATATACCCTGTAGGTAATGTGCCGATAAGAAATGCCGCACCGCCCACAGCATACAGCATACCGGATGCTCCAACATCCATTTTCAGGACCGTTACACCGTAAGAACTTGCGAATGATCCGATCTGACCGAATGCCAAATAACTAAAAAACAAGCTCAGGTAAAGGAAAACTAAGCTGCGAATATTTTCTTTAGGCAAGGAACGAAATTCCTTAATTGTGTCCTTAATCGTCAACTTCTTAGCACCCTCCATTTCGTGTTTCAATACGGGAGGTTCTGTAATTTTGACAGCCACCAGGGAAACCACTACGGAAGTAAGGATTGCACCGATCCAAAACGGCAATCCAGGGTTGATATCAAAGAGCATTGCGCCGATTAAAGCGCCCAGCACTCCAGAACCTGAGCCGATGAAGTTGGCAATTGCGTTTGCCATTGAGCGATGTTTGGAAGGTGTGATATCGTACAAGATCACTTCAGATGGGGCGCGAATGACCGCATAAGAAGCCAGCATAACGACTAATGAAATAATAAAAGGGATCAAATATTTTAACAGTTTGGCAGTTTGCCCGTTTAATTCATGTGGAATGCCGATAACAAACACCGGGATCAAGATAAATGCGATGACCATGATTGGCATGCTGAAGATAATCCAGGGCTTGCGACGTCCGTATCTACTTTGGGTAGTATCACTGATCATTCCGATCAATGGGCTGATGAATAACCCGACGATATTGTCAATGACCATGATCACACCTGTGACTGTAGCTCCGAAGCCAAATCCGACAATGGTCGCAGATTGTGACCCCATGTCGAAATTTGGATTACCGGCTTGCAGCCAAATTGGCACGTAGGTGTTATAGAGCGTCCACATTAGTTCTGTACAGGCAACAATTAAACACACCAAAATGACGCGCCCCCAACTGAAATACACTTTTTTACTCATAAGCTTTTTCCTTTGTTTTGTATAGTTGAATTGATTTTTGGTATATGGATTACTCAACAATAAATTTTTCCATTTTCTCAAGGAAGCTGGGATCATATTCAGCGCCATGACCTGGTGTATCCGGGACATCCACTCGACTGCCCGTAAAAACAGCGCCGCCGATCACAGGATCTTCAGAAAAATGGTTGATGGTATCTAAATCAGCAAAGCGAATGTTCTCGCGAGCTAGAATGAGATGCGCTCCTGCGCTGATTCCAACTCTGGTTTCAAACATCCCACCGACCATGCAGGGAATTCCGGCAGCTTCTCCTATCGCATTGATTTTGCATGCTGCGCTAATCCCCCCAGATTTTGCCAGTTTAATATTGAAATAAGTGCAGGCATTGAGGTTTGCAAGGCGGAAGGCGTCGTGTTGATCGAATAAAGATTCATCTGCCATGATTGGGATTGGACTTTTCTCGTGAACGCGCTTTAGGGCGTTTATGTCCCAATACGGTACTGGTTGTTCGCAAAATTCAATATTAAACTGAGCCAGGGCATGTAAGGTAGATAGTGCAGTTGTTGTGTTCCATCCCTGGTTTGCATCAATGCGGATTGGTAGATCAGGTCCAACAGCATCCCGGATAGCACGAATTCGAGCTACATCCTCTTCACATGTTGTTCCCAGTTTAACTTTCAACGAATTGGCATCTCTGTCCAAGTAAGATAATGCTTTTTCTGCCATGGTTTTTGGTTCACCAATTCCAATTGTGAAGTCTGTAAAGATTTGTGCTTGTTTTCCCCCTAGAAAAGCATACAACGGCATACCAGCATATTTTGAAGCAATATCGAAAAGCGCCATATCAAATGCTGATTTGATAGTGCTATTAAATTTTAAAACGGCGTTAATATCCGAAATATGTCTTTCAATCTCTAAAGGATTTTTCCCGAGCAAGAATCTCGCAATCAATTTACCAGATTCAACACAAATTGCTTGCGTCTCTCCGGTGATGAACCAGTATGGACATGCTTCACCAATACCATATAAACCGGCATCGGTGCGAATGATGACTGCGATGCCGTCGCCCCGGGCTACCACGCCCAGTGCAATTTTGAAAGGGGTAACAAACTCCAAGCCAATTTTATAAATTTCTATTTTTGTAATTTTCATCGGCTTCATTAGTGTTCCTTTTTTATGTCACTCAGCGTGGATTGATTTTTTCTCCAAACAAAGCCAACCTATCGATCATGGACCTGCGAATGTGTTTTTCAATTAACTCTCGAACAAGAATGGTGTTCCTATCTTGGAGTGCATCGAGAAGCTCTTCATGATCACGAATATTTTGCAGCCCGTCACGAATGCGCATCTCTTCAGAGCTGATAGCAAGTAGATATCGCATATTATTAAGATTCAATAACTGTGACAGCAAACGTGTTAGGATCCAGCGGTCACTCGCTCGAATGGCGATCAGGTGAAACTCCATGTTTTTCTGACTGGCAATTTCTATGGATCCGGGATCGGCCCTGGTTCCAGTGAGTGGGAGAAGATCACGCATCTGGCTCAATTCTTTTTGGGTGATTTTTTCGGCTGCCGCCTGCCATGCCAGACCTTCCGAAAGGATGCGTAGTTCGTAGATGTCACGCAAATCATTTGGAGAGATAAAAGGGACTCGTACACCCTTACGAGGAATTCTTTCTGCAAGGCCTTCGATAACCAGCTGATCCAGAGCGTCACGGGCGGTGGCCTGGCTCACGCCGAGTTCTTCGGCAATAGCAATCTGGCGCAACCAATCACCGGGTTTTAATTTTCCTGATGAAAGGGATATTTTAATGGCATTGTAGGCGGAATCAACTCGACGATTGAATTTCTTTTTGTCTCTAATCGGCATGGTAACTGTGCCTTTAATAGGATATTGCTAATATTAACGATAACATTATCGATAATATTGTATAATCCTTTTTAACTCATGTCAAGGGTAATGTTTGGCTGATTTTTTAAATGAAAGCATGGCTAACAGGAATAATTGTTATGTTAACAAATCTGATATAGCTTTTGTCAATATTCCATCCTTACGGATCTTCCCAAAAAGCTTTTCATTTGCTTGCTTGTTACGGACTCACCTGTGCTGAAATCAAACCGGTACAGGTCACCCCCGTCGGTATCCAGCACGAGGTAGAGATGAGCTGGCTCCCGGACTGAAACTTTCCAGGTGATCGACTTCCACAGCTTGCGACCATGGATTGATTGCGCACCGGCCGAGATGGCCACCTGGTAGACCTGGCGCGGGTCGAGCTGCTGGAGGGGAGTGAACCACAGGGTTGGCACATCCAAGGTGAGGCTGCCCTCAAGGTGGGGGAATTGTGAACCGGGCTTCGACTGAACGGGTGTCCATCGGCTGATTGAAGGTCACTCCAAACCTGCCATTGCTGCTGACCTGCTCGCCCGGACCCGGGTGGGGCGGTCAGGGTCTGAACCCGGTTTTGCAGGCGCAGGATAAAAAAATAACCAGCAAGCTGATCAGAATAATGAGCAGACAGGGGAGAAGGTGTGAGCGTGATCGCATCGTGTAATTGTGTCCCCCCAAAAAAAATGGTGCTTGGAGTTTGATCCATTATGAGAATTGGGTTGGAGCCGCCTATTTGATGCTGTTTGCTTTGAAAATTTAGAGCGATCGCTTGCGGTTTTGGACGACGTTTTTGTCGAATTGAATCTGGTATACTTATCGACTATCGAAGATAGCCGTGTGCAGCAACCTACATGCTTCTGCAGAGAGGAGATATCAAATTCGATTATGAAAATTCTTTATTTGGCAGGGCGTTGGGATCCGAATATTCAAGATGAATACAGCGGATCGGATTACGGCGCATTTCAGATGTTGAAAAAACAAGCAGGGGTTGATCTGTTTTTAGTTGGCCCGATTGAAGATCAACCCACCCTGGTGGAAAGGGTCATCTTTCGACTTTATCGCGGTCTTTTCAAAAAACCAATTGTTAAATATTATCCCTCTTCTTTGAAAAGGATAGGACGCATGGTAAACCAGGCAATTGCTGAGGTCCAACCTGACGTCATCTTTTCCAAGTATTCATCTCCTGTTGTCAAAGCCAACATTGACCGGCCTTTTGTTTACATGTGTGATTCTACGGTCAACTGGACGAAGAAAATATGGCCGTTTTTCTCAAAATTGGGTTTCATGATCATGGAAAAATGGGAGGCGAAAGCAATCCAGGAATGTGATCGGTTAATCACTTTCAGCAAGGCAAGTGCAGACAATATTATTGCTCACTATCGAAAAGATCCTGCTAAAGTTCAGGTTCTCCCGATTCCGGCTTACATTCCCACGGACGCCCTTCCTGGAAAAGATTCTATTCAAAAAGAAATTGGTTCACCGCTGAAATTACTCCTGGTTGGGAAACGATATTATCTCAGGGGAATTGATATCGCCATTGAGGTGGTTAGAATTTTGAATGAGAATAATTGTCCAACAAACTTGACGCTTGTAGGGGTAACAGGAGAAGATCAGGATTTTGTTAAGTTTAAAGGTGTGTTTGAAAAAGAAGATCCTCAACAAATGAAAGCATACTTTGAATTCTTCCAGTTGGCGGATTTGCTGATTCACCCTTCCAGGTTTCATTCAGCGGGCATTGTGATCAGTGAAGCAGCAGGGTTTGGCTTGCCCACAATTACCAATGCGGCAGGTGGCTTGTCAACATCGGTTCAACACGAAAGAACAGGGTTGGTGCTGCCTGAAAACAGCCCGCCTGCTGCTTACGCAGAAGCTATTCTCAGGTTGATAGAAGACAAGCAACGCTATAAACGCTTTCGCCAGGCTGCACGAGAAAGATTTGATGCAGAATTGAATTGGGAGATCGCCGGACTACGCTTGTTTGAGGCAATTAACGAAGTTCATCGCGCCTGATTAAAAAATTAAGATCGATTCAAGCCCAGGCCAATATGTAAGATCCGTCCTTCACACCTCAGAGGGGCGGTTAATACGAAATACCCCAATGAGTTTTTAATGTATGGACGGTGGGTGGGTCACAATGCTTTCGCGCAGAATCATGCACCCGCATTCGGCATTAAGGGTAATTCTGATCGATTAATGACGGTGAAGGCCGATAGAAGGAGGGTGGAGGTGAGTTTGTGAACCGTGGTTTGGTTTGTTTTCATCACACCCCGGGGTTTTTATGTGTGGCAGGTTCCTGCAATCTTCTCAGCAAATCCCAAGCGATAAATAAACCAATGTATGGTATGATTTTTGTGCTTAATAGCATCACGATTGAGAGAAACGGACTTTGTTTTCGGCTTCAGCTTTCTTCAGCCACAACATCAAATGACCATGGTATTTGATCTTCAAAGACCGAATTTTCCGACCAGCAAGACTCTATCTTCGAACCCATTAATGGTTAGGACGTGTTTATGTTAGGTGTTGTTCAGATCCTGGCTGGCTTATCCCTGTTCCTTTTTGGCATGCAAATGCTCAGTTCAGGCATTGAAAAATTGGCTGGTGCAAAGATCCAACAATGGCTGGAGCGCGTGGCCAGCAACCATTTACACAGCGCAGGGATTGGTGCGTTGGCAACTGCCCTCGTGCAGAGCTCGGGTTTGATCATGGTGACGATGATTGGCCTGATTAATGCCAACCTGATGTCGGTTGAACAATCCATTGCTGTAATGCTCGGACAGGAAATTGGTACGACGATGACTGCCCAGGTTGTCGCTTTTGATATTGGCAATTTTCGCTTGTTACTCTTGATTGTCGGCTTTATCTTTCTCGAATTTTTCCCAAGGCGTGACTGGAAGAAATTCGGCGAATTATTAATGGGATTGGGCATTGTTTTTGTTGGCATGGGGACGATGTCGAATGCGTTGGATAATCTGGTTGCGATTCCCTGGGTTTCGAACATGCTTTTGCACCTGGATACCAATATTGGATGGGGTATTTTGGGCGGCACGTTGTTGACCGGGGTTGTGCAGAGCAGTACGGCAGTGACCAGTCTGACGGTTGCGATGGGCATCAGCAATGTGATCACCTTACCGGGCGCTATCAGCGTCATTCTTGGCGCAAATATCGGCTCCTGTGTGACCGGGTTAATCGCCTCGGTGCGACTCTCATCAACTGCCCGCCAGGCATCGCTGGCGCAAATCATCATCAATACCACCGGTGTGCTCCTTTTTATACCGTTTATTATGCCGTTTGCTGCACTGATGGAAAAAACCTCCTCAGTGTTACCAAGGCAAATTGCAAATTCTCATACTGCCTTCAACCTGATCGTCAGTATCCTCTTGTTTCCATTTATTAGACAAATTGCCCGCCTGGTCAAACGGATCGTACCTGAACGAGATGAGAAAGATGAGGACAAGAAGACGATCTATATTGACGAGAACCAGCATGCGGTTCCCTCTGTGGCGATTTCTGAAGCCAACCGTGAGCTTCACCGGATGGGAGAGCTCTCAGCAGAGATGATGGCGTTGAGCTGTCAATCGCTGATTGAGCAAGACGAGGAGAAGGCGGAAAAGGTGCTGGAAATGGAGGAAGCGTTGATTGACCCGATCGCCCATGAGCTGGATCATTTTATCAACACATTAATGTTTGCCGATCTGAGCCACCAGCAACAACGGCGTTGTTTCCAGGTGAAGACCCTGCTGATTGATATTGAGCGGGTTGGAGATATGGCGGAAGACATAGCACAATTTGCCCAGGAACGCGTGCTGGGAGAGATCTCCTTTTCTGATGAAGCGATTAATGAGCTTACATTTTTATGGAAATTTGCACATAACACCTATTCAGATGCGTTAACAGCTCTTTCTGAAAGCGATAAAGAACTGGCGAAGAAAGTCTGCCAGTCAGAAAGTGAATTTGACAAACTGTATTCCCTGGCACGCGAAAGGCACGTCAAGCGGTTGGAGGAAGGAACCTGCTCGCCTTCAGCAAACATCATCTTTACAGAAACTCTGCGCAACCTGGAGCGTATCAGTGACCACGCAGATAATATCGGTATAAGCGTGCAACGGAATTAAGTTGAACGGTTTTCCGGTTAGATGTATATCAGAAATACGGGTTAAAAAATTGTCTCAGGCGGAGTTTGTGTATGCTATTCTTTAGCGCTCATCGGTGATTTCTGTTGTCCTTCAGTAAATACCCATCCCCTTGACTTACTATTCACAATTCACCATTCACCTTAAACACAAAATGAGCGTGCAGAGACTCGAACTCTGAACCAATGGCTTAAAAGTAAAAATCCTTGTTTGCCAAGCTTACTCCCTTGTTAAATATCGAATAATCCATAGGTTGTTTTAGTCAGAAAATGCCCCCCACTCATAGTACAAAATGGGAGATATTTACAATTGGCTGACTTAAATTTAAACCAATGGCTCAAGCAACAAGAAGATGACGATGCTTCGATTGCTCAGTGGGCTGAGGCATTTATGTGGGAAAAAAGAGCTGAGAACGTTGCAACTGGAACGATCTATTTTTACAGAAAGAAAATTGACCATTTCCTTTCCTATTGTAACGATAATGATATTCAAACGATGTATGAAATTACGCCTGTTGTAATACGAAATTATCTTATCGGTTTGGAGGAAAAAGGACACACCTCTGGTGGGGTTCATTGTTTTTATCGTGTCCTCAGAACCTTTCTGTATTGGTGGGAAAATGAAACTGAACCTAAAGATTGGAAAAACCCGATTCGCAAGGTTAAAGCACCCAGACTAGCTGTTGAACCCCTTGAGCCTGTACCGCTTGAAGATGTAGATAAACTGATATCCGCTTGTTCTGGGAGAACCTTTTCCCAATTACGGGATCGAGCTATCATGTTGTTTCTTTTGGACACAGGGGTTCGTGCCTCAGAACTGTGTGCAATTGATCTTGAAGATGTTGAGATAAAAACAGGTACCGTGACCATCAAGCGCGGGAAAGGTCGCAAACCCCGAGCAGTGTTTGTTAGCAGAAAAGTTCGGCGAGCGCTAAGAGCTTATGTAAATAAACGCGCATCCCGCGAGGAGCTTCGTCTTGATGATGCACTGTGGGTTACAAAGGGTGGCAAACGCCTGACGTATTGGGGTTTGAATGAGATTTTAAGGCGTAGAGCAAAAGATGCTCGTGTTCAAAAGCCAGGAGCCCATGATTTCAGACGTGCATTTGCAATAAATTTCTTGCGTAACGGCGGAGATATCTACTCACTACAAAACCTGATGGGGCACGCTGATTTGCAAGTTCTCAGGCGCTACCTTGCCCAAACATACGAAGATTTGCAAACTGCACATAACCGATATAGCCCAGTCGAGAATGCGAAATTCTAAGAGGGTTTGTTATGGGCAAATCGATCAGGATAAAAGTTTTTCCTCATTTTTATATCAATATCGGGAGGCTTTAAGCCTCCCGATATTTAACTTTTCAGCAGGTAATTTTTCTTCGCGCTCTTGTTGATTTAACTCTGTTTTTTCTTATCTCAAAGAGTGGTTTGTTAAGTTCCTGTTTATTCAAATTCATTTTTGACTTTTGCATTTATAATTTTTAGAAAAACATCACCTTGGATCCAGTTCTTTGGAATTTTTGTACCAACCCCAAAGTCAGAATTATCCCATTTGTACTTCCTTTTTTTTATTTTTTCCAAAGGACACTTAATTAACTCAGAAATACCTCCGTAAAAACCAATAACAATTAAAGAGCCGTGTGTTATACATTTTTCTTTGATTGTGTCGAAATCAATATTCCGTTCAATATAATTGACATGTGAAATTGTTTCACGATTATTTTTATCTAAATAAGTAACTGGTTCATCAAATTCACAAAGGTATCTTCGAATTAATTTCCACTCTTTGACATGAGGACCTGAGATTTCTTCAGGTAGGTTTTTAAATGTTAATACTTTATCTACATGTAGTTCATTTTCAACTTTTTGTTTTATCTTATTTGGTACCAAGTAGATTATTTTTGCGTCCCTACACTTTTTAATCTCATCTTTATAAGGGGCAATTTTCACATCTTCAACATACCTATATTGAGTCTTTTTTAATTTTCCTAAGTCATCGAGAAGGAAAGCACCACCCCTTATTGATATCATTTCTTTTCTATGGTGGTATTTTTTGTTTTGTTCGCTCCATTTATTAATTTTGGAATAAGAAGTCTTTAATTCAACAAAAAGAATTTGTTTACGCGTTTTATTAAACATGAGCCAATCGATATTCGTGGTTCGATTGTCAGGAATATTTTTTAAAGGAAATTCTTGGCAAACCAATTTCATTTGTCCAGATAACTCATTGTCATTTTGAAGTGAAGTTGACAAGACCTCCTCAATAAAAATTGTAAGTATTGGACCAACAATTCTTTCAACCTGAACATCAGGCAAGACACGCGATTCCATGATTTGTTTCATTAGTTCTTCAAGGAATGAATATTCCATTTGCGCCTCGTAATCTATAGAAACTCACTACCATTATACTGTTTGCGTATGGGGAGTTCGTGGCGACAATTTTGTTTTCAGTTCACATAATTAAAAACCCAAGCACATTATTTACTATATCGTGTGAAAGTATCCCAACACCTTGTTGCCCGGTAATGATCCTGCGCACCGCTGCACCAATATGTCCTGCAGCAATACATCCCGTATAAATAGTTGCTTTGCTGGTGCAGGGTTCATCAGGGATGTCACTGTCGTTTTGGCGGAATAACGCCTCCTGATACCACCCTGAACTGCTAAGGTTGACGATGTACATCTGGAAGTATTCTGCGCCCATACGCGCATCTAGATACCAGGGAGCATAATCCAAACTCGTAACTTCAGT
>MTBK01026868.1_pt1 | contig 12813 bp, 13 predicted proteins | sample 1535981 | NCBI WGS metagenome assembly MTBK01 (sample SAMN06109225, study PRJNA356200) | anaerobic digester metagenome | isolation source: biogas reactors fed with pig manure or primary and secondary sludge | place: Spain | collected 2016-06-30 | reverse complement strand
AACATGGAGACAGAAGCGGTGGATCCGAAAGAGCTTGTGGAAGAAGCAATTCGTCTGCTGTCCTTACAGGCGGAAACAAAAAAGATTGCTATTACAGCCGACCTGCCTTCGCGGCTGCCCCCTGTCGAGGCGGATTTCAACAAAATAATATGGCTGTTGACCAACTTGATCGGGAATGCCCTCCGTTACACGCCGGAAGGGGGCAATATAAAGATAAAGGCCAAAAAGCCATCGGGCAACCGTATGTTCATCTCGGTTATAGACACCGGGTGTGGAATACCGAGGCTTTATCAAAAAAAGATTTTCAAAAAATTTGTTCAGGTAAAAGATGACCAAACTTCTGCCGGAGGATCGGGGCTGGGTCTGGCTATCTGCCAGGAGGTTGTGGAAGCCCATGGCGGGCGCATCTGGGTGGAAAGCGTTGAAGGACAGGGAAGTACCTTTACTTTCTCATTGCCCTTGAGCGCGAAGGAAAAACTGTAACCAAACTTACTGGAGGTAATGATATGGGTGAGATTTTGTTGGTGGAAGATGAGAAAAATATTATTTTGGGTGTTCGTACCTGCTTGGAGGCCGTGGGGTACAATGTGCATGTGGTCGAAGATGGTGAGGAGGCCCTGGACTATGTTAACGAGCGAAGGCCCGATCTGATCTTGCTTGATTTGATGCTTCCCAAGGTAGATGGTTTCGAAGTGTGCCGCACCTTGAAGAGCAATGAAGAAACAAAAGATATTCCGATTATCGTTCTTACGGCCAGAACGGGCATGGAAGACCGACAAAGGATGACGGAATTGGGTGCGGAATCGTACATGACCAAACCATTCCGTCCGCAGGAATTGTGGGACAAAATCAAGCATTATCTTCCCGACAAGGAAGAGGGGAAGTAGCTTTTTTCTCTGGATAAGTGGTGTTTACAGTTGCGGCAGTGGGGTTGTTTCTCGCTGATTCCAGTCGATACGATCAAGCGGCTTGATATGATATCTATCGTTCACCGATTTTCCGTTTATCGTTATTCCTTCAGCAGGCAAGTATATTCCCGCATCCATGTAGTTTCTCAAATCAGCCAGTGTGCCAAAGTTTTCAATCTTGACCACATCGCCATCCGAAAGTTCCCGATATTTGTCTGCATGCTCCTCATTGACAGTTACGTGGGGGCGGATCTTTATTTTCTTTTGTTTGACAAAAACATAATAGTGATCATGATTGATGACGTCTTGCACGGTGATGACAGCTTCTTCCCCGGGGGTAGCCGGCTCCACCATGATTTCATCATTGGACTGAACGATGGTGTCCAGGCTTGCCGGCTCTCCATTCAATCTGATGATGGCATTTTTACCAGGTTTGCCCGGATAGATCTTCTCCCGGCCACCAACAAGTATTGTTTTTGATGTGCCGCGCAGGGCGATCAGAGAGCGCGGGCTGTAACCGGCGACGATCAGTACCCTGCCGATGGAGGTCGGCTCGGTTTCCAGCAGACGGACAACTTTGCCGTTCACGGTTACATATGAGAAACCAAAATATTTCTTCCTCCGGGACGAGAGGGCAATGCCCATCGGGGTAATACATTCCGGCCCTTTCAATTTTTCACCACTGTAAACAATATTTTTCAGGGATTCAAAATCACGTATGGCAACCCTTTCCCGGGGTAGGCCGAATTTTTCGGCCAATTTTTCACGCAACATGAGAGTTTTACTGCCTCCACCGATACAGAAAAGGGCACTGGGTTCCTTTTTGTTGTAATGCAAGATGGTTTTGTAAATTTGCTCGGTAATCTCATCCATGACGGGTTCTATTACCTGTATGATCTCTTCATGGGCGGCCCTGATGGTGTTGCCGATTATATCCTTGAAGGTATACTGTTCTTCGGGGGAGGTTGTCTTGAGCTTCAATTTTTCGGCGCTTTGAAAATCGAGCAGGTAATGCGCGGCCAATTTTTCGGTGATTTCGTCACCGGCCATGGGTACCATGGCGTAGGCGATGATAGAACCTTCATTTGTGATGGCAATGTCGGAGGTGCCGGCCCCGATGTCCAGGAGGGCGATATTCAAAAGACGGTATTCGGGTGGGATAAGGGCATGCATGGCTGCAATGGGTTCCAAAGTAAGACTGTGCAGGGAAAGCCCGATCATTTCGATAACCGTGAGCAGGCTGTCGACGACCGCATTGGGAAGGAATGTGGCCAGGACGTCCGTTTCCATCCTCTGACCTTTCTGCGAGACCAGGTTCGAGATCGGATAGCCATCAAGCAGATATTGAACGGTGGTGTACCCAACGCAGTAATGGGATGATTCAACGTCGTTGTTGGAGAGATCATCCTGCGCTTTTTTAACCGCTTCCAGTTCCAGACTCAGTATCTCCTCCGGAAGAATACGGTGTTCCGGAAGCAGGATCTTTTTGGCTTTTCTCCGCAATGTGGTCAGGGTTCTTCCGGCAACGGAGACAGAGACCCGGTTCAATTCCACCTGTAGCTTGTTCTCCAGCCGTTCTTTAACCTGTTTGGCGGTTTCGGCTACCCCCGCGATGTTGTGTATCTGGCCATCGAGCATATCCCTTTCGGGATGTTCCTGAAACTCGATGTCCAGTATGCGCAGGTTATCTTCCTCGGGGTAGCAGGCCAGTCCCACCACGGTGCGGGTTCCAATATCCAGTGCAAAAATAATATGGTCGGGATTGATGACATAGGGTTTGTCCGGCATATGTCTTCCTCGGTTACTCGTAATTTTTATTCCGGCTTAACAATTCGTTATATTTTGCCGAATATCCTTTTTATATTAAACATTTGAAGACAATCGGTGATTTTTTCTGGTTGCTCCGCACTTTTCAAACCTTGCCGATATCGAGTTGGCAGTCCATCCTGTTCCCCGGCAGTGGCATCCATTCACTTGCAGGCAGTGGGAGGTGAGGAGGGGATTCTTCGCTCGCTTGCGGTTACTTCCTGGTGACAGTACCCCGGGAAAACATGACATCGGAAATGTGAAGAATGACGCAGTGCCGGATTTTTCTAGACCGGGTTGGTGGCGCTGCTGCAATGATTGAAAGGGAAGATCGGTTCTTGACATGAAGGATAGATGTTGTGCATATGATGACCATCAGTTATACTTTAGTAGAAGTATTTTCAGGAGGATAAAATGTCTGACCATGCCCATAGTTATGAACGGGGGCCGATAAGGCCGCCAAACGAAGCAGGAAGTTTGTTGATCCGTATCAGCCGCAATTGTCCCTGGAACCGCTGCCTGTTCTGCCCGGTGTACAAATTCGATAAATTCAGCCGGCGTTCGCTGGAAGAAATAAAAAAAGACATTGATGTCATAGCCAGTCATATTGAAGAGGCCACTGAACTGCTGTCAATAGTTGGTGGTGAGGGAGCGGAAAGTATGGCAAGGGGAATAAAAAATATATACAATCAGAAGCCGGAGTTGTTGTCCGTGGCCGACTGGTTGTTGAATGCAAAAGGAACGGTGTTTCTGCAGGATGCCGATAACCTGGTGTATAATGGCGATACCCTCGGTGAGATAATCATATATCTCAAGGAAAAAATCAAAGGTATCACGAGGATAACAACTTACGCTCGCGCCAAGTCTCTGGCGAAAAGAAGCCTGGAAGAATTGAAGTTTATAAAGGCGGCTGGATTGACACGTGTCCATGTCGGGCTGGAGTCGGGTTCCAACAAGGTTCTGAGTTTCATGAAAAAAGGAGTAACAGCCGAGGAACATGTGGAGGCAGGCCAGAAAGCCAAAGCAGCCGGGTTGATTCTCAGTGAATATGTTATTCTAGGCCTGGGGGGAGAAAAATATTGGATGGATCATGCTCTACAAACAGCGGAAGTTTTGAACCAGATCGATCCCGATTACATCAGGCTGCGCACGTTGGCCGTTCATCCCTTTTCGCCCTTGATAGAAGCTTTCAAGGATGGTTCATTTTCCCCATTGGCAGACGATCAGGTTTTGCGTGAGGAGAGAATATTGCTGGGGAAACTGGAAGGCATCAGCAGTGAATTGTACAGTGATCATATTCTCAACCTGCTACAGGAGGTTGAAGGGGTGTTTCCGGATGATAAAAGGGCCATGCTAGACAAGATAGATGCCTACATGTCTCTCCCGGAAGAAGAGAGAGAATTGTTCCGCCTGGGGCGTCGGACGGGGGTGTTCCACCGCCTCGGAGACAGGGAAAATCTGTACATGAGGAGAAGAGCAGAAGTGCTGCTCATGCAAGTCAAGGAAAAAGGTCTGACTGTAGATGAATTTATCAGCGATATTATCACCAACTATCTCTGAAAACATTTGTAAAGGAGTGACAAATATGATTCCCGTGAAGGTGAAGGAGGTTGTTCTGGATCAGACGCATAGCCCTCTGCTGCTGCTGGTAGATTTTGATGAGGCGATTGTTCTGCCCGTGGGAATTGGTTTCTGGGAAGCGCAAGCAATAATCATGAAACTGCAGGGGAATTTGTTGCCTCGTCCCATGACCCACGACCTCATGAGTTCGATCTGTAGTCATCTTGGAGCGAATTTAAGTAAAGTTATTATCAACGATATAAAAGATGACACATTTTTTGCAGAACTGTATTTCACCAAGGATAACAGTGAAATAATTGTCGATGCCCGTCCCAGTGATGCCATAGCGTTGGCACTGACCGTGGGTTCTCCCATTTATATTACCGATAAAGTTGCCGCTTACACGATATCCATTGATGATCTGGTAGAGGAGAAAGGCGTTTTTGATTTTGACGATTCCGATGAAGGCGGCCCACATCTTCATTAGATATATCCAATATTGTTCCCATTGATCTTATGATCCCAGAAAAAAAATAAGGAACGAAGATAATATGATCGGGGTTTGCAGACTTGAGATTTATATTGCGGAGTCAGCTTCATTGAAAGACAAGCGAAGGGTTGTAAAGAGCCTTCTGCAACGTGTAAGGCAGAGATTCAACGTGACTGCAAATGAAATCGGCAGCCATGATCTCTGGCAGGTTTCGGAGATTGAAGTTGCCACGTCGGCAACAAGCAGGACCGGGGCAGAAAAAGTGTTGCAAGAAATCATCAAGTTTGCGGAAGCCGATGGCCGGGTGGAAATAATAAACTACGGGTCATGCTATTATTGATGTGAGGAAAGGAAAGGGACGGCACCTTAACATGATTCTCCCCAAGGCGATTGAATTTGCAAGACATCTTGTCGGGGCGGCACTTGGTAGCGGGGGATGTGCCGTTGATGCCACCGCCGGCAACGGAAATGACACCATGCTGCTGGCCAAATTAGTGGGCGGGGAAGGCCGCGTCTATGCTTTTGATTTACAGGAAAAGGCTCTAGATATTACCAGGAACAAATTGACCGCTGCAAATCTCATGGATCACGTGTTGCTGATAAATGACGGGCATGAAAATATGGACAGATACGTCTCCGAACGGCTTGATGCCGTGATGTTCAACCTGGGATATCTTCCCGGTGGCAATCATGATCTGGTTACCAAACCAGCTTCAACGTTGAAAGCAGTTGACATTTCGCTCCGATTGATCAGCAAGGATGGCATTATTACCATCGTGTCCTACAGTGGACATCCTGGCGGCATGGAGGAGAAAGAGCAGCTGGCCGGAATGCTTGGAAATCTGGATCAGAAGCAATATCAGGTTATGCATTATTCCTTCATCAATCAAAAAAACCATCCACCCCAGTTGTTTGCCATTCAAAAATTATGATCATGTTGCTTGCTATTGCTATGGAGCTATTGTCGGACCTGGGCAAGGGAGTCAAAAGTACCTGATTTTAAATGGTTATTTCCTTTTTTTCGCGCCTCCAATTTTTATTATCAGATATGTTTCATTTCCCCGTTTCACCCTGATTGATTTGTAAAAGTGAACAAAAGGTGATATTATTTATGTATAATTATCTGTTTTTGTTCCGTTTTAAACGGCTGCCAGAAGGGATTTCGGGGGGGATTGCATGCCTCGCCAGTTACCTCCAAAATGGATCATAAAAAGGCTACCCATTTATTTGCGTGTCCTCGATGACCTGAAAAAGCGGGACATCACCATCATTTCATCATACCAACTGAGCCGGGAAACCGGTTTTTCGGCTGAACAGATCAGAAAAGATCTGGCTTATTACGGCGCTTTCGGAACGAGGGGGGTGGGATACAGAACGGGCTATTTGAGGGAGAAATTATTAAAAATAACCGGTTTGGAAAAAGTAAGGAATGCCGTTTTGATCGGGGCCGGGCATCTGGGGATTGCTTTTGCAAGGTATATCATAACAAAAAACCCTTACATTGACATCACAGGCATCTTTGACAATGCCCCCGGGGTAGTTGGCCAGACGGTGGTTGGTATCCGTATTCAACCCATTGAAAAAATCAAACAGGCCATAAAAGCAGGGGATGTCAAGGTGGCTATCATAAGCGTTCCCGTTGATGCTGCCCAGGGGGTCGTTGATATGGTCGTTGAGCATGGCATAGAAGCCATATTGAATTTTGCGCCGTTGAACATCAGTGTGCCGGAGAACGTCTTTGTGCATAATGTGGATTTGACCAATGAGCTTCAGAGCCTTGTTTATTACAGCACTGTTGGCAACAAGGAGAACGGGGATTTTAAAAAATAAAAAGAACGATGTCTACTTTGTCTCACGGAGTGTGTTTGCAGTGGCGAACCATGGCTATTTTCAAAACGGAGTCAAGACCGGGGGTATCGGGAATATATCGAAAGCATACAGCTTGCATACGGACTTTTCCGCCGGAGAATGATGTTTCCACGCCTGACTCCCTTTCAATTGTCCTCCGATGATGCCCCGGCATACCGGCAATTTCGTTTGGTTTCTGCCCTGCTTTCAGCAATACTTCAATTTTATATCGCTCTTTTTCACTTAACTGCTTCCACTTTCTACTTCCCGTGGTATGATTATCTTGGCCCATCCTGATGTCACCTCCGTTGCTCTGTTTTGTTTTGCAACTTCAGTGTAACTGATGCTGGCTATGGATGGGCTATTATTTTAACCCCCCGGGCAATTCATTTTACAATTTTCCCGATCAAAAAATTGGCCCTGTTTCAATTGACTTTATTTCCATTATCAGATATAATTCTTTAATGCTCGGAGCTGTGGTGTAGCGGTTAACATGCCGGCCTGTCAAGCCGGAGATCGCGGGTTCAATTCCCGTCAGCTCCGCCACTTGCCGAGATAGCTCAGTAGGTAGAGCAGCGGACTGAAAATCCGCGTGTCCCCAGTTCGATTCTGGGTCTCGGCACCATACAATCAATATACGCGGAAGTGGCTCAGTGGTAGAGCATCGCCTTGCCAAGGCGAGGGTCGCGGGTTCGAATCCCGTCTTCCGCTCCATTCTTCAGGCGACATAGCCAAGCGGTAAGGCAGAGGACTGCAAATCCTTTATCCCCGGTTCAAATCCGGGTGTCGCCTCCATTTTTTTTGCCGGGGTGGCGGAACAGGCAGACGCAAGGGACTTAAAATCCCTCGGGTATACAATACTCGTACCGGTTCGAGTCCGGTCCCCGGCACCAACAAACACCCATGTCATAAGGGTTTGTCGGGGTTCCATAAAAGTTCAGGCCGCCATTAGGGGCGGCCTGTTTTATCTCCGGGTGCCCTTTTGGTGCCATTTTGATCTTCATCGCGGTTTTTAAGGTGCCTTTATGTTGAGTTTGTTGAGCTGTGCCCGGAATTCTTCTGACCAATCCTGCCAAATTCCTATTTCCCGTATGGCTACAATTCCACTGTTTGCTTCTCTTGTATCAACTTTAATTTCCAGGTATTCGGCATTGAGTGGATTATGGAAGGTGATGGGCAACACCGTGGTTATATGACCGTCCGTAGCATTTTTTCGTACCGGATGCAGGGTGGCCCCGGAACCGGGATAGAGTTTTTTGAGCCGCCCGTGTTCATCCTTGGCAAATACCTGAATGGACCAATCTCCCGATCCATGATCCCCGACCAGAAAAAGGTTGATGCCTTTTGTATTCAGATGGCTTGCGGTTTTATGCGTAATGATAATAACCGTTGGTGAATGTGTTGACCAATAATTGTACCAGTAAGCCCCGTCGTTAAGTTTATTGCTTCCATGGTTTGCGGGATCGATGGAACCGGAGACCTCGATATTTGTTCCTTCAGACTGCATGTCCATTTCGTACCATTTGAGAGCCAATTCAAAAAAGTCGTTATGGTCGGTGATCATCCCGGCCCAGGCAAGCATCATCCAGTGCAAACTGTGGTACCCCATGCCAATTTTTTCGCTTTCAAGCGCAACGTCGTAAATAGATCCATAATGAACATCGTAATTGTGCATCTTCAATTCAAGTGCTTGCAAGCCTTCTGCCAGCCAGCCCCGATATTTATTTACACCGGTGATCTCATAAAAACGTTCCAGGGCATCAAGAACAAAGACATGGCCATTTAGGACATGTGATTGATTGCCCGGGTCGGGCTACTCCTCGAACCAGATAGTTCCATCCGGCCATCTGCCCATCCCTCCACCATTTTCTACAGGTATAAAAAGATAATTCATGGCCTGATGGGACAAGTCGAGACACTCTTGGTCTCCGAATATTTCATGTCCAAGCAAGAGTGTAAGGGCACACTGGGCATTGGTCAGAGAACTTTTCCATGGTGCAACCTGGTTGAACGGCTTGTAATCAAAATCAAATTCCCAACAACAGAATGATGAATCCTGTACGGCATTATCAAGAATCCATTCTATCACGGGCTTCAGTTTTTGCTTGTAAACGGGGGCTCCGGTGTTTAAATAATCTGCATACAGATCAAGACCGTACTGGGCAGTCTGTGTGGGATGGCTGTTTCCCTCTTTATCAACGGGGATTCCTTTATCATCAAGGTTGTATTTTCCGGATCCCCCATTGATGAAAAAACTTCCCCGGGGCAACGACAGATATGTGAAATCTTCGATCAATCCGACAATATGCCTCAGCACCAGAATTGCGTCTTTGACATCGATGGTGCCATCAAGATTGACATCGCCTCTCTCTGGTTCACAGATCTGTATCAACCCAACATTATGTTGCAAGATCATGATGGCATCCTGTACATCGACGATTCCATTGTTGTTTACGCATAAAGTAGCAGAAAGCCCATGGCTTCAGTCGTGGGATGAATGCGTGTAGATTATTAGCAAATAGCTAACGGTATGTTATAACCTAACTTTTGCAGTAACAACATAGAAAAAAGCCGCGGGGCCCTTGTTTAATAAGGGTTTAGCGGCTTTTAGGTTTTACACATAGTTGTTGTGTATTCAGGTTGCTTTTGTGTCCCCCATGATTTTTTTTATTTCCCCCAGTCTAAGGTACTTGCGACTGAGATCTACCCCAAGCACTTCGGTGATCTTTTTTGTGATCTCATCGGCATGGTCGAAGACATACCAATTTTCTTCGAGATAGCTTCCTGATGCTTTATTAAGGCTTTCCACTATTCTTGAGATTGTGTATTTGTTGTCGAGGTGCAATGCTAACAAACGGGCAATGACAAGGGCGGTAAAACAGATAAGGAAATGCGCCTGTATGTGGTCATTACATGAAAGATAAACAGGGCGGTATTCAAGGTCGCTCTTGGTAACTTTGAAAGCCTCCTCGATACGCCAAAGCCCGCGATAAATTTCTATGATTTCCTTGTCGCTCTTGGTCCACTCGCTGGTGACGATGGCATAATAGCCGTCGAACTTCTCCTCTTCGCGCAATTTTTTCTCATCAAATACGGGGCGCTGTTTTTTTGTTATGATCTCGCCTGTTTTCGGATCGAAAACCAGGTTTTTCACATATTTTGTCGCGCCGTAGGATATAGCCCTGTTATATTTCGAAGGGTGATTTACCAAGTCCCGTGCTTTCAAGAGAGCGGGTTCACGGTCGGCTTTTGCTTTGCGGTCGTAGTCTGCGCTGTAAAATACAACCTGTTTTTCATCAATACGCACCTTGCTTCTGCCCCCTTTGGCATTGCTGACGGCAATTTCGCGTGGATACAGCCTAGACTTGATTTTGTAATCATCGCCGATTTGTCGATACCCGGATTCATCCAGGACATAATTTTTAAGTTCCTTGTTACCACCGCGTACAGTTTGCGAATAAATATACCCGTCACCTTTGGCCAGGCTAAAAGCTATATTATCTGCCGTGTTGACCCCCTTGTCTGCGACGATGATAGTGCGTCCGATCTCGTAATCTTTTTTCACTTTATCCAAAACTGGCATCAAGGTTTCGCAATCATTGGTGTTGCCTGGAAAAAGATCATACGAGATAGGGATACCTTTTGTGTCCATAAGAAGTCCCATCTGCACGATCGGGTCGGGGCGGTGTTCTTTGGACACACCCTTTTTTTTCATCTCATCTTGCCGGTCGGTCTCGAAGTAGTAGTTCGTGACATCGTAGTATACTAGCTCGGTATTTCTCTTGAACTTCTTTTTCATCTGCCGGTGCAGATGCAACTGTAACCTGTCTTTAAAAGTAACGGCTTGTGTGAGGCAACGGTAGACGTCGTCCAGTGAGAAATTCGTGTTTTCAAAATAGCGGTCCTTTTCCTCGTATGTTTTTTTCTTGGACGCGGGGGCAAGGATCCGGGAGTAGATAAGGAGCTTCATGATATTGTTTGTGTTGAATTCAGACTTAAATGATCTGGAACTGTTGTAGAAGAAAACATTTAAGCCAAGGTCATGGTAAACCTTGCTCAGTGCAGCATAGCCAATGTTTTTCCGGTTAGCCTTGTTCTCTACTAGGGCCTTTTTCGGATCAAAAATTAAATTAATCGGCTGTTTTTCCAAAGCTGCTTTTTCAGTCATTTCCTTGGCTAAAGCTTTAAAATGGGCGACTGGATCCGGGTAATGTTTTTTAAGTTCTTCAAGATACCCAATTGATTTAATTGTTCTATGCCTGACCTTTTTCGTTATCGGATCCCTGTAACCTTCAACAATTGATAAATATTCACGACCGTTGCTTTTACCTATCCGTAGATACATATAAGCACCTCCTTTTGTCGTATATTATACCATATTCTCCAACATTCGTCAACATTAATTATCATTAAATTTGACAAAAATAATCCCCATAAGGACACCGCCCATAGGGAATTACACAGTTTAATATTATTGGTTTACTGCAAAACTAGGGTTTCCGGGAAGATATTTTGTTAGTCACTCCTTGCGATAAAGCATTGACATGATTACAGTAATTGGTATAATACCTTTAGAGCATTATAAAAAAAGGGGGAATATCTTTTGAAATCAACAGGAATCGTAAGAAAAGTAGATGAACTTGGCAGAGTGGTTATCCCTATTGAACTCCGTAGAACACTGGGCATAGAAGTTAAGGATGCACTGGAAATTTATGTTGACGGGGTAAGTATTATTTTAAAAAAGTATGAACCTGCATGTATCTTCTGCAACAGCGCGGATGATATGGTCAGATATAAAGGAAAGAATGTCTGTAAGGAATGTATCTCCATCATGGCAGGTAGCGACGATTAAATCTTTAGAGAAAAAAACAAGCATCTTTATTCAAGTTGCTTGTTTTTTTTTCCAATTTTTGCTTTTCTATTTTTCCTTCTTCAGTTTCAACTGTAGCTTGTAAACCCGATTGCGTGGTTCTTCCCTTAGCAAAGACACGGCTTTAACGGCAAATCCCGGTGGAATCCCGGCATGGGCCAGGGTACTCAGGTCATCGTACAACTTCCGGTCGTCGACCTGTTCTTTCCCCGCCGGATCCGGAGTCAGTACCATCGTCAGTTCGCCGCGTGGTTCCTGTTTCCGAAAACGGCACAGGTGTTCACCGGGCGTTCCACGGATAATTTCCTCGAATTTTTTGGTCAGTTCCCTGATCATCACAATTTCACATGCCTCCCCGAAAACCTCCTCCAGTTCTTGTAACGTCTCCATGATACGATGGGGCGATTCAAAGATAACGATTGTAATCTTGCTGTAACGGAGTTTGTCAAGGATTTTTTTACGCTGTCCGGGGGAAAATCGATTCAAGAAACCAAGGAAAATAAAACTGTCGCCGGGCATACCTGATACAGCAAGAGCTGCGGTAACCACCGACGACCCGGGCAAAACGGTTACCCCAAATCCATTTTCCCAGGCATGGGAAACCAGTTCCGAGCCGGGATCTGAGAGCCCGGGCATCCCCGCATCCGTAACCAGGGCCAGGTCTTCTCCCTGTTCCAGGAATCCCAGGATATAATCGACACGTCCCGGGGGGCTGTGCCGATGGTAACTGATCAATTTATGGGGCTTGATTCCATAATAATGCAATAATTTCGAGGTTCTTCTCGTATCTTCACATACGATTATTTCAACTTCGCGCAAAACATGCAAAGCACGAATGGTTATATCCGCAAGGTTTCCGATAGGTGTTGCACAGAGATAAAGAATGCCGTGGCCGTTGCCTGTAATTTTACTCATCCCCCCCCTGCCAGCGGCTCTACTTCCTTCACGGGAAATTCACGGTTTCGTTTCGCTTTCGCCAACTCTACCTGCACCGTTTTACTTACCACATTCACGGACACGACCCGGCCTTCCCCATCGGGGGTAATCACCCGATCCCTAACCGCCGGGAATTTGCCTTTCGAGTCTTCGTAAATCTCGGCTTCAAAACGCAAGCAACACATCAAGCGGCCACACAAGCCGGATATTTTCGTTGGGTTTAAAGAAAGGTTCTGTTTCTTGGCCATGCGGATGGAAACCGATTCGAAATCCTCCAGGAAAGTTGTACAACAGAAAGGACGCCCACAGGGCCCCACCCCCCCCACGAGCTTGGCCTCGTCCCTTACACCTATCTGCCGAAGTTCTATCCTGGTATGAAAGACGGAAGCAAGATC
>MTBK01192698.1_pt1 | contig 12815 bp, 16 predicted proteins | sample 1535981 | NCBI WGS metagenome assembly MTBK01 (sample SAMN06109225, study PRJNA356200) | anaerobic digester metagenome | isolation source: biogas reactors fed with pig manure or primary and secondary sludge | place: Spain | collected 2016-06-30 | reverse complement strand
TTATTTTGCTGGCTTTGGAGAAGAAGACAATAAAGATTATGGAGCTTATTATTTTTTGATTTATGACATTATTGCTAATGAATTACGCTGGGAAGAATTCGAGATGGATTTTAACCCTGAATTACCTGAAGGTCAACGGATACGCTACTACTCGAATGGATTAGTTGCTAAAAATGATGTTTTATTTATGCTGATTAGTATTGAAGTTTCAAGACTGAATGCTGAAGGAGTTCTTGAACTTGCAGGAGTTAAAACTTTTGTTCTTTTAAAGTCTTTATTAACTGGACTTTTTAGTAAGTATCAACAAAATGAACAAGGAACACTTATGGAACTGAATCCTTATCGTGTTGGAATTACTCAAAGAAATTGTTATGTATTTCTTAAAGGTTTGGCAGTTAGCCCGGTACATAATTTTTATCGTGTAGGATATATTGCAAATCCTTTAGGTGTGTTTAATAGAAACTTTTATACGATTGTTCAATGCAGGTATTTTTCTATTCCTGAGACACCTTTACCCTGTAAAGTTCCGTTAGCTTATGTGGTGCAGAATGGAGAAAATTTGGATTTATATGAAACAGATTTAAATATTTTAGGTGTTCCACCAAAGCCATATTTTTTGTCTTCTGGAATAATTTGGAACTTATATGGGGATAAATTATATGCAGCTTACTCGGGTTTTGAAGCTCCAAGTAAGGCTGAAATTGAAATTAGAAAAAAATCTGATAATTCTTTAGTTGTCCAGAGAACTATAGATGGCTCTGATACTTTTATTACTTTACTTGTAACTGATGGATTAGCTTGGAATACTGAATATAAATATCGGATAAGATATTATGATGTTTGCGATTATACTGGGCTTTGGTCTGAATGGGCTGAGTTTATTTGTAGGGAAAAACCGCTTGTTAAAAATATAAACTCTACAACTTCTGGCTTTCCTGTTGTTAGTTTCGAAGTCGATGATTATGGAATAGATATTATAGAGCTTGAGATAATTTGGAAACAGGGAGAAACGATTGTCTATTCAAATACTTATCCTGCTCCGCTTTATAAGACAACAAGTGGGTATTCGGTTTTAGTTGATAGTGATGGAATATTAAATACTGGAGTTGAATATTCGTTAACTGTTAAAGCTAAAAACATAATAAATAGAACAGGAGAAAGTTCTATTCTGAAAACACTTTCTTTTGTAAGACCAGATGAAGTTAATTTAAGTATTTCTCAGGTTGGAGCTTATTTTAAGTTAACTTGGATTTCGAGTGTTGGTAAGTATAGAGTTTATAAAGATGGAATTAGACTTTGTGAAACAACTGCAAATGAATATCTTGATTTAGGTGTTAAATTTAATACTAATGTTGTTTATAAAGTTTGTAGTGTTAATGATGACGCTCAAGCTGTAGGGATACCACAAACAAAGAACCTAACAAGTGATAATTATGGTTTGGTTTGCGAAGATGGATTTAGTGAATTCGTAATCTTAAAAAGCCAATTAGGTTTGAATATTTCTTATAATCCTAAATCAGTTGCTGATAAGACTGTAATTACATATAAGACAAAAGGTGGAGCAATCACTATTTTAACTGATGATATTGAAAAATACGAATTAAGAATTGGTAAGAACTGGTATATTAAACAAGGAAAAGAAGTTCATCATGTTTTGTTCACTGAATATTCAATAGACCGTGAACTGAAGAAGGAGAGTGGATATTATGGACTCACAATATCCTGTTCAGCTGTATTATAAAGGTTCACTTCTTGATGTTAAGTATTTGGATATTCAGGGGACTTGGACTTTACCACATTTTGTAGGCGAAATTGGACTTGAGGAAAATTTGGAAATGGGAGAAGAATTGTGGTCACCTGAACTGGGTAAACTTTGGATAACTGGGAAATATTTTGATAGCATATATAAATACTCTATAATTGACCGAACAGGATTTGCGAAGAATTCTATTATTAGCGACAATATCATTTATCCACAAGGAGCTTCTTATATATCGGTTTTAGAGGAATTGCTGGATTTGCCAGTTTATTTTGAAGAATATTTAAGTAATAAGGTTTGGCTGGTTTTGTGTGTTTCTAAGGGATATAGTAGGGCTCAAATTGTAGGAGGATTATTAAACGATTTATGTTTATTAATTTATTCTAAGGAAAATGCTTATTTTATTCGCAAGTGGAGTAATAAGATAACAAAGGTTTTTGAAGTTTGGGTGGAGGAGTCTTTTAATTCTGAAAGAGCAAGTAATTATATTTTAGTTGAGGGAGTTAGTGGAATTACACAGGAATCATTTTCTCAAGGAGATATAAATAAGTTTGGAATAATAAAATCTGAACCTTTTGTTTCTGGTGTTTTGACTACGGAAGTTGAATTAAAACTTTTGGCTGAAAGGAAGCTTGAAGAGAGCTTAGGAGCTCGTAATAATGTCAGCTTTGACCTCGCTGAACTTGCGGATATCGAGAAAGAATTAGGTAATTTGTGGTTGGTAAATAATAAAAGATTTAGAGTGCAGGATATAAGAATTACAGAGACTTTTAAAGTGAGTGGGTATTATGTTTAAAAAGCTTAAGCAAATTCCTTATAAACCTGAACGGAATGTATTTTTGAGAGCTAAGTATGTAAGTAATAGAATTCTGGAACTTCCGAATGGTGTTAAGGTGCAGGCAAATATTGAAGGAAAGATTAACGATGAGGTTGATATATTTCTTACAGTTATGCCTAATTCAAGTTTAAATATTTTTCCAATTGCGATTGTTCTTGGAAATAGGACAGAAAGAACAGAGAGTCGGTATTATCTTTATGAAAATTCTCGTTTTTTTGGAAATGCTACAGGAATACTTAAAACTGGGCTTAATGACCACACGCAAAAATTGAACATTACAGGGCAAAAATTGAACGTTACAGGTGAGCCTAAAATTAATTGTAGTGCAGTAGAAATTCCTAATGGTGTTAGAACTGATTTTACTTTTCAGGACCCCGAATTAAATATTATGACTTCGTTTAAGCAATATTCAAGTAGAATTTATTTAAATGGCTTAAGGCAAGGCTTAAATTCTGATTATGTTGAAATTTTTGAAATAGGAAAAATAATGTTTTTTGTTCCACCGTCAGTTGATGATATAATTTACGGAGATTTTAATATTGCTTGGGAAAAATAGAACTTTTTGTTTTAAAATTTATCTTATTAAATGAGGTGAAAAATGATAAAACCATTTAGTGTGGACATTTTTAGATATTATAGAGGAATTTTTAAAACAAAGTGGGACAAATATATTGAAATACCAAACCTAATAAGTTGCAAAATTGAAAGTATTGGAAATCCTTATGAAGAAGGCTTTGGCGTGGGTGTGCCATATCCCTTTGATATACCAGAAGAACTACACCCATATCCAGATACATATATAAAAGGTTCTGCACATTACGGGAACTTTTACAATAATGAAGGGTCTGTGTTTGTTTATATACCTAAATGCTGGCTCAAAGTAGATTGGACTCAAGAACCGTCGATTTTGGTAAAGGATTGGGATTATTTTGTAGATGAAGCAGCTGCAAATGCAGAAGGTTATATTCTTATGGAAGGATTTATTGATGGTGGAATACCAAAGGGATTTTATATTTACAAATACAAGGCTTCTAAGATTGCAAAAGGAACTGGATATGTAGCAGGTTCAGTTAAAAATGGCAAACCAATATCTACTGCTTCAAATCATAATCCTATCAGCGAATTAACAGCTTGTGCTGGAAATTATTATTATGAGTCAATAAATGCTGCACACGCAATTGATGGAGAAAACGGAGAAATAAATCCAAACTCGAAATATTTTGTAACCACAAACGGACAATATGCTATTCTTGCTATGCTTAGTTTAGCTATTCCTAAAGATGCTATTTATTGTGCATGGAGAGATTTAACTAAACATTATCCTAAAGGGTGTAACAATAATGCTTTAAGCGATGTAGATGATACTTCAATACTTTATATTTGGGATGGGTATGAAGATCCTCCAGGAACTCCTAAGTATTCCGCTTTGACAGGTTCTTGTAATCAACTTGCAAAAACATCTCATAATGGGCAATTATGCGGTGTATTAGACTTAAATGGAGATATGTATGAAATCGCTCTTGGGCTTACATGTGTAGGATCTACGAAAGCAATTACAGGAATAACAAAAGAAAATCCAGCAGTTGTGACTAGTTCTGGACACGGATTAACAACTGGAACTATAATTGGAATTTCTGGTGTTGTAGGCATGACTCAAGCAAATGATAAAGCATATAAAATTACAGTTATAGATGAAAATAGTTTCAGTTTAGATACAGTAGATTCTACTGCTTGGACAGAATATACGAGTGGTGGGACAATTTATTTTGGGACTTATTATAATAAAAAAAGAAATTACTCTCCAAAATTTTGGACTCCAGGGAATACAGGAGCAAATGACCATTGGGGTGCAACAGGAGTAGCGAATTGGGGAGAAGCAATAACGCTTAATTTTAATACGACACATCCAAATAATGGTATTGGTCAGAAGTTTGGGAATGCAACAAATGCAGTATTCTCTAATGCAGTAACAGGAAATAACTACAAACTAACATGTAATTCTCTGCCTCTTGAAGCTGGCATTTCTACAACGGGAACTGATAAATTAGGCAAGGATTATTATTATCAATATATTGGAAGAAATGAAATGTGTTGTCTTCGGTGCTACTCTTGGGGCCTTTGTTCCAGTGCGGGGGTGTTTGGTATGAATTTGAGCAACAATCGTTCACACTCCGGCTACAATGTGAGCTTTCGTGCCTGTTGTTTCCCTGATTAATGAGTGATAGCGAATGGGAATGAATTCTGAAACACAATTAAACAGGAAGTATATGGAATTTATTAATCAATTTAATAAAGGAGGATAAATATGAAATTATATCGCTACCAACCAATTTACGAAAAGCATACGAGGATAGATGCAAACTTACCAGAGAATGCAATAATACACTTGTCTAATGACCAACTGGAAGATTTTGATAATTATCAGTATGTTACTTTTGAAGAGAAAGCTCCTGAGCAACCAAAAGGAATTATTTTAGAAGAGGTAGTTTTAACAGAAGAACTTAAAGAAAAATTAAGAAAGAATAGTCCTCACTGGCAAAGATATAAAGAACGGGTAATAGAAAAAATAAGAGAAAAATATTCTCTTGATGATGAACTCAATATAATACATACAAGGAACTTAGGCACAAAAACTACTGATGATAAAGCTAAAATAAGCGAATATGATAATTATGTTAAATCTGTTAAAGATTACTACGCAACTTATAAAGCAAATTTAGGAATTTAGGAGGGTAAGATGGCAGAGAATAAAAACATACGCTTTGATTATTACGAGAAAGGTTTATCTCTCTACTGTATTGTTCGAAAGGAAATAAATCAATACATTCTTGATGTTACGGATGGAATATTTAAATCTTCTCCAATAAACCCTTATTTTACAATGACTGAAAATGCAATTATAAAAGGACTTTATGAAATAAATGAAGCACGAACTCTATGGGAAGATGGGAATTACCATGTGACGGTCTTTCAAATTTTAGGAGCAAGTCCTAACCCAGCAACAGATGATAAAATTGGAGAGGGAGACATATTTATTACCAACGATTATATACGTTATAGACTATGGAATATGCCAATTTAAGAGGTATAAATGGACGACCAAAGACTTGAACGAATTGAGCATAAACTTGATAAGGTAGATGAAAAGTTATCGAAACTATGCTCTGATATTCAATTACATGAATATAGAATAACAGAGCTTGAAAAACAAAATAACTGTCAAGAGAAAGAGTTGAGACCATTATCTAATGCAAGGTGGATTTTAACACAAATACCTTCTATTGTAGCTATTATTGTTTCTTTGCTTGCTATAATTAAAGCATTTGGAGCAGTGCCATGAAAATAGCACTTGATTCTGGGCACAATGCTAAAAATCCTGATAACGGCTATTTAGATTGTGGTGCAGTAAATGGTAAATATACAGAAGCAGACTTAGCAGAAAAACTTAAACTTTCTATTTGTCAGTATTTGAAGGGATACATTGATTATTTTGTTCCTAACTACGCTTGGAATACTCAAGACCGATATAGAGAAGCAATCAAGAACAAATGCGATTATTATTTAGTAATTCATATGGACTCTGCAAGTTCAAGTGCTTCTGGCGTGCATGCACTTTATAATGACAAGGGTAAGGAATTTGCAAATGATTTAGTTTATTATATTTGCAGATATTTAGGTTTTGCAAACAGAGGTGCTAAACATTACTCGACTAACCCTCGAGCAATTGCAGCTTTTGATATTGCAACAATTCCTTTTGTGCTTTTGGAATGTGGTTTCATTAGTAATAATAACGACCTCCAGATGCATCTTCAAGAAAGAGAATATATAGCTCAAGCTATTGTTAGTGTAATAGCAAAATATTCAAAGGTTCAGAATATAAAATTAAAGGTTGGTGATGTTCTGGCAAGCATTGATAATACAACTCATAAGCTTATTACAGCTCCTCAGATAATAAATGGTAGAACTGTCTTAGGTTTACGAGATGTTTCTAATATATTTCATTGTCAAATACTCTGGCACCCAACCACGAAAGAAATTACTATTTTAAGAAAGGAGGAAATATAAATGAACTGGACAACTTTAAATGTTATTCTTGGAGCTTTGACTCCGTTACTTGTTGAGTTTGTCGCTAATAAATTAACTGGCGTGAAGAAATTTATTGTAGCGGTTGTTATTACTTTTTTAGTATCAATAGTTGCAATCGGTGCAGAAGGAAAATTAAATTTCACTAATTTCGATGCTATACTTGAAACTTTCATAGTAATATTAACTGCTTCTCAAGTTTTTTGGAGAGCCACTTGGAAACCTATTTTTAAGGATTAACAAAATAATTTAATTAATTTTTAAAAATAATTTCGTATAACCTGCAAATGTAGAATAATCAATAACGCAAATTCTATGTTTGCAGGTTTATTTATATTATTTTAAATATGCATTTTCAATAGAATTAATCAAGTTTATTATCATATAAAAAATATAATTTATGGAAAAAATCAGTAAAAATATCAAAAAAATATTAAATATTTCATAAAAAATACTTGCAAAGTTTATAAAGATAGATGCAGACAAGAATATAGACTATTATAAAATATATAAATAATGTATTTATCAATGCAAAATATCTTGCAATTATTTTTAAAACATATATAATATTAGTATAAAATTTTTGAAAGGAGATAAAAAGATGGAATTAAGAGAAGTAAAAGGCGACAAAATTCTAAAAATTAGAGAGCGTGATTTTAGCTCTTCGAATTGCAAATGGTCAACAGTCTGGGAACTTGAAGTTGATGGAGCACTTTCAACATTCAGAACTGACGATGTAAACAGAAACGAAAGTCTTGGAGCTTACATTGAATTTTCAGAATTCTCACAAGTAGCAAAATATTTTGCAAAACTCAATAATCAAAAAGTGAAAGATTTAAGAATTCGTATTTCAAATGATAATTACAATGAAATTCACAGAATTGAAAAAGAGAATTCAGAGAAAAGACTTCAAGAAGAGTTCAGTAAAGAGCTTAGAAATTGGAGTTGGTGGTTAGATGAAAATTATCAGATTTGTATTTATTCAGACGATGTAGATTTCACACTCAGAAACGATGTAGAGGATATTATGGATTTCGTTCAAAAGTATCAAGGTGAATTCAAAGAGTATCTCAAAGACAATTCAGAGTATGATAGAGAAAACGAGAAATATCGCATAACGAACGAAAAGTTAATGACAATCTATAATCAAGTAAAAAATGAATACGACTATAAAGTTCAGCAAGAAGCAAAAGAACAGAAAGAAAAAATTCAATCTCTTATCGAAAAAGCTAAAGAAACTGGTAAATCTCAATTCGTTAGGAAATGGGCTGAAGATTGCGATGGTTCAGTTTCTGATTGCGATTTAGATGAAGTATATGAGTATATCGATGCAAATGGTAAATTCTCTTATGAGAGAGTGCATACATTCTAAAAAAGGAGAAATAAATGAAACTTACACCAGAACAATATAAAAAATTTCTTATAGAGCATATTGATAATCTTTTCTGGAATGAAGAAGAGCAAGAAGCTTTTCTTGCTTCTGGAGACAAAACTTTAAATACAAAACAAGAATGCGGCTATTTTATTTCTTTCAAAAATGGAGAAATAGAAGTCATAGAGAATACTCAGAAGCAATATTCATTTCTAACAATTAAACAAGCTTATGAACTTCTTAAAAAAGAATTACCAAAACAGAACTTCACAGTCAACGATATATATAGCTTATCAAGAGTTGGCATTTTACCGTTTATAGTAATAGGGAAAAGCTATATTATAGACAGAAAACAAATTGACAATTTGATAAAGTATATTAAACAAATTTAAGTGAGCATAAGAATATTGCTACAACTATGATTTATGCACATAATCTCAATAGAATTGAAGATGCAGCTGAAAGAAAAATTGATAAATTATTATGCTTAAAATAAATAATATTATAAAAATTTTTATACAAAGACTTGACTTTTATAAAAGATATTATATATTTCTTATTGTAATTATTTTAATTCTATTGCAAGATTCACAACAATTTTTGCCATAGAAGAAATTTTAAGAAAAGAAGGGAGAACATGCAACAAAAAATTTACAAAGGCAACAAGGACACAAGAGAAGTCCTCGTTATTTCTCTTAAAGGTAATTATCTTTTACCTCTTTATTTAGACTTTTGTTATCATTCACCAACAGGTTTCAATTGGGGTTATGGTGGTTCAGGTCCAGCCCAGTTAGCATTCGCAATTCTTTATGATTATTTTGATAACAAAGAAATCGCATATAACAATTATCAACAATTCAAATGGGAAGTAATTGCTAAATTGAATCAGAGTCAGAACTTTAATCTTACAGATAAAGACATTTTAGGTTTCTTTTGCGAAAGAAAGGAGGTCTGCAATGTCTGAAGAAATTAAAACTATAAAATTAATAGATACAGAAACTCCCGAAGAAATAGCACATCTTGTAGAAAGAGAAGATGAAAAGGCAATTCTCCAGGAAGAAATGACTGGAGAATTATTACAAGCTCTGGTTTATATAGGAAAAGACGATAAACCAGTTCTTAGCTATGCAGGGGTAAAAGAAGGTGCAAGAAGGTTTAAGAATATTAAATATGGAGTATCGAGGGTGGATGAAACCTCTGAATATTTTATAGCATATGGATATGCAATTAACCTTGCAGATAATATCAGTATTGAAGTTCCAAAAAGACAACCAAAATTAAAAACTCTTAAAACAGGTGAAAAAATTACAGATGAATTTGCTTTTGAGATTGCTTGTGCAAAAGCAATTCGAAATGCAATCAAAGGAGTAATCCCTATTCAATATTTCCAAGCTTTAGTGCAGAAATTTTTGGAACAAGAACCAATGCAACCACAAAGTAATAGAAATAAAGAGAAGTTAATGCAACCTCAAAAAGATAAATTGACAAGCATGCAAAGAAAAGTTCACTTTATACTTGATAGGACAGGAATAAAGAAAGACGAAGACCTACAAGCAAGAGTATGCAAAGCAATTACAGGTAAAGATATTTCTGAAATGGGATATGAAGAATTAAAATATTTCTTGGAAAAGGCTACTGAAGGGATTGAAAAGAATAAACTACTCGATGATAAAGACATAGATAATATTAAACAGAATTTACTGAGTATTCTTCTTGAATCTGAAGAAGGTAAACAAAATGGATGAAGAACAAGTGGAAGAATTTGGTATTAATATATATGAATTTGATAATTTACATTATGTTAAAATACATTCAGAGAGACAAAAAAGCATAGCAAATCTTACTCTATTTCATGTTTTGAATAATATTTACTCTGATTTCGGACATAATGAAGATTGGGATTTGTTTATAGATTTATACACTAAACTTACAGATAAAATAAGGAGGGAAAATGATAGAACTCTCTCCCTCTAAAATACAAACTTATATGACTTGTCCTCTTTCGTATTATTTTCGATATGTGGAAAAAATTCAGACAATTAAGAACGGCAGGGCTTGGATGGGCTCTGCCGTTCATAAAGGTATAGAAACTGCTTATAACAAACAAAATAACCAAGCAGGAATAGAGGAATACCTTAAGAGTTTCAGGGCTCAAGACCAAGAAATCAACTGGCAAGAAGAAGAACCTATAAATGTAGAAAAAGAAGGGTTAAATCTTTTGCAAGTTTATTTAGAAAGCAAAACTTTTAAAAATCTTAAGATTTTGAATACAGAGTATGAGATTTTTATTCCTTTTAGTATTGCTGAAAATCTTAAGACAATTCAATTTATTTATGATTCAGATACTCAAGATAGTAATAAAATTCATTGCATTTTAGATGCAGCGACAAAAAATGGTATTATAGACTGGAAAACTACTAAGCGAAAATGGACACAAGACCAAATAGAAAGAAATATTCAATTCAATATATATGCATTAGCTTTTCTTTATCTTAATGGTCAGCAAGAAGTTCCAATACAGGCTCATATACTAATTTCTAAAAAAGAACCAGAGATACAAATATTAGAAACAAAGAAAACTCAAGAAGACTTCAAAATAACAAGACAGATTATATTCCAAATCATAAAAGCAATTGATAATGAAATTTTCTACCCAAATCCAAATATGCTTTGTGAGAACTACTGCGATTATAAATCATTATGTAGGTGTAAAGTATAAAATTTATGAGAACGAAATCTAAATCTAATTTAATATTGTAGAGCTAATATAAGAAATATGCAGTCTCTATCGCTCTCAACTGCATATTTTTAAAAGAAAGGAGAAAAATGATAAACCTAAAAGCTGTAAAAAAATCACTTAAGCAGGACCATGAGGGAGAAACTGTTATAAGTTTTACAGTAGACTCCTCTCAGGTGATTGAAGTTGCAAAGTTGATGGGTATTAATGATGATATTCTACTTGAATTAAACATCAAGGCTGTAGATACAGAATATCCATCACATCAAGAATAAAGTATTAAGGAGACTTAGGAGGGCTCAGGTAAGAAACAAAATAGCATGTTCTCCTTTTAAAATAGGCGGGAACTCGCCCTCCGCCCGCTTTATTTTGGAAAGGAAGTATAAATAATGGATATTAGTAATCAAATTAACTCAGTTCTGGATGGAACTGAACGTAAAAATGGCTATCAACTGCAAGGAATTATCTATCAACAGAATAGAGCGGCAAAGAAAGAAAATGCAAAAAGAAAGGCAGAGGAAGAAAGAAAAAGAGAGTGGGCAAAGTATGGAGCAAAGACAGTGGAGGAATATCTAAAAGCAAAACAACAGTTATGTGGCGCTAAAATGCAAGAAGATACAGAAGAACAAACAAAAAAACAAGAAGGCAACCCACAACTTGAAGATGGATTTGTTAAAATAGCTAATGAACTTGTTGATGTTTTTTGTAGTCATCGTTTAAGTGGTGAAGAATGGCAAATAATTTGGAGTGTTTTTAATAAAACTTATAGATGGCATAGAAAAGATGATTGGATTTCTTTGTCGCAATTTGTAGAAATGACTGGTATGCAAAAATCAAATATAAGCAGAGCCCTTAAAAAACTTCTAAATAAAAATATCATTATCAAAAGTGATAATAAATATATGTTTAATAAATATTATAAAGAATGGGTAGATACATCAAAAAAGAAAGCTTTTATCAATACTGATAAAGATATTATCAATACTGATAAAGATAACTTTAAAACTCAATCACAATCAATAAAAACTGATGAAATTATCAATACTGATAATATTATCAATACTGATAAAGAAATTATCAAAATTGATAAAACTTTTATCAAAAATGATGCACACAAAATATACTATACAAAAGATAATTATACAAAAGATATAAGAAAGAAAGAAAGTATAAAGAAAGAAAATTTAGAACAATTTAAACAAATACCTTCTTGGTTAGATACAAATCTTTGGAATGAATTCAGAAAACATCGTAGGGCAATAAAGCATCCTTTGACTCCTTATGCTGAAAAATTATTAATTGCTAAATTAGATAAATGGCGGTCTCAATATGACATTAAGGAAATAATTGAAACTTCAATAGAAAATGGTTGGCAGGGTTTATTTGAACCTAAAAGGAGAGCAAATAAATTACCAACAAAGGAAGACTTCGAAAGACAAGCAAGAAAAGACCCAGAATGTTATTACGCACAATGGGGAATTCAATTATGGCAAGTTAAAAAAGCTCTTTGGAAGTCTTTAAAAAAATATTCAGAAGAACAAAAAGAAAAATATTTAGAAAAATCAGAAAGGAGATTGGGTAGAGAATGGTGGAAGAATTAATAGAAACTTTAGAACAACGGTCAATAATTAAAGATATAAATGATGTGCTTAATAAAATCAATGTTGATAAATGTAAGAACAAAAATTTATTAGAACAATATAGCACCTGTAAAGATGAAAAGCTTAAAACAATTTTGGAGCGAGGTATTAAACTATCAGTATTTTATAAACAAAGAGCAGAAAAAATATTATTAGATGAAGATTTTGTTAAATTACAATGCGATATTGAATGTGATAGAAGTGTTGTGGTAAGCGATGAATACGGAAAATTTAAAGTTCAATGTCCTTTTGTCGAAAATAACTTTTGCCTGATTTCTGAAAAAATACTAAAAAATTTCAAGGATGAAGAAAAACTTATAAAAATATTCTCACCATATAGACCACCAAGTAATTTTTATAATGCCGAAATAGACAAAGTAAGTAAT
>MTBK01039455.1_pt1 | contig 12831 bp, 11 predicted proteins | sample 1535981 | NCBI WGS metagenome assembly MTBK01 (sample SAMN06109225, study PRJNA356200) | anaerobic digester metagenome | isolation source: biogas reactors fed with pig manure or primary and secondary sludge | place: Spain | collected 2016-06-30 | reverse complement strand
CCGGTGATCTGCCTGCGCGGTGCTCCGCATCATACACCGCAACGTCGGATCACTCCGGGCAGGCCCGCTCGATACCGCTCCCGATGAGCGCTGAAGTGACGATGGGCAGCGCGATCGTGGCGTCACAGAAGCACTGGACGCGTGGTGACTCCGGCGCCTCCTTGCCCCAGCTGATCGCCTCCTCGAACGTGCACCCCGAGAGTCCGCCCCAGTGGGGGGCATCAGTGGTGTACTGGATGGCGTAGGCGTGCCCGCCGATGTGCTGCTCGTGGATCGAGGCGATGACCTGGGTCTGCTGGATGAAGTTCTTCGGCACGCCACCACCGATATAGATGACACCGGTCTTCTGTGCCTCCTCGACCATGCGCGTGATCTCATCGGTATCAGCGAGCTGGTCGACGTCGACGTCGACCCCGCGTCGACGAGCCATGACGAGGCCTATGCCGATGGAGGAGTCGCCGAGGGCAGGGATGAAGATCGGGACGTCACATTCGGCGCAGGCGGCTATGAGGGAGCGTCCTTCAGGCCTCTCTTCGTGGAGCCAGTCCCCAAGACGCCGGATGAACTCTTTTGAGGATCCCCGGAACGGTGCGATCCCGTCGGCGAACCGGGCGATCTCCGCGTCGACGCTGCGAAACTCCTCTTCATACGCAAAGACGTCGTAGATACGATCGATCCCCTCTTCAAAGAGCGCCACATCGTTGACGTGATGATGACCGATGTAGTGCCGCACGCCGAGGTGCTCGCAGGTGTCGTGGAAGATGTTTGCACCGGTGGAGACGAGGACATCGATGTAACGGTGCCTGACGAGTTCGATGAGCACGTTCTGCATACCCGCCGGGATCATCGCGCCCGAGAGCCCCATGAATATCGTGCAATCTGGATCCCTGATCATTCTGGTCCAGATACCGAGGGATTCCCCGAGCTTTCTCCCCTGGAAGCCGGTTTTGCTCATGGATTCAAGGAGTGCTGTTACATCCCTGTTCGGTTTGACTGGCTGCGTTGGTCTCATGGAAACATCCCGGTATCCGTTTCTGGTTGCGGAGTCTTAATGTTTGGCGCCGGGTGAGGAGGAGAGATTCTTCCCGCACGCTGCCCGCGATCTGTTTGGGCCTGTGAGGTGGCAGCAATCCTCAATACATATCCTCGTCGCGCATACCCCCACAACGGTCCACCGCTCCGGGGAGGCCCGGGAGGTGGAGCACGATTTTCGGCGGGGTTGATCGCGCCTGCCGTCCCTGCCCCGCGAGGAACAGGGGGCGGGGTGTGGGTCTGGCTGAGAAGATTGCCCATGGTCATCTACCATCGGTTAAGGTCGGAGAACTCCCTGCTGTTTTCTTCTGACGATCTGCGTCAGAACCCATGAACCAGGCTGAAACGACGTGTTGGCCGTGCAAAAAAGGTGGTCTCCGGGCCCCTTCAGAGGGCCTGGATGAGTGAGTTTCTGGTGACGATGCCCGCGATCTTCTCGTTCTCCATGACCGGAACGGAGCTTATGTTCTTCTTGAGCATGAGATCGATGACATCTGATACGCCTGTGTCTGCATCCACGGTGATCAGGGGCGTGCTCATGATGTCACGCACGAGGAGGTTTCTGATCCGGAACTCCTGGCGGGTCCCCTCCACGATGTCTTTGAACGCATAGAGCGCTTTTGCGACATCGGTCTCCGTGACGATCCCGAGGACGCTGTCATCCTCCTCGACGATGAACCGGTCGATGTCGCCATCGAGCATCCTCCGCCGGAGGTGAACGGCCCGTTCCTCGACCTGGATGGTGTACATCGGTTCCATGACGTCCAGGAGCCCGCCCGGAGGCCGGAGCACCTTCAGGAGATCCCCCGCCGTCACCTGCCCGACGAGGCGGTGCTCGGAGTCGAGCACCACGATCAGCTTGTAGCGCTGGAGCAGCGGCACCAGGATATCGATCCCCTGGTCCGGGTATGCGGAGGTGAAATCCTCCTCGACCGTATTTGCGACATGGATGGATGTGGCCTTCATCGCCTGGGATCTCCTGCTCCCGAGCGTCTCGGCGATAGCTGCGCGGGAGGTCGTGCCGATGACCGCGCCGTTATTCGTCACGATGAGCGGGTCAACACCCTCGCCAAGCATCTTCTCAAGCGCCTCGCTGACAAAAGCGGATTTTGCGATGGTGATCGGTCTCGCCATGACGTCCTTGACCAGTAGCTGAAATTTATCGCTCATTTCGCAACCACCTTGATGATATCATCCCTCTTGAGCAGACCGCGGATATCTCCATCCTCCACGACCACAAGGCTGTTGATCTGGTCTTTGAGCATCAGCCCGACAGCATCCTGCAAGGATGCGTCGGGGGAGATGGTGATGACCGGGCGGCTCATGATGTCCTCTGCAACTGCCGATACCTCAACGACGTACCTGAAGCGCTTCTGCCCCGCCGGCTCCTCTCTCCGGAGGTGCGTAACATCTTTCCTGGGCAGATTCTTCCGACTATCCAGGTACTCGTAAAACGCGAGATTGCTCTCCGTGATGATGCCGGCAAGGCTACCGTTGGCGTTGACTACGATAAGTTTATCGTTGCTCTCCCTCACCGAGTCGATGACGTGATCCAGTGAGTGGTAGCGGCTGACCGTGACCGCCTCCTCCATGATCTCATCGACCCGGGCGGAGAGCCCGCGCACGTAGGCGGAACGCATGATGTCCAGTTTGGTGACGATGCCCACCACCTTCCCATTCTCGGCTACGGGCAGCCCTGATATATCGCGATCCAGCATCGTTACTGCAATGTCGTGGATGCTCGTCTCCGGCGTCACAGTGATGGGGTCTTCTGTCATCAGGATGCTCACCGGGATCCGGTCGATGGGGCGGCGCCGCCACAGCGGTTCCGTCTGCCTGAGCCGGTAGGCGATATCCTTCTTGGTGATGATCCCCCGGAGCTCGTCCCCCTCCATGATCAGGAGCCTCGAGATCCGGTGCCTGAGCATGAGGTTTCGCGCATATGCGACGTTATCGGTCGGCGCGATGACGTATACCGGAGAGGACATCACATCAACAGCACGCATACCGCCGATCACCCCTCCGCAAATGCTCGCACAAGGTCGTGCTCGGTTATGAGCCCGACGAGATGTGAGTTCTCTATGACCGGAAACGCCCCGATACCCTTCTGCATCATCTCGATGGCGACGGCGTGGATGTTCCTGTCCGGGGTGGTGGTGTGGAGCTCCCCGGAGAGGAGCGACCGGACCGGCACTCCCATCACCTCGGCCGAGTCCCCGGTCGTCAGCTGCTCAAACGCCTTACCTTTACCGAGATATCTCATGATGTCGGTCGCGGTGACGATCCCGCAGAGGACGTCGTCCACGACGACCGGGAGACGCCTGAACCTGTACTTCACCATCTCCTCGCAGACCTTGCCGATCGGGGCATCAGGGTTGGTGACGCGTACCGACGACTTCATGATATCCTCCACCAGCCGATCCGAGTTCTCAGTGGTGAGCACCTTCATCACGTCGCGCTCGGTCACGATTCCCCGCAGGTTCCCTTCGGCGTCGATGATGGGGATCCCGCCGACGTCCTTGTTGATGATGGTGTTGACCGCATCATTGATGGTCCCGGTGGAGGGCATGGTCACCAGATGCGGTGTCATGATCTCGCGCAGCCCTTCGTTGATGGCGGCAAGGAAGTTGCCCCTGTGTTTCACCTGTACGAGGTTGTACTTGTCGCCCCCGCCCATGAAGTTGATGATATCGCTGACGGTCACGATCCCCCTGAGACGGTGGGTTCCGGCATCGACGACCGGTAACCTGCGAAATCCTTCCCGGGTCATGATCTCGACCGCCTGGATGATCGATGTAGTCTGCTGGGCCGTGATGACGTCTCTGGTGGCGATCGCCATGATCTCGCCTTCGTACTCGACGATCCTGGCCTTGAAATCAACAGGCCCACGGTTGAGCTTGCCTGGCATCTTCAGGAACCTGTCAGCCGGCTTCTTCTCAGAGTTATTTGGTTTTGGTTGCACGGTATCTATCACTCCTCTGGTCTAAGAAAGTCTTCTCATGGGGCAAGGCAGCCTGCGACGTCATGCCGGTCGATGACACCGACGATCCTCTTCCTCTCGTCAATGACCGGGAGGATGCTGATATCGTGGTCGACCATCAGTCGCGCCGCCGTGGCTACCTGGTCATCAGGCGTCACGGTGATGACTGGTGTCGTCATCACCCGATCCACGGTGGTGTCTGCCAGATTCTTCACTGATATGCGGACGTTCCCGGCGCGCAGGAGATCACGGCGGGAGATGATGCCGATGACCTCGTCCTTCTTTACCACCGGAAACGCTATGAATCCGCTGGAGACGATCAGGCTATATATTTTGTGTATGGGATCCCCCGGCGCACAGGTGACGGGTTCCTGTGACATGACGTCCCCGACCCTGCCGGAGACCGTTCGGCGGGAGATCAGGATCGGGAAGAGTTCGGAGAAGAGCACCACGCCCTGGAGCGTACCGCCTTCATCGACGACCGCGGCGCTATTGGTGTGGGCATCCACTATGGCGCGGGCGGCCTCGACGAGGGGGGTGTCAGGGGCTACCCGGGCTGCCTCCCTGACGAATCCCTTGATGGTGATATTCGATCTGGTATCCACCACCCGGAGGACGTCGGAGATGTCGAGGTAGCCCACCAGCCGATCTCTGTCGTCCACAACGTAGAGCTCGCGGAAGACGTCATCGCGGAGGGCACTACGTGCTTTTGTGATATGATCGTCGTAACGCAGGGCTGGAATCTCCACCATCAGGTTTGCGGCCACTTTCATAGCAACTGCTCCTCCTCCTGGCAGGCGGGGCAGAGCATAAGGTTATCGACCCGCGAGAGGTTGTCGGACATGTTCCCACACCGGTCACAGACGCCCATGGCGTACTCCTCTTCGCGGTTGATCTCGATGAGATCAGCCAGCAGCTCGTTCAATTCGGATGCGACGGTGAGGATATCCCGGACCGTCACGATCCCGATGACCAGCTGGCTCTCGACCACAGGAAGCCTGCGGACGCGATATCTCACCATCATCGCTGATGCATCGCCGACGAGTTTATCGACGCCGATCGTGATCAGCGGGGTGCTCATGATCTCGTTGACGTGAACACTGCTCGGTTTCAAGTCTTTTGCCACGACTTTGCAGTTGATATCCTCCTCTGTGACGATCCCGATGGGCAGGTTATTCTGTAGCACTATACAGCTGCCGACCTCGTCGCGGCACATCGTCTGGGCTGCCCGGGCGACAGTCTCCCCCACATCGATGGTCGTTGGGTGGCTCCGCATGACCTCCCTGATTGGAACGCGTGTCTCGAGATGGATGGTATCGTTATTGTTCATGTGAATTCTCCTGATCCGGTCGTTATAAGAGCCGTTCATCCTGGTCTAGGAGTATCTACGTTTCGGCAGTATAAAAGAATTCTCTCGCCTCAAGATTGTTGTTTGTCTCCAAAAAATGGAAAATTCAGCGGCTGGACCATATAATTATATTTATTTAAGGGTTCCATACCTAACCTGAGTATAGAAGAAAGTGGTCTATCAGAAGGAGCCAGAGAGATGGAATTCTTAGTTCGTACAAAACAGAAGATCTCGCAATTCCTTAAAAAGCTCTTCAGGAAGCGGACCTGCCGGATCGGGATATACGGGCCGCCTAATGCGGGCAAGACGACGCTCGCAAACAGGATCGTGCGGGATTGGACCGGGGATGCGGTCGGGCCGGTCAGCGAGGTGCCGCATGAGACTCGCCGCGTGCGGCGCAAGGAAGATGTCACCATTACGGGGCAGAACGGCAACTCGATCACCTTTGATATCGTCGATACACCGGGCGTGACGACCAAGATCGATTATAAAGAGTTCATCGAGTACGGCGTGGAGAAGGAGGAGGCGGTCAGGCGGGCACGGGAGGCGACCGAGGGGGTGGCCGAGGCGATGCACTGGCTCCGTGAGGATATCGACGGCGTCATCTACATGCTCGACTCCACACAGGATCCCTTCCAGCAGGTGAACATCATGATGGTGGGGATCATCGAGAGCAGGAAGCTCCCGATCCTGATCGTCGCCAACAAAAACGATCTGCCCGACGCTTCTCCGGCGCGGATCAAGAGTGCGTTTCCCCAGCACCCTGTGGTCGCCGTATCGGGTCTTGAGGGGACTAACGTGGATGAGTTGTATGAGAAGATGACGTTCTATTTTGGGTGATGGAGATGATACAGGGTGTACAGATAGACCTGATTTCTGCAGAACGGCTTGAACGGCTCACGGCGATGGAGAAGATCCGTCTGATCCTCGATGATGTCATGGAGGGGAATATCGTCGTCCTTGAGAAGGGGCTTGCGCCCGATGAGCAGAGCAAGCTCATCGAGATCACGATGAGGGAGATCACGCCTGACGGGTTCTCAGGCATCGAGATGGAGACCTATCCTGTCAAAGATGCTCCGGACGGCTTTTTTTCGAGGCTCTTCGGCGGGAAGCGTTCGGAGACCCGGTTGACCGTGATCGGACCGGCCAACCAGCTCAAGACGATCAAGAAGGAGAAGGATCTTATCAGTGCGTGGGTCTCCTCCCGGTGAGGTATCTTCCTGGTGATCATTGATGCCTCACAAGTGCACCCAATGTGGCAGGGAGTTCGAGGATGGTTCGACGAAGATACTGAAGGGATGCCCGAGCTGCGGTGGAAAGAAGTTCCTCTACATCCGTGAGGCCGAACGGCACGATGACGTGCTGGAAGAGAAGTCGATAGAGGAGATCGCTCTGGAGACCGGGGAGGATGTGCTTGAGGTCCGCGATGAGAGGAAGAAGGAGGAGATCGAGGTCTTTGAACGGATCGAGAGCATCCGCATCCTTGCTCCCGGCTCATATGAACTGAATATCGAGAAACTGGCTAAATCTGAAGAGGTCGTCGTCGGGCTTGAGCGGGAGGGGAGATATATGGTGGATATCCTCTCCATGGCCCGGAAGAAGAAATGAGAGCTATTTATGGCGGATGATGGGGGAAATAAGGACTTTCATCGCTTTTTCGTATGCCCCCGTCATAAAATTTATATGCTCTCATAACACCTTCTCTAGTAGAACATAACCCGACACTCATAGGCGCATGTCGGGCAATGGTTTCCTGTATGAGAGCGTGGTGGCTTCCATTAATCCTGTATATTAATTTCTTGATTGATTGCTCTCGTGCGGCCTGTTCCCGGCTGCTTCTTACCGTACCGCACAGTAACGGGGAGTGTCCGCGGAGAAGAATCCATGAATCCGACGTATATATCATCACTCGATAAGGTTCCCGGGATCGGTGCAAAAGAGCGTGCTCATCTCGAACAGGTGACGGATCTCTTTGCGTTCCGGTCAAATGACTATTATCTCTCGCTGATAGACTGGGACGATCCAGAGGATCCTATAAGAAGACTGATCATACCGATACCGGAGGAGCTTGAACCCTGGGGACGCCTGGATCCATCATCAGAGCACCTCTATACCCGGGCGCCGGGGATGCAGCATAAGTACCGGGAGACGGCCCTGCTGCTGGTGAGCGATCACTGCGGCGGGTTCTGCCGGTACTGTTTTCGCAAACGCCTCTTCATCGATGATGCCCGTGAGGTGAACAGGGATATATCGAGGGCGCTTGCCTACATCAGGGCTCACCCTGAGATCACGAACGTCCTGCTCACGGGGGGCGATCCTCTTATCCTCGGTACCGATCGGTTGCGGGAGATCCTCGCCCGGCTCCGGGAGATCGAACATGTCCGGATCATCAGGATCGGGACGAAGATGCCTGCGTACAATCCTTACCGGATCATCAACGATCCCGCCCTGCTCGACGCGATCCGGGAGTACAGTCTCGGCGAGAAGAGTATCTACATCATGGCGCAGTTCAACCATCCCCGGGAGCTTACCGGGGCTGCGTGCCAGGGGATTGCGCTCCTGCAGGATGCGGGGGCGGTCCTCATGAACCAGACGCCCCTGATCCGGGGAATCAACGATGACCCGGTGGTGTTATCGAGGCTTCTCGGGCGCCTCTCGTTCGTCGGGGTGAATCCCTACTATGTCTTCCAGTGCCGGCCCACGGTGGGGAACCGGCCGTTTGCTGTGCCGGTGGAGGAGTCGTACAGGATATTTGAGCAGGCGCGGGCGACCTGCTCGGGGCTCTCGAAGCAGGCCCGGTTTGTCATGTCACATGCCACCGGGAAGATCGAGGTGGTGGGGATGACCGAAGGGTGCACCTACTTCAAGTACAACCAGGCGGCAGATCCGGATGATATAGGCCGGTTTATGGTCTACAGGAGTAATCCAGAGGCATACTGGTTCGATGACTACACGGAGTTTGTGGATGAGGGGAGGCTCTGGGAGAGCGGCCTGCACGGTGCCGGCATCACGGTGATCGCTGAAGAGGTCGATTGAGAGCCCGGGTATCTCGTGAAGGGCTCTTCCTGCCTCTTCTGAGAGGTGGGCAGAAGTCTGCATGCGCCAATCAGATGTCCTCTATGATCCGCCGGTCCTCCACGCGGTTGAGCACCTCGAGGAACCGCCTCTTTTTCGAGTGCCTGCGTCGCAGATCCCCGCGATACTTCTCCCATTCCGCGGGCGGCATGTGTGACTGAAGTCTTCTCAGGTACCGCAGGGACTCTTCGTACGCCGGGACCTGGACCCTGGCGATGAGCCTCTCCGCCTTCTTCTTCCAGATGGCTATCGCCCGCTCCGGGTACGCATCGACGACCGCGTCCGCTACCCGGTCCTCCAGGTCGTTCCTCTGGCGGTGATCCATCGCGTCCTCCTCCCGCCGGTCATACCAGTGGAGGATCTCATCCGGCTTCCCTTCCGCGATCGCGATCTCGATGAGTGTATCGGTGATCGGGGCGGTGATCTTCCATCGCGGCGCCCGGGGTCCTATGCCCGTGTCGGGGAGCACACCCTCCCCCGCCGGGGGCCTCTCTCCGGTGATCAGGTAGTGCATCGCAGCATCCCTGACCCCGTCATAGACCCCGGCACGGCGTGCCGCCTCCTCGAGGTCCCTGAAGGTGGGGTACGTCGGTTCGCTGAAGAACGTTTCAGCGCGGATGGCGGCCACAACAGGCCAGCTGGCCTCCTTCTCCCTCATCTCGCGAAGGATGGTCCAGAGTTCTCCGGCGATACCGGGGGCGGTCTCCTCCGTCTCTGAGATGCCCCGGGCGATCCAGTGCAGTGCCTCATCACGCCGCCCCTCGCGGAGCAGGCGTGCGACGATATCGGGGTAGGCATCCGTCCTCCCGACCACCTCCATCTGGAGGACCGTCGCCTCATCCCGCCGGCCCGCCTTATCGAGCGCTACAGCGATCATGTTCACGAGACGACTACGCTGATATTTTGTTATGAAATTGTCGTAGTCCTCCACCAGAGAGGTCTCTTCCAGCCGCTTCAAGAGGTGATCTGCAGCGGTGCTCCACTCTTCTTCCGGATAGTCCCCTGCGAGCACCCCCCACGCTCCCCCGCAGAGGTCATACATGTCCTCGAGTTCGGCCTCGATCGCGTAGAGGATCTTCTCGTGGGCAGGCCGCGACGAGGCGGCGAGGGCGGCGAAGACGATATCCATGCATGCCGCGATCTGGTCGGCGGTCTCGCCTTCGTCATCGATCATCTCGATCCGCCCGGCCCCCTTCTGCAGGAGAACCTGCCCGGCCAGGACGACTTCATCGGCGTGCCCCGCCGAGAGCAGGGCGTTCATCTTCTCCTGCACGCGGGTGTAGTCGGGGATGCTGTGGCTCCAGTGGTCATAGCACGGCTCTTCACTGGTGACGGCGTCGATCTCGGAGAGCAGCGCGTCAAAGATCGGGCCGGCGCCTTCCCGTGCGATGGAGCGCCGGTCGTCGATCGCCGCCCTTACGCCGGGGTCATGCAGAGCCAGGGTCTCGAGGAGACGGATCAGCCCGTCTTTTGTCAGCCCCTCGAGGTAGGAGCGCAGGGATGGGGGGGCATCCTCCTCCATGCTGAGCAGCCGCAGCCTCGGATCGTCCCCGGCCGCGGCCGGGGTGGGGCGGTCGTCCCTTACCGACTCGAGGTACTCGAGCACGATGGCAACGGCGTGTTTGCACGAATTTCCCACGGGGCAGGTGCACCAGGACTCGATGGACTCGTCGTCCATGGAGACGGTTGTTGCATACCTCCTGGTGCCGGTCACCCACGCTATCAGGTCTCCTCCCGGGAGGCGTGCAAGATCCTGCACCCTTCCCTCCTGCTGGTAGCGCCTGCCGCGGGCAAGTGTCTTTGCGCCCGCCCATTCTTCAAGATCTCCCCAGGTCAGCTTCGTGAAGGTCTCGGGTTCTTCTGTCATGTGGTCCACCATACCTGATGATAAGATATCCGGATCACTCATGAATCCTTCTCTCCGGCGGATCTGGCAGTCGCCCCGGTGCAAAAACATTAACATCGATGCAGTTCGAATTGAATCTACTCCGGGATGCAGCAAAATCTGGCAGATCTTCATGGCCTGAGGCCGAATTATATTCAGTCCATGGCAGGATGACCGGGCGGGAACCAAACGTATAAGGAGGAACTGATGGCAGTCAAGAAATCTGATCTCTATCGATCGCTCTGGAGCAGCTGCGATGAGCTCCGCGGGGGCATGGATGCCTCACAGTACAAGGATTACATCCTCACACTTCTGTTCGTGAAGTACGTCTCTGACAGATACGCGGGGAAGGAGGATGCGGTCATCGAGGTGCCCGAGGGAGGGAGTTTTGCCGATATGGTGCGGCTGAAGGGCGACAAGGAGATTGGCGATGCGATCAACAAGATCGTAGGCAGGCTCGCGGAGGCAAACGCCCTCAAGGGGGTCATCGACCAGGCGGACTTCAACGATGAGACCAGGCTCGGGAGGGGGAAGGAGATGCAGGACCGCCTCTCAAGGCTTGTGGCGATATTTGAAGATCTGGATCTCCGGGCAAACCGCGCCGAGGGTGACGATCTGCTCGGTGACGCCTACGAGTACCTGATGCGGCACTTCGCCACCGAGTCGGGCAAGAGCAAAGGGCAGTTCTACACCCCCGCCGAGGTCTCCCGGGTCATCGCGAAGGTGATCGGTATCGGCCCTGATACCCGCCAGGATCAGACCATATACGATCCTGCCAGCGGGTCGGGGTCCCTCCTCCTCAAGGCGAGCAATGAGGCGCCACGGGGGATCTCGATATACGGCCAGGAGATGGATAACGCCACCTGGGCGTTGTCGCGGATGAACATGATCCTCCACGGCCACCCGGGTGCGGAGATCTGGCGCGACAACACGCTCGCCAGTCCTTACTTCAAGGAACCCGACGGGAGCCTGAAGAAGTTCGATTTTGCTGTCGCAAATCCCCCTTTCTCCTCAAAGGCCTGGACGAACGGCCTTGATCCTGAGAATGACGAGTTCGGGCGTTTCGAGTATGGTATCCCGCCGGCGAAGAACGGTGATTATGCGTTCCTCCTCCACCTGATAACGTCGCTGAAGAGCACCGGGAAGGGCGCGATCATCCTCCCGCACGGTGTGCTCTTCCGCGGGCACAGGGAGGCTGATATCCGTCGTAATCTCGTGCGGCAGGGGTTCATCAGGGGGATCATCGGCCTGCCCCCGAACCTCTTCTACGGGACGGGCATACCGGCCTGCATCATCGTCATCGATAAAGAGAATGCTCAGACCCGGGCCGGGATCTTCATGGTCGACGCCTCGAGGGGGTTTGTGAAGGATGGGAACAAGAACCGGCTCCGCTCGCAGGATATCCGGAAGATCGTGGATGTCTTCAACAGCCAGATCGAGGTGCCCCGCTACTCCCGTATGGTTCCGGTCGCGGAGATTGCGAGCAGTGCAAACGACTACAATCTGAACATACCGCGCTACATCGACTCAAGCGAGCCCGAGGATATCCACGACCTCGGCGCACATTTGAGCGGTGGCATCCCCGAGCGGGATATCACTGCCCTGCAGCCCTACTGGTCGGTCTTCCCGACGTTGCGGGACGCGCTCTTCAGGCCGGATGGCCGGCCCGGCTACCTGGAGCCGGGGGTCGAACCGGGCCAGGTCAGGGCCACGGTCCTCGCCCACCCGGATTTCCTGGCCTATTCTGGACGCGTCGCCGCCGTCTTCGATGGGTGGCGGGCGGCGCATGAGGCGCGTCTTGCAGGTCTTAGCATCGGTGATAGCGCCCGGGAGGTCATCGATGTGCTCTCAGAGGATCTCCTTGTGCGGTTCGCTGATCTGCCTCTGCTCGATACGTATGACGTATACCAGTGCCTGATGGACTACTGGGGCGGGGTGATGCAGGACGATGTCGATCTCATCGCTGCAGAGGGCTGGGTTGAGGGGGCAGGGCCTCGCGGGATCATCGAGGATACGGTGAGGAAGATCAAGGAGACACCGGACCTGGTCGTCGCCCGCCGGAGGTACAAGATGGACCTGATCCCGCCGGGCCTGATCGTTAACCGGTATTTCGCCGCGGACCAGGCGGCGGTCGAGGAACTTATGGGGCTGCAGGAGGGGGCCGCCCGCGACCTCGAGGAGTTCATCGAGGAGCATGCCGTGGAGGAGGGACTGCTTGAGGATGCGGTGAGCGAGAGCGGGCGGGTGACGAAGAAGGCGGTGGGCGACCGGCTCAAAGCGATCGGGGGGGACCCGGAGTTTGCCGGGGAGCGTGATGCCCTCGTGCGGGTCACAGCGCTGATCGATGCGGAGGGGGGTGCAAGGCGAGCGGTGAGGGAGGCGCAGGGCGCGCTTGATGAGCGGGTGCTCGCCCGGTACGCGTCCCTCACGGAGGACGAGATCAAGGTGCTCGTTGTGGAGGATAAGTGGTTTGCGTCGATCCGGGCCGCGATCGAGGGCGAGGTGCAGCGC
>MTBK01271088.1_pt1 | contig 12863 bp, 9 predicted proteins | sample 1535981 | NCBI WGS metagenome assembly MTBK01 (sample SAMN06109225, study PRJNA356200) | anaerobic digester metagenome | isolation source: biogas reactors fed with pig manure or primary and secondary sludge | place: Spain | collected 2016-06-30 | reverse complement strand
CTAGTTGATAAAATTCTTCGAGTGTCATGGCTTTTACTTTGGAAACAAAAGTAAAAAGCTCTTACTACCCCTGCAATATGTGTTTTATCGGATGCTTACTTTCATCTTCACTCAATTGATTAAATTGGAGCTGTGCCACCTTAAAATTTTCTAATAGTAAGTTAGCTCCAAGTTTGGACATTGTATTATCTGAATCTTCTGTTATTTTATATAGTTTACTATTCTCCTCCAAAGTTAATTCCCTTTCCCTTTTAACCGTTTGTAAGAAATTGATAATTCTAAATTCAACAGGCACGATATCGCCTCCTTCTTCCAATATCCACGCAGCAATATCCTTTGCAGTTTTTAGCATTATAGCAGGAGGATCTTTATGTTTATCATAAGCCGTTAATAAAGAAAGTAAATCATAATTTGCTAAGTCGTAAATTCTGTTGTTTAATAGGAGTACTTCTTTATATGATTGAAGCATATCTGAAAAATCAATATTGGACAATTCAATGTAATCATCAGCGTTCAATACTGAAAATTTGGAGGAAATATGTTCTATCTCATCTCTAGTGAATTTCAGATTACCTTTATGGTCGAAGTAATTGTAGATTTTATATAAGCTTTTCTGTTTATCTTCAACTTTTAACAAAAGCAGAATCTTTAAATTTGAAATTTCTTTTCTTAATAAAAAACAAGAGGATTTTTCATCAATGTTTATGTGAACCGGAATTTTACCATTCATTGATTCCATTAATAAGTGGAGCTCGTTTAAACTTGAATTAAAGTCAATATTGCCAATATTAAAATCAACATTGACTTTCAATGACCTCCAAAATTCACTAATACTCTTATAATAATCATATTCATCCTTTGCTGTGTCTATATTAAAAGGATTATTTGATCTTAATTCACCCAAACACAATTCAGGTTTACCTTCTATTTGTATTTTACAAGTTTCAATAAGATTAATAATGAAATTCATATCTTTTATTCTGTCCGATAGAAAATCCGATGGGGTATACCTTAATGTAAAATCTTCGGAGTTTGTATGTTTCTCTATTGTTGTGCTTTTTCCAAATTTATAGATAGTACTGCCTTTTCTATGAATAATTGATAAATAGTCATCGTACTTTATGTCTTTAACAATAATTGATGGTAATCCATCTCTTGATATTATAGATAACTCTGCCCCTGTGCCCAACTCAATCGGAATTGGAATAGGGTGATCAGCAAATTTTGCAGTCCAAAACAATTCATTATTAAGCAAAAGATCAATAGGTGATATTTTCTTGCCTTGTGGCAAAAACCGAGTCGTACTCGCCGTGATGTTAGCAACACCTTTTTTAAAACGCAACTCATCCAAGTTTATAGGCGGAATATCTCCAAATGAACTTTCAATATAAAAGTTGTGAAAAATAGAATGAATTGAAAATTTGTCATTAGGAAATTGTTTTAATCGAATAGTGCATGACAGCTGTTGTTCTTTGCCTTTAATATATCTTCTAATTTTTTTTGGTGTTAGAGTTTCGTAATAAATTATTTTCTCAGTTATGTTTACTTTATTAATCAGTGTGACAAAAAAGATTGTACCAAAATTTTTTTGGTATTTGACCAAATCAACAATTTTAACCGAATATGAAATTTCCTTCTTAGAAAAATCTTTTTTTGGAGCTAATTTACCTTTTAACTGAACACTTACTTTACCAAGCAAATTTTTTTTATTCCATTTTTGATTTTTATAAATAATAACTTGACCATCCCATAACGGAGTCTTGTCATTTTCTTTGAAGAAACGCTGCAAAGTATCCGTATGAGAGAGCGCAACACCTACTGCATCAGATCCCCATTGTTCTATTTGGATATCATTATAATGAACACCATCCATAATATTTTTTTCTAAAAAATTAAAAGCTAATTATAACTGAAAGTTACCCATACAAATATAACGATTATTAAAAGTATAATATTATCGTATATTCTGAATACTTGGTAAGTTTATTTTGTATCATTGATCAGAAAGTTGCTCTTTTAAATTGTAAGATTAGCACCTCCCAGCCTCAAGATGGTGCACAACCTGAGGTGTGTAAACCCAGCAATGCACACCTACCACACATACGGCACCAATCGGTATCTGACATCCCGGCAATAGTCTGTGTAGCCGTCTAATTCACGTTGCAAGGTGGTGTCTTCATAATAGGTCCTAAGGACAATCAATACCACCATAATAAACATGGGGATGGTTGCCAGTACGGAGCCCAAAACCAACGGCATGGATAAAGAGCTCAGGATCATGCCCAGGTAGCCCGGGTGCCGGACTATGCGATAGGGTCCGGTACGGATTACTTGGTGGCTTCTATCTTCCTGAATGCGGACGGTCGTTTCAAAAAACGGGTTGTGAATCATGGGCCATACAGAGAAAATGGCTGAGAGGAGATAGAGGATGATACCAGCATATAGATAAGCAAAAGGAAGGGTGTCTGCCAGGTGTATGCGCCTATCCAGTCCGGCTATAAGGGGCGTGACAAAAAGGGCGAGCAAGAAGTAGGTTAGAATGATGTATTTGTCTAGTTGCTTTGTGCCCTCTTGCATTTTCTCTCTGTCTTTTAGCAGTTGCGGGGCTTTTTTATAAAGCAATATGCCAATGGCAATACCTCCCAAAGTATATATAGCAAGGTATATCCACACCCGCACATTGCTCAAATCACCCGAGGCGGCAAAGAACACCAGCCCCGTTATGATAATCCATCGAATGGGTGCTAAAAAGACTTTCATTTTTAAATATAGTATCTTTGTTCCTATGCACAAAATCCTCACCATCACAGCGGCCGTCCTGCTGATTGCACTTCCAGGCCGCAGCTAGCAACAGGAACGGATTCCCGGGTCTGTCTTTTACGAAAACACTTACTCGAAAAGTGAATAACATATAATATAATAACTAAATAGTACTATATTTGCATATTATATGATATGTTGAGCTATGTCCAAAAGAACAATGGGGACGAAACTTCCTCGAAAATTAGAGCAGAAAATGCAGATTGTGGGAGAGCAAATTAAATTGGCTCGTCTGCGAAGAAATTTAAGTGTGGCACAAGTTGCCGAGCGTGCTACTTGTTCGCCTCTCACAGTAGCGCGTATAGAAAAAGGAATGCCTACGGTAGCTATCGGCATTTACTTGCGTGTACTATATGCGCTGCAACTGGATGATGATATTTTGTGGCTTGCCAAAGAAGACAAACTGGGCAGAGCTTTGCAAGATTTAAGTATGGTTGTTCGCGAACGTGCTTCTAAAAAGTAATTGCGATGAAAAAAATCTTAATATATGCCGATTTTGATTGGCTAAAGGATAGATCGCTCATGGGAGAGCTCAGCTACAAATCCATTCGTGGTTCTGATAGTTATGGGTTTACATTTGATGACCAATGGCTTATAAAATACGGAAACTTGTTTCTAAGTGCAGATCTGAACAACTACCCGGGACTGCAATATACCCAACCCGGCAAAGATATATTTGGTTGTTTTTCTGATGCACTTCCTGACCGCTGGGGAAGGACGCTGCTTAACCGCAGAGAACAGATTTTGGCTACCGAAGAAAACCGTCCTGCCCGCCGACTCTCTTCTTATGATTACCTTACAGGTATTGATGATTTCTCCCGTATGGGTGGATTCCGATTCAAAGAACATGTGGAGAACGATTTTATAAATAAAAGCAGTTTTCTTACCATCCCTCCCATTGCAAACATAAGATCGTTACTTCATGCCAGTCAGGAGATTGAAAAAAGTGAAGAAAGTAGCCAATTGCCCGACAAGAAATGGCTTGCACAATTGATTCAGCCGGGGACTTCCCTGGGAGGAGCTCGTCCTAAAGCAAGTGTTATAGATGAAAACAAACATCTGTGCATGGCAAAATTTCCATCACGTAAAGATGATTACGATTCCGGATTATGGGAACATTTTTGCCACCTGCTTGCTCAAAAAACAGGCATAAATGTAGCACACTCACAAGCTATATCTATAAGTGAAAAACATCACACATTCTTATCGCGAAGATTTGATAGAACCGACAGCGGAAAACGCATCCATTTTGCTTCTGCCCTCACTGCATTAGGTCTCTCGGATGGTGACAATGCCTCTTCCGGACACGGTTATCTGGATATTGTAGATTTCATAGTACAAAACTGCACTAATGTAGAAACCAATCTGCAAGAACTTTTCCGCCGTGTAGCTTTCAATATTTGTATAGCCAATTCCGACAATCATTTTCGCAATCACGGTTTTTTACTTACCGCCAAGGGATGGACTCTTTCCCCTGCCTACGATATGAATCCCAGTCTAAACGAATACCAAAGTCTGCTTATTTCCAAATCTTCCAATAAAGCGGATTTATCTATTTTATTGAATGCATCTGAGGATTATATGCTCTATAAAACAACCGCTGAACAAATAATATCCCAGGTAGTAGCCGTTGTAAAAAATTGGCAACCATTGGCCATCCGGTTAGGTATTACAAAACGGGAAATGGATACCTTTGGAGAGGTATTTAAAAAACGCACTATCTTTTAAGGATGGGGTGCGAAATAACCCACACCGTCAGAATTGTCAGACACCTGCAATGTTAATAGAAATACTCCTTGTTACATTCTTTTTGCAAAGAGGTTACAAGCTTATAAACCTATGTAACCGGGTTTTGCTCATGATATATTCTGGTCCTTTGCATTTCAAAAAGTGATTCAGCTCTATCTACAGCCTCTTCTAAAGAGGCTCGTTTGTCGTTTTGCAATTTTCTGAATATGCCCGTACTAAAACAATAATTTTTACCAGTTTTCTCATAATTAATTTGCCACAAGGCACTAAGCTTTTCATAATAGAAGAAGCGTAGGTGAGCAATGTCTGTATAATGATAATGCAAATAAAACCAAAGCTCAAATGTATCATTCGAATAAGCAACCTTGAATTTCAGTGAATGTGCTTTATTTATAGCATTATCAAAAGCTCTAAACTGATTTTCGCCCCGGCTAACATCCATATCAAAGACACACCATACTTCATCATAGTCCTCTTCTTTGCTTAATTCTTCCGTACAATTCACAAGTTGTATTTTACTTTGCCCCTCTAAGTTAACAGTCCTTACATCAGCAGTACTTACAGGAAAAGCCTTAAAATAAAGCGCTTCTGTCTGTCCCTCACATACAATGAGAAATGTTTTCCTCATTGCCTCTGTTTCTTTTTTATACCTGGAACGCCCCCTCTTTTTATTCCAAGGTTTATTTTGATCAGTACTTTTTATATAAGTTTTACGCTTCGCCATCGTCCTCACACTCAAAAAACAAACTGTTTAAGCCACCCACAAATGGAATGGCACCATATTTTCCCCTGATATAGTTTTTTTCAAAGGGATCAGTATCTCTGACACCTTTAAATTGAAGCAGGTTGAACAAGTGGCTAGCTCCATACTTATCTTTCTCTACAAAATCTATTTGATCCCTACGAAGTAGTTTAGAAGACAATAAATTCGTATCGTGTGTCACAAAAATCAACTGTCCTTTAGTATTAATGCTTGAATTGAACAACTCTACTAATTTTTGCGTAATCAAAGGGTGAAAGCGCGCGTCAAATTCATCAATAACCAAGGTTTTCCCCTCTCTTAATGCATTGATTATGAAGGTGCTAATTTCAAACATTTTTTTGGTACCTTCAGACTCAAATGAACTTATTGGCATAGGTACAACAGAGACTTTCTCCCGTTGTGCATTATAAACATCTTTAAAGGCTACTGCCCATTTCCTTTTTGGCTCATTCAACATATCTTTGCGTTCACCTTCCTTAGATAATGGTGTTTCTATAACCGCTAAACGATTCACTCCTGTGTCTGCCAATGACAGAAAAGATTCAATTTGTTTTTTCATACTCGGTGATTCCAAAGCATCCTTGCTTATCTCAAAGGCAACCTTATCTCTTAATCCCACAGTAACATACATTTGACCAATTCCCTCTATTAACTTTTTAGATAATTGCCCAATACCAAATGAAGAAACAGAAGTCAAAAACAGTGAATTTGATCTGAAAATAGTATTATCTTGGTGGTTCCCAATCAGTTTCAACAATTTCTCACCTTCAGAAAAATGAGTTCTGTTTATTGATGTCACCACATTATCTTCTCTGGTAAAATAAGGTTGCTCTCTTTTACCCGGCGTACCATAAAGCCATTCTGCATGAATTTTTTCATTGTCTGCTTGAAATCCATAACGATAACGTACCCCATCTTGCCAAAATACCAGTTGAAAAAAGGTTGGTTCCTGTATAGTTTCCTCTGACAATAAAAAGGGAGTAAGAATTCCGCTTAATACATTGTCTTCTTTAACTGAAGAAACTACAATCTTGATAAAAGCAGCAAGTGCTTTTACCACATTACTCTTACCTGAAGCATTCGCTCCATATATTGCCTTCGCCTTAAGCAACTGTGTTTGGTTATTAACATTAATGACATTATCTGTATCCAATTCAGGTGAAATGGATTTAATATTCGCCGCAGACATCATTAACGTTGTCATTGTTTTGAAGGACATGAAATTTTCAAAACTAAATTCTTCTATCATATTTTTCTTATTTGGCTATTTGTGTTTATTTCTACAAATATAGTATTAACAAACGTATTTTCCAAGCCCTTATACCTTTATTTGCCCTTAACTCCCAGCCTCAAGATGGTGCGCAAGAATTGCGCTATCTCTCCGTTGCGCACCATCTTGAGGCTGGGAGCCGTGCGTTGCGCACCATCTTGAGGCTGGGGCCGTGCAGTGCGCAAGAAATCTTTGTATCTTTGTTCCTATGCGCAAAATCCTCATCATCACAGCGGCCGTACTGCTGATTGCATTGCCGGGCCGCAGCCAAGAACGGGAGCGAATTCCCGGATCTGTATTCTATGAAAACATACGAGAACTGTCGTTTGAAGACAGGGAACAAGCCATTTGGGAGCAATTCCAAAATGGCAATTTCCCGGAATTCCTGATCCAATTTGTACAAATAGACACCACCCTGGCAGATGCTCAGGGCACCATGCGGCACGTCACTTTTTATGTGTCTCCCGACTATTTATCCATTGGTACGGAAGACGATTATTTTATCATCCCACTAGGACCCAAAACAGCCCAGAAAATAGCCGACAACCTGAATGCTTCCCTACCTACTCCCAAGGTGGTGGATATGGTATACGAAAAATCTGTATTGAAATTGGAGCCGTTCAATTTTATTCCCCGGGGCATACGAAACATTACACCTGATATCCTCTACGACCATTCCAAAATAGTCCAGGCACAACGCAAAGCCGCCGGTCACAAGCCGGGCGTTTTTGTAGCCGGTACCAAAAAAGACATTGTGATTTCCGGGAAATTGGCCGATACGGTCCGAACGCGCCACGTGACCATCTACGGCTGGCACAAATTGGATGGTATTCGCATACAGCCGGTCACCAACATTCACATAGATACGTATGTGGACTACAGCCACGGAGCCCGATTGATTTCCAATAAAGTGTTGATTGACGGTCAAGAACACGACTACCGCCGGGTACTGCAAGATCCCTTGCTACATACCTTGTTGAACAACGAATCAACACCCCTAGTTAAGACAGCTTATCCGTACGAATAGTAGCCCTGCTAGACGGCTTGCTCTTCAAAATATTTCAAATAGACAGATAGCAAATCCTCTTTCTGCAACAAATCCGGAATGTCTGTGTTTTTTAAGAAACGGGTAGTATTGGATATGTCGTACTTGGGCTGCAAGTCTCCAAAGCGATTGACCAGTGAATCGCTTCTTTTCCTCATTTCCGGAGTGTCTTCCGGGAAGAGCGATGCCAACACGCGTAAAGGATTTTCCCGAATATCGGCTTGGAGCAACGCATCCCGCCAGATTCCATAACGCACCAACTTGTTTTTGTGCCCCAAGTGACGGATGGCTTTGACCATTGTGCGAACGGTAAATGCTTCCGGATTCAACAAGTTGAAAGCCAGTCCGCAGGCTTCGTTTTGCCTGGAAATATGGGCAATGGCCCTACTCACATAGTCAACGGGCACAATCCGCAACCGAGTTTTCAATCTAGGAGTCATTTTCATTTGTATGCTACCCACAATCAATCGGCTCAACAAATCTTTCGTTTCCCAAATGCCGTGAACGGTATCTCCGGTGATTTCTCCCGGCCGGAAAATGCAAGCCTTCAAACCCCGCCCTTTTGCTATTTGCACCAATTTTTCCGACACCCATTTTGTTTCCGAATAGCCCAACGTAAAGCCTTCCCCGGATACCAACGGATCGTTCTCGTACACCGTTTTACCCAAATGCGACGGATTGTCGTACACGCTATACGAAGACACGTAATGGAAGTATTTGGGTCTGCCCTGGCAAGCAAAACGCAAACATTCACGCGTACCCTCTACGTTGGCGTCTTTCATATAGGCATACGGAAATAAGAAATTGAGCACCGCGCCGTTGTGGTACACGGCATCTATCCGTCGGCTCAAATCTTCATATACATCTTCATCCATACCCAACAGAGGCAAATCCAACGCCCCTGTAACGGCGTGCAAATGCGGTGCGAACTTGTCTTTCCAGCAACGGTAATGTTTCATGTTGGCTACAATCCGTTCCATCCCCGCCTGCGCATGTTCAGCCCTTACATGGCAATACACCATAAAATCTTTTCCGCTGTTCTTTTCCAAAAGCGAGCGGATAAGAAACGCTCCTAAAAATCCCGTACTGCCTGTCAAGAACACATTTTTACTATCGGCCGGCAGGTGGTCGTACGGCACCCGGGGTGCAATGGACTCGTCCAACGTACATTCCTTCAACAAATCTATTTTCATACCCATTCCGCCGCCTTCCAACAAATGATTTTGTACGTACTGCGCAATGGCATTTACTGAAGCATTAGGCCCTATTTTGTTAACATCCAACGTGATGCAAAACTCTTCCTCAATCCTACACACACACTCCACCAATCGAAGCGAATCGCCTCCCAGCTCCAGAAAACCGGCATCGGGATCGTAATCTTGTTTTTCCAACAAGGTATCGAACACGGCTTTGACCTTTTCATAGATGCCGTCCAAAGCCATGTGGGGATCGAGAACTTTCTTTTGTGCACCGGCGTTGTCTTTGCTGCTATAAAGCACATCCGGCATCCCCGACAAATACAAGTCCCTGACCTTATGCATACGGATTTTGCGGTTGTCCGTCCTGGGCAAAAGGTTTTTCTTGACAAATACGATATCTGCGAAAGAGAACTCAAAAATGCGTGCTACTTCCCTATTGATGCGTGCCGCAAGAATCGCAAAATCGTGTTGTGTCTTATCCGTTTCCACACAAGCCACTACCGTTTCTCTGCCGTTTATGGCTGCCGTAAAAAAGGCCAAAGAATCTGCCGCCAATGCAGCTATGTGTTTTTTCAAGGTAGCTGCAATATCTTGCGGATACACGTTTTCACCGTTGATGACCAAAATCTCTTTGCTACGACCGGTCATATAAAAATGTCCCCGATAAATCACACCCATATCGCCCGTCCTGTAAAAATACCCGTCGTACCCTTCTATCTGCATCTTGAAATGCTCCGTCTCTTTGGGATTTTTCCAATACCCGGCACAAACGCTATCGCCTTGGATATACATCTCGCCAATCTCGTTCTCCCCGCACGCTTTGCCCGTTTCCGGATCTACCGCCACCATCGTCAGGCCCTTAATAGGCGGGCCGAGGCTCACCAGTTCCTTCCCTTGTCCCGGTTCGCACAGCTCAAAGCGGTTTTTGCGCAAGGCCTCCTCATCCAACCAGACGTTCCTGTCGCTCTCAAGACATGCCGTTGCCAAACACACATTCTCGGCCATGCCGTAGCCGCTGGCAAAGACCTCGTCTTTCAACCCAAAGAGTTGCCCAAAAGCCCTGAACGTGGCGGGATCTACGAACTCGGACCCGCTCATGAAATACTGCACATGCTTCAAGTCGTACGCTGCGGCGGCCTGCGGTGTGAGGATACTGGGAAACAACGCGTACGCGCTGTTGGGTGCCAACGTCAAAGCAGCTTTGTAATCGGCAAGAACCTTCAACCACAAAGTGGGTTTTTTCAAAAATTGCCGAGTTTCCAGGAAGAAGACTTTGCCGTCTTTGGCGCTAACAGGCAAGAAAATGCCAAAGAGCAACCCCATGTTGTGGAAAAACGGCACCCATAAAGCCAGCCTTTGGCCTGTGGAATAATCGTAGCGGTCTTGCACCTGGTCTATATGGACCATCAAATTTTTGAGGGTGACTTGTACGCCTTTGGGCTCGCTCGTAGAACCCGACGTATATTGCAAATACACCACTTCATTCGGCCCGGCAATGTGTTCCAACAAGTTGTGTTCCCTACCTTTCTGCAGCACCTCTTGCAGCAACACCTCCAGCTCTTGCCCACCCGTCACTTCTTTCTTCCCTAACGCATCACCTTCTCTACTGCCCTTCCCTAACCCAAGTGCCTGTCCACCCTTCACTGCTTCTTTTCCCGCCTCCTCTGTTACCAAGTCCGTATACAGCCGCTGCATTCGTATGGTTTGAAAAAACGCCTTCTTCAACAACTGTTTGGTCGGCTGCACAGACGTTCCGTTCTTTTGTCCATTCGTTGTTTTCTGCTCGTTGCCGGCTTCTTGTTCCAACGCGTAATTGGATATGATGAACTTAGGTTTGCAGGATTTTACCACAGAAACAAAACGTTCCGTTTTTCCCTCGTCAATGGGCGGAGGAATAATAGTAAAAATAGTGCCGGCCATCATGGCTCCGTACACAGCATATATAGTTCCGGGATCTTGTAGAGAAAAAATCACCACACGATCTCCTTTCTTGGCTCCTTTTTTTCGTAACGCTTGGGCTATGGCCAACGCATTTTTTAAGACCATCTGCATGGTAACTTCCGTAACAGTGGCCTCTTCTGTGGAGTAATCCAGGAAATTCAAAATTTTTCCGTGCGGGTTTTCCTGAGCCCTCTCCAACAATATATCTATAATACTTGTCATATCACTTTTACTCCTTACTCCTTACTCCTTACTCCTTACTCCTCACTCCTCACTCCTCACTCCTCACTCCTCACTCCTCATTCCTCATTCCTCAGCAATTCTCTCATATGTTTTCTCATATTCGTAAATAGGTCCTGTATCTTTTCTTTATCTTTTTCGCTACCACGAACGGCCGCTCCAAAAAGCAACCTGTTGTGCATCATCTGAATGGCTATCGTCAAATGCCGTTTGTACTGCGATGGCCCCATCACCATAATATCTTCCAACGCCACATCTCCCATGGCCAACGGTTCGTGAGGGATTATGCCCAAATTGCTAAATCCCAAAACGGGCGGAGTAAACCAAAGCCTTGTGCCCGGTTTGACTATAAAAAACGGAAGCACATATCCTAAGCCTATAAGAGGTATTCCGCTCAAACCAAAGTAGTGCTTATTTTTTCCCCGTTTTGTTAGGTTGTGGACACAATGTAGCGTTTTTTCAATAGTCGATTCGCATCTGTCCATCTTCAACTGCAAAAGTCCTACGTGATTTGTCAAACCAATAGTTGCCGAGGGCTTGATGTATTTCCTGTTGTCCACCATACACGTTACGGTAAACGGTCTGCCTTCCGGAAAATTGGATGTTTCGCATAACGCATGTGCGTAACACGACAGCAACACATCATTGACCGTAACCTGCCTCCTTTTGGCAATCTCTCTTATGTTGTCGGCATCTTCAAGGCTCCATTTTTGAACGACCATTTGCAAACTGTCAGCTACATGTTCTTTTTCAAAGGCAAAAGTCCGTTTCTCTTTCAATCGGGAGATGTTCTTTAGCAGCAACCAAGCCCCCAGTTTGTTCCACAGACTCATACGCGAGTAAACCATGGATGCGGCTCGACTACCTGCCTTTATAGCAGGCATGGATTGTCTCTTTTTCAAAGCCGTATAGATCCGGGCCGTTTGCTCAAATAACATATAGGCCCCCTTGCCGTCCATACACATATGGTTGGCTAACACACACAGCATGGATTTTCCTTTGTGGTTGATCAAGGCTACTTTGAATTGGACGTTGTGGTCTGCCGGTATCACTTGGTTCATAAAGTCATACCGCACCTTGCCCAGTCGGTCGCTCCCGCCACTCCCGTCACTCCCGTCACTTCCCTCGGTCCCGTCTGTCCCATCACTTCCGTCACTCCCCTCGGTCCTGTCACTCCCGTCACTCCCGTCACTCCCGTCACTCCCGTCTTCCACCTCGGTCCTGTCACTCCTGTCACTCCTGTCACTCCCGTCACTCCCGTCGGTCACGTCACTTCCGTCGCTCCCGCCACTCCCGTCACTTCCGCCACTCCCGTCACTTCCGTCACTTCCGTCACTTCCGTCACTCCCGTCGGTCACGTCTTCCTCCTCGGCTCTGGTGTTCTCAATAACCGTCGTCTCAACAACCGTCAAAATATCGTTTATAGCATACGGCCGAACAGCCCAATACGGTCTAAAGGCACTGTCTATGAAGGCGCTATGCAGTACTGGATGTGCTTCCACCACATGCTGTAAAGCTTGCTTTAGAATATCCACATCTATCAAACCGTCGTACCAGAACTCCCCTCTAATCATCCGGTCCGTAAAATCACTCAGAATGAAATGCAATTTATCCCACAACTCGGCCCGTAATCGACCTTTGGAAAGCCGACTGCCTGCAACACCGTTAGTATGCACTCCCGCTGCTTGCTGACTCAACCTGTTTATGTCCAAATTGCTTTTATCCATTGCCTAAACGCACAAAACGACAAATATAGCGTAAAATGTCGTCTTTTTGGTGTGCAATGGTGTGCCAAATGGCGCGCCATCTCTGATCTGGCGCGCCACTTCTTGTTTT
>MTBK01068288.1_pt1 | contig 12863 bp, 14 predicted proteins | sample 1535981 | NCBI WGS metagenome assembly MTBK01 (sample SAMN06109225, study PRJNA356200) | anaerobic digester metagenome | isolation source: biogas reactors fed with pig manure or primary and secondary sludge | place: Spain | collected 2016-06-30 | reverse complement strand
CCTCATCGATGCTGACCGGTGTTGCTATGATGGCGTCAAACGTCTTCTGGTAGTACATCCTGACAAACGACGAGTAGGTGCATTCGAAGAAAGATGAGTACATCACCGATATCGAGACGAGCGCCGGTGCGATGAAGACCGGGTAAGATATACTGTCGATCGCCTTGATATACGTCCCGAGACCGAACCCCAGCGCCAGGAGGTAGAGAACCGGTTCGATGAATGGCGGTATGAAGTTTACCCGGTAGGTTCTGAGGAAGGCGTCCCAGTTTCTGCGCCAGACGCTCCGAACCCTGCCGGTGATCTCGACCATCACTCACTCCCGCAGTCTCCGGCCGGTCAGCTGCAGGAAGACGTCCTCAAGGGTCGCCGGTCTGACCGTTACCGTTTCGTGTCGGCAGACCTCAAGCAGTTCCCGCACCACATCATTGGGATGGTCCGTGAAGACCTGGAGCAGATCGCCGGCAGAATCGTATCTCACCTTGAGCCTGTCAAGGCAGGCGACAACCGTGGGCGCCCGCTCCACCTCGACGATGCTACTCCCGGCATGCTCCCTGACGAGATCCGCCGGGCTACCCTCGACGAGAATCTTTCCCCGGTCCATGATCACCAGACGATCGCAGAGGCGTTCTGCTTCGTCCAGGTAGTGGGTGGTGAGGACGAGGGTGTTTCCAGTCGCCTGGAGGCTCCTGAGCCTCGCCCAGATCAGGTGCCGGGCCTGCGGGTCAAGCCCGATTGTAGGTTCATCGAGTATGAGGAGCTCCGGTGCGTTGATCAGGGCCCGGGCGATGATCAGCCGGCGCTTCATCCCTCCTGAGAGTTTGTCGACCAGGACGTCCCGTTTCTCCTCAAGCTGCATGAATACAAGGAGTTCTTCTGCCCGCCGTTCAGCTTCCGACCTTGGTATGCCAAAGTAGCGGGCATAGATCAGCAGGTTCCGGTAGGCCGAGAAATCAGGGTCAAGGTTGTTCTCCTGCGGCACCACGCCTAGGCGGCCTTTGATCTCCCGCTTGTGGGTATCCACGTCCATGCCAAAGGCTTCGAGGGTGCCGCCGGTCTTTGGGGAGACGCACTGGATCATCTTCATGACCGTCGTCTTCCCGGCCCCGTTCGGTCCGAGAAATCCGAAGATCTCCCCTTTCCTAACCCGGAAAGTGATGCGATCAACCGCAATGAGATCCGAAAACCGCTTCTCCAGGTCGCGAGCTACGATAACGTCGATGATCTCAACCTCCGTTATGGCTTAGAGGAATTCTGCGGATACAATTCTTTCGCCTGACAGCTGCGTGTCTCGTGGAGCAGGGACAGGAGGCCTTGCTCCGCTCATGCGCTATATTTGCCGGCGCAGAACGAACGCGTGGAGACTTCAAGAGGTATCCTCCTCCGATCTGCGCCGGCCTGGCTGCCCCGGATCCTGTAAGGTTCGCTCTGGCGGTCAGGGGTATGCCTATCGATTTCATTGCTGCAAAGCCGGGAGCCCTGATGGTTGCCTCCCCCGGCACCAGGCAATCACGGTCTGTCCTGAAGGCAGTATGATGATCACCTGGAGCGGAAACGGCCAGGGCGGGAAGCGTTTCCTCACCTCAGGGCTCCTGTAGATGGTTTTCCAGAATCTCCAGTGGAAACAAAGGGGTTTAGCAACCGTTCAGCAACAGCAAGGAGATCTCCTTGTAATGCTGATTAAATGCAATTTGAAGGCTGATTATATCTTTGAAAATAGTTTCATGCCTCATCCTCACCGAGAAAGAGAACAGTAGCGTTTCCGACGTAAATATGTGGTATTGTGCTAAGCTGCTACTGGTATCACTTCCACCAAAAGATTGCATAATTTTTATTCCTGCACAAATATTCAGATATCTTTATGTTCTATTGCCTCAGGTCACTTTAAATTCGCAGATCCTTTACTGCTCTTCATGACCATATCGCCTTCATATAGCATCAGAATTCCATCTCCCCATGAGGCTATTGGCATTTCGTCCGCCCTCCAAATCTCCAATATAAGGTGACAATGGGTACTACGGTCATCCGGTACTACAGATTAGCTGGTGAGCATGCGGCTCTCCTGACCTCTTACTCATTCTCAGTTGTGAATTAGATCACAACCCTGTTTTCAGAAGTTACATCAAAAGGAGAAATGGACCCGGCGGGATTTGAACCCGCGGCCTTTGCGTTGCGAACGCAACGATCTACCCCTGATCTACAGGCCCAGAGATAAGAGATCAGAGTATGATCTCAATATCTAATTTTTCTGCCAGTTCCTTATATCTGTTCCTGATAGTGACCTCGGTCACGCCCGCGACCTCAGCAACCTCACGCTGGGTGCGCCGTTCGCCGCCCAGGATCGAGGAGATGTAAATAGCGGCCGCGGCAACACCTGTTGGACCCCTGCCGCTCGTAAGTTCACGTTCACCGGCCTGCCGGAGGATCTCGACCGCCCGACTCTGGACCTCGCCCTTCAGGTTCAGGCCCGAGCAGAAGCGCGGAACATAGTCGATCGGCGACGTCGGCAGAAGCTTGAGCCCGAGCTCACGGGAGATGAACCGGTAGGTACGTCCGATCTCCTTCCTCGATACCCGGGAGACCTCTGCGACCTCGTCGAGCGTCCGGGGTACACTACACTGACGGCACGCTGCATACAGCGCCGCTGCAGCAACGCCCTCAATACTCCTGCCACGGATCAGGTTCTTGTCAACCGCGTCGCGGTAGACCACCGCTGCGGTCTCGCGCACGTTCCGGGGCAGCCCGAGCGCAGATGCCATCCGGTCAAGCTCCGAGAGAGCAAACGCAAGGTTCCGCTCAGTCGCGTTCGAGACCCTGATACGCCGCTGCCACTTCCGGAGGCGGTAGAGCTGGGCGCGGTTCTTGCTCGAGATAGCACGGCCGTAGGAGTCGCGGTTCCTCCAGTCGATCATCGTCGAGAGACCCTTATCATGGATCGTGAACGTCATCGGTGCGCCGACACGGGAGCGCTTCATGCGCTGATCGTGGTCAAAGGCGCGCCACTCGGGGCCGCGGTCGATGAACTCCTCATCAAGGACAAGGCCACAGCTCTGACATACTAGTTCAGCACGCTCATAGTCGTGGACGAGCTGGCGGCTACCGCACTCGGGACAGACTGACTGGACGCTCTCTTCGTGACGCTTCTTCTCCGTCTCTTTGACTTTCTGCTCCCCTCTCTTCTTCAGTGCTTCGCGCTGCATCTGCAGCTGCCTTAACTTTTCAACTTCAGCCATCGATTATCCACCTATTTTGCAAAGATCTTCTCACTAACCTGCACGGAGCAGCTGTTGTAGCAGAGGACTACAGCATAGGGAGACGATATATTTCCAAAGATGTCAACTACCTTCCCCAGGGGTTTTAATCGGCGGTCTACAACCTCACCGTGGAGGCGGGGCAATCGAGCAGCATCACATCGCAAGATTAACAAGTGATTACTGCAGATACTTACAGAACGACCGATTAACCGCAAACTGCAACCTCGAAGGTACTCTTAGCTAGATGCATTTAGTAACGTATATATATTGACGCTATCAATATAAAAACCTTTTGCTAAATTTTAAATACTCCTCCTTACAGATGGAGGAGCCGCTTAATATCCAGAGATAGAATCTCCCGCGATTCTGCCTCAGTCAGCCCGGCGCCGAGTGCAACCGCCCACCGTGCCTCCTTCGACATAAGATCAGACGGCGCGTGTGTATCAGAATCGACCACAAGCTGGCAGCCGGCCTCCCGGGCCACCCGCACGACATGCCCGTTCGTCCGGTTATGCCCCGCACGGGAGGTTATCTCGAGCGCTATCCCGCGCTCTGCCGCCTCAAGCGCATCCTCGACCGATATGAACCCCGGGTGGCCGAGCACGTCCACGTACTCACACGTACAGGCGGCGCGGTTTGTCCCGGGAGCGACCGGTTCCATCACCGTCTCACCGTGGACCACGACGATATCGGCACCCCGCCGTTTCGCATTGCGCGCAAGCAGAGGGATCAGAGACGGTGGAACATGGGTGAGCTCAACCCCGACGAGCAGTTCCACGCCGTAACACTGCGCCGAGTCCCGAACCTCGCTCACCGCTGCTACCAGGTGCGCGAGGTTTGATGCATCCGCATGGTCGGTGATGGCGATGATATCGTAGCCGAGCACGGCCGCGCGCCGGACAAGCTCCGTCGGGAGGAGTTCACCATCCGAGAGGATGGTGTGGGTGTGCAGGTCGTACATACCGGTCACTTCAGGCTCCCGAGGCGTTTTGCGACCCGCCTGATCAGATCCTCCTTGCTCCCCTCCCACTCCACCACAACCCGGCCTTTGCGCTCCGCCCAGTGGGTGGGGTGGTGGTGATCCTCCAGTCGGTAGGGTATCTTCATCTTCCGGAGCACTGCCTCGATAGCAGGGAGGTCAGGAGACTTCATACCGAGTCCTTCCGGAACCCGGCGCCCCTCCCGCCGCTGCAGCGTGGCGTCGAAATAACAGGGGTAAAGGATGCGCTCTGCGCTCATTGCCGTAGTGTTTGGGTGTTAACCTATAAACAGATCATGATCAATAGTACTGGTCATGCATCACATAGACGTCCACATAGAGAAGGATATCTACGACGTCAACAACCGTATCGCAGACGCCAACGCAAAACACCTCGGAGAGCATGGCATCCGGGCGTTCGACCTCCTCGGCGCTATCGGATCCGGGAAGACCGCCACGATCGAGCGGCTTGTACCCCTGATCCGGGAGCGGGGGCTTCGCGTCGGCGCCATCGCAGGAGACGTCTACGGCGACGACGATTTCCAGCGGATCGTCGCCCTCGGGGTTCCGGCTTACAATGCAAACACCGGGAAGGAGTGCCATCTCGATGCGCACCTGGTGGAACACGCCATCGAGCACCTGCCTCTTGACGATATCGATATCCTCTTCATTGAGAACGTCGGCAACATGGTCTGCCCGACAGATTTCAGGCTGGGCGCCGAGAAGAGGATCGTCATCGTAAGCTCCACAGAGGGAGACGACGTGGTGAACAAACACCCCATGATGTTTCGCGGGAGCAACATCGGCGTCATCAACAAGGTCGACCTCGCCCCGTTCGTCGAAGCCAACCTCGATCGGATGGAACGGGATATGCGTCGCTACAACCCGGAGATGCAGGTTTTCCGGACGAATATGAAGACCGGGGAAGGTATCGGGGAACTGCTGGATGCAATCCTCTCATGATCAGCACGATTAAATACCCTCCCCTCGAATAGTTATAGCACTTTGACGAGAGATTGACGCCTAACAACGGGCATCACGTCCCAAACAGAGTATATCGGTGATCACATGCAGTGGCAAGGAAGATCAGTACGGAAATCAACGGGTGGACGCTACCACACCTCCCAGGGCAAGAAACGGTCGGAGATCGGGAGAGCTCCGGCAGAGACGCACATCGGTGAAGAGCGCAGGAAGGTTATCCGCGCCTACGGGGGCAACCAGAAGGTCCGGGCACTCCGTATGGACTACGCAACGGTCTCAGACCCCACGACAGGCGAGGCCAGGAGGACGAAGATAGAGGCAGTCGAGGCAAACAGCGCCAATCCAAACTACGTCAGGCGGGGCCTCCTGACAAGGGGCGCTATCATCAGGACCGATATAGGACGCGCGCGGATCGTGAGCAGACCGGGTCAGGACGGCGTTGTAAACGCAGTCCTTCTCGAGTGAAACATCTTTTTTTACGGCCGGATGAGGAACCCCGGCTTTCTGACTGCCAGTTATATGGTGCTGGAGAAAACCCGACCACCAGGTCGGGGATCGGGAGCACCGCAGGGTTCCTGGCACAGAACCCCTCTGCCGTGTCGCAAATCTCACTTCCAGAGACCGGCAAGGCAGCCTTGAATCATTCAGGGCTGCCGGCACCATGCCAGGATGGGGATCCAGGCAGTCATATCGCCACAACGTTCCCCCGGAGGTCAGCAGTAACGGGCTCCCTCGCAAGGTATCTCTCGAGCGCCTCGATCGCGCTGGTATCCAGATCCTCCCGGCCTTTCCCGTAACCCTCCGGCACGCCCTGGCCGGTGACGAACACAGCCCGGTAGACAGCGTCCGGATCAAGCCTCTTACCCTCCACGAAAAACTCCTGGATACGCAAGCCCGGGGCGTTTTCGAGTTTGCAGTAGAGGTTGATTCCCATACACCGCTTCACGTAGCCGCCCATCTGGTCGTAGGGATCCCACGCGAAAGTCCGTTCCAGGTTCTCTTCCATCATCGCACGCATCTCCCGGCCTGTTATCGCGACCGTCGAGACCGGGGGATTCTCCGGTATGATGTTCCAGAGGTCGTTTACTGTGACAGGCCCCGGCGGCACCGGGGCACCGTAGCGCCACCCGTTTGAGAACGCCACATCCGCGTCAGTAACCTCCAGGAGCGCCTGGAGCAGGAGGTTATCCATAGTGGCCTCAAGGATCGTGTTGCGGTTAAGCCCCGTCCGGGTCTCGCCGACGACCCGGGAGAGATACTCGCGGTGCGGATCCATGATCCTCCCGATCATATCCTCAACCTCGGGGTGGGGCCGGATAGCCTCGCTGACGATGATGAGGTCATGATCAAACTTCGTCACCCGCCGACTCTCGACCGTAAGATCAAGCCGTCCGATGAAAGAGCCGTGGCAACCCGACTGGATGAGGATGGTTCCGTTTATGATCGCCGGCTCAAAGAGGCGGTTGTGGGTGTGCCCGGAGAGGAGAACGTCGATCCCATCAACCTCTCGGGCGAGCTTCACCTCCTGGGGAAATCCGAGATGCGATACCACAACGATCAGGTCCACACCCTCCTCATCGCGTAGCTGGGCAATATGTCCCGGGAGCTCAGCGTTCCCCAGGGTGAAGAAGAGCCCCTCCGAGAAGGACTTTGGCATAACTTTATCGATGATCGTAGCAGCGACTCCGATGACACCGACCTGAAGCCCGTCAGTCTCGCAGATAGTATAAGGCGAAAAGACGAGCTCCCCGCTGGAGTCGTCATAGCAGTTCACAGCAAGGACCGGGTATTCAAGGCCGCGGGCGATCCTCTGGAACTGCTCCGGGCCGTAGGCAAACTCCCAATGCGCGGTCATGGCATCGAACCCGAGAGCATTGAGGACCGGTACGAATGCTTCACCCTCTGACTGCACGGCAGGATAAGTCCCGTGGATGGTGTCGCCACAATCAAACGCAAGCACCTTACCTGGCCGCGCATCCCGCACCGCATCTAGGAGTGCGGCTATCCGGGAATACCCACCGGCCAATCGGTACTCCGCCCGATCTCCAGCCCAGAAGAGTTCGGGGTGTGGTTCAAGGTACCCGTGCGAGTCGTTCATCTGCAGGAGCACAACCTGATCCGTCATGATCCGGTGAGGAGGAAGAGGATCTGTAAAAAACTTTTGTGCGGACCGGGAAAAGAGACGTCCGGCAGGATCATATCTTTTTTACGTTCCGTGAACATCAACTCTAATGATGCGCAGGATATACCACCGTTTCCCCCAACAGATTGACCTCGACTTCGAACTTGCCCGACCGTTCCAGGAGGTTATATCATGCATGGCGCGGATGCACAACACCCATACGACATCTAAGGGCAATGAAGGCCTCATCAAGGAGAGAATCCTCATCCAGGTCGCGGATGGGCGGACACATTTCCTGGATCTCGACAACCTGGCACCGCTCTCCGAGAAGATCAGTGAGGCGGCAGATTTCCGGGTGGATTTCCAGAGGGCTCTGCTCACCCCGGAAAAGAGGCTCCCGATCGCAGAGAACATCTTCTATCTCCGGATCGTCGATAAAGGGCAGGTGACCGAGTGTTATGCCACAAAGGAGAGTCCGCACGGTGACATGGATGCGATTGACCTGCGAGAACTCCTGAAAGGTGCCTGCGAGTGAACATAAAGATTGCTGTTGCCGCGCCATTCAAGCACATGCGTAAAGATCGGCTGCAGAGGAGCGAGTTCATCTTCTATATTGCCATCGACCGGAAGTGGATGAACAAGGAGCAGGCAAACCAGCTCCTGGAGCGGGCAAGAACGGAGGGGCTCATCGAGATGGAGAGCGGTGTCATAAAGCCACTCTTTGATCTCGCTGAGGTCTCGATACCGCTCGGATTCAAGCCCACCTCAGACGTCCTCACAAAGGAAAGCCCCTACGAGGGGCTGATCGGGCGGATCGCAGCCGCGACAAGGAAACAACCGCAGGAGGTCGTCGCTGAACTCCATCAGGTTGTCGACCACTTCGATGGCAACCTCCGAGTGGAGGCAGCGGTGGTTGTCCTCGCCAAAAAGTACGGGGTGGCGTTCGAGGATAAACTGGACTTCCTCACAAGAGAGGTCGTGAAGAGGAGGTAAGAGCGGAGGGGGCGCCACCAGGTTCTTCGCCTGACCCAGTAGGCAGCCCTGCCCTTCAAGGCAGGTGGTTGACAGACTCACCCCTGCCGTTCAGTAATCTCTTTTATCAGACCGGCCATCCATGCGGGGATCCGCACATCCGTCTGTGGATAATGGGTCGGGACGTAGGGTTTGATATCGATGAGCGGGCTTTCATCGACGGCATCGAGCCCGGTAACCTCAAGGACGTTTCCGCGCCGCGCATGCAACCGAACTACGGTTGAAAGTACAGGGTTCGGGCGGGCGGGGCTGCATGTCGAGAAGATCCCCGTCTGTGGAATATCCTTCCGGCCCATCGGATGCACGCGGTTGACAGCCCGACCCTCCTCCGGTACCCTGTGCCCCCAGTAGAGCACCGTGACATGGGAGTACTCCTCGATTCCCTCAAGCAGCTCGATACGGTTCTCGTCGATGATGATCTCCGAGATGGCCTCCTTCGTACTGCGGATATGAGCCCTGCTTGCATCGCCTCCTTCCCGCATGGATATGCCGTCCCTGCCGGCGACGAGGAACGGTTCCTGTACGGCGCTGCGTATTAATCCCACTGGATGTAGTAGCATGGCATTAGCGTCGGGTGATACTATATGCATACTCATACTCTGGAATCCGCCCGTGAATATTTGCATCGGTAGCTGCATGCGCGGGCCCTCTCGGCCTTACCGAGCCCCAAAGGCTATTTGTACATCCGCGCCAGGGAAAGTGTATGGAAGATCTCAAGTCCTGCCGCCTCTGTGAGTGGAGGTGTGGTGTAGACCGCCTCCAGGGGGAGCGGGGGGTATGCCGCGTTGGCCGTGCGGAGATGGCGGCGACGATGTGTTCAGGCACCCTCGCGAGTTACATCGTCACCCTGCTCGGGTGTTGTTACCGCTGCCTCCACTGCAACGCCTACCGGATCTCCCAGTACCCCGATCCCGACTGGCACTACGCCGGTCATCTGCCGGCGGCGGTGCTGGTGGCCAATGCCCGGGAGCGGATCGCTGCCTACCGGGGCCCGCGCATCCGGACGATCGGCTTTACCGGCGGGGATCCGATCATTCACCTGCCCTACATCGAGGAGGTCGCTACCGAGGTGAAGCGCCAGGGTCTCGATCTCGGTATCGGTATATCGACCGGCGGCTTTTCAACACCGGAGGCGATGGAGCGGATCGTTGACCTCTGTCGGGTGGTCACCCTCGAGATCAAGGCGTGGTCAGATCCAGTCCACCGCGCCCTCACGGGAGCACCGGTGGCCCCGGTGCTCAGGAATGCTGAGCATCTCGTGCAGGAGGGAAGAGACCGGATCAGGGTCTTCCGGACGGTGGTGATCCCCGGCATGACCGACCGCGAGGTGGGTGAGATCGCGGCGTTCATAGCCTCGCTCGACCCGACCGTACCCTACCGGCTCATCGGGTTTAGGCCAAACAACGTCCTCTACTACCACCCGGGGCCTTCACGGGAGCAGATGGAGAAGCTCTGCACCGTCTGCCGCGATGCGGGGCTCAAGGATGTCGCCTGGAGCGGCTACTACCCGGAGGCGGTATCTGATGAGGTCGCCGGCGCGGCAGCCCGTCTAATCCCTGCATACGAGGGTGACAGTGTAGCGGCACTCACCGCAGCGTATGCCGCAGTATGCGGCTGCCCCACCCATCCCCGAGACTGCGGGGAGTGCCTCCTCCGCGACCGCTGCCCAGCCACGCTCAGGGAACCCTGGCGCGGCCGGTAAGATGGGGCTCTGCCGTACCACGATGAAAACGCATGGCAAAGTGTTCCCAAAAAAGATGGATACTGATTATTCAGCGGTTGCTTTTGGTTCTTCAAAGTGTTCAGCCAGGGGTTTTGCACCATGCTGTTTCACGGCGGCGTTGATCTGGACGAAGTCAGGGCCGATCTCGTTCCCGCGTACCGACTTCCTGCGGCGCTGTCCCTTCACGACCGGGTGGAACCCGGCGCCTTCGGAGAGAAGGATTCTCCTCCGTGCAGGGCCGGGGAGGTCACGGCGTGCCGGGATGCCTGTCCTGTCCGTGCCGCCGGTGATCCGGATCGTGTAGCCTGCAAGACCAAAGACACCCCCGTCGATCTCATCACCGATGCGCTTGCCGATAAGGGAACCTGCGGCGGGGCCGGTCGCATCGATCCTGTATGAACGTCCGGTCTCCGGGTCTGATAGGATGATTTTGAAATCTACCATCTTGATGACTCCTTCAAAAGTATCTATACAATTTGATGATGTGATATTAAAATACTACTTTCATGGTGCCCCGCCGGCAGTATAAGAATCTGCCCGGGAAGAGGGGGATAAACTCACTTCCCCCAGAAGGGATCCTCCCGGCGCTTGAAGGAGGTGAACTCCTCAAGGATCTCCTGCAGACCCGGGCTTAAGAGGTCAACCATCTCCCGTTCGATCACCTTCACGTGCCGTTCCGGGATATCCACGTAAAGATCGTCACCGACGTTTATCTGCCGGCCGACGGTCGGTCCCTCGATGGAGATCGCCACCTCACTGCCCGCCTCAACCTCATGGACCGTCTCGCTCTTCGCCTGTATCTGCTTGAGGCGACCCACCTTCCGTCCGCCGGGGAGAAGGAGGAGATCGACACCGCTCTGGAGTTTCCCGCTGAGAACCCGGACACCTACCACCGCAGGGTTGCTCTGCCGGAAGACGCAGTCCGGGAGGATCCGTATCTTCGCGGGCATGACCAGTTTCTCGAACCGTTGCCGCTCGAGTTCCTGCTTCTTCGCGTCGCGCCACTCCACGTAATCATCGATGAGTTTGTAGATCACACCGCCCTCAAATATGTTGACATGCGACATCGAGGCGTCCGCCAGGGTATCGATCGCGTCCGGCAGAACCGGGGTGTTGAAGGCGAGGATGGCGCTGTAGAGGGGATCTCTGATCGTCCCGGCCTCTATGACATCGTGGCGGGTGACCGGCCCGACGGCGGCACGCATCACCTGGATCTGGTGCCCATCAAGCTCCTTTGAGAGCGCCTCAAGGGCACCGATGGTATCGGCCCTTATGATGACCCCGAGATCAGAGAGGGTCACCTGGATATCCTGAATCTCGCGACGGACCTGCTCGACAACCTCGCTGCGGTTGAGATCCCTGACAACCCGCAGGGGTGAACCAGCTATGACATCGTCGAGCCTCGGGGCGGCCACCTTGATGCCCGCGGCGGCGGTGACCGCCCTGACCCGCTCGAACCGCTCCTCGACCAGGATCTCCTTCATGGGCCGGGGCTTTAAGAGTGAGCGCACCTTTGTCTCGATGATCTCCTCCCCTCCCGCGACAACGATCTCATCCCCGACCGCAAGGATCCCGTCGTAGAGGATCACATCGAGCGTTATACCAAGCCCCCGCTCCTCCTTCACCTCAAGCACGGTGCCGGCGCCGGGGCCGTCGGCGCTGACCTTGAGACTCTCGGTCATGTAACGCTGGGCAAGCCCGATCAGCACCATGAGGATGTCGGGGATCCCTTCGCCCGTGAGGGCGCTCGTCGGGACGATGCAGATGTTCCGTGCAAAATCGCTGACCCGGTCGAACCGCTCGGAGTTGAACCCGAGGTCTGAGAGTTTGCCTACGAGCTCGTAGACCTTAGTCTCAAGGACGCCCTGGACACGTTCGTTCTGCTGCGAGAATGTCTTTGTAAACGGCTGATCTCTCTGAACACGCCAGCCGTGGATACGGTCGATCTTGTTTGCCGCGATGACAAACGGCGTCTTGTAATTGCGCAGGATCTGAAGCGCCTCGATCGTCTGGGGGCGGAAACCCTCGTTGATGTCCACCACTACGATAGCCATATCAGCGAGCGCCCCTCCGCGCGCGCGCAGGGTCGTGAAGGCGTGATGCCCCGGTGTATCGATGAAGAGGAGGCCCGGGACGTTGACGCTGACCTTGCTCAGGGCTCCGCTCATGCGGGTGATCGCATCGATCGGAACGAGTGTGGCTCCGATGTGCTGTGTGATCGCGCCCTCCTCTGTCGATACCACGGACGAACCCCGGATCTTATCCAGGAGTGACGTCTTACCGTGGTCCACGTGGCCCATCACGCAGACGATGGGGGTTCTGATCTTTGAGTCCTTTGTCATTGATTAATCACCTCCCGGTATAAGTTATGAACGAGCAATTCCCAAAAAATCTGGAAAATTGACCGATTTTCCTGGAATACACTTTTTCTCGGGTGATTCCCCTACCCCCAGGGCGCCCTCCGGCGCCCGGAACACTGGTACGTTATAGAGCACGGGGTCTATTAATGGTTCTCCAGAGCATACACCCCACCCCGGGCGGTAGAGGTTGAACCGTAGGAGATGCCCGGGATGCGTTTGCAGTCACGGGGCAATCATCTCTCCGCAATCCTCTGTGATATGAGGGATGCCGGGATGGCGAAGAGATACCTTAATCAAATCTGACCTCTAACATGCATGGGTACATTGCCAGGGTGGGGTAGACGGTTATCCTAAGGGACTGTGGATCCCTCGACCCGGGTTCGAATCTCGGCCCTGGCCTTTCCTGATTCAG
>MTBK01088795.1_pt1 | contig 12870 bp, 11 predicted proteins | sample 1535981 | NCBI WGS metagenome assembly MTBK01 (sample SAMN06109225, study PRJNA356200) | anaerobic digester metagenome | isolation source: biogas reactors fed with pig manure or primary and secondary sludge | place: Spain | collected 2016-06-30 | reverse complement strand
ACGGTGAGTCCCTCGGAACCGTGCTGCGGCTGGGGGCGGTGTATGGGGCCCGGATCAAGGGCAATTACCGGCGGCTCCTGCTGGCCCTGGCACACGGCCGCTTCATTCCCATCGGTTCGGGGACGAACCGGCGCACCCTCGTGTACGACCGGGACGTGGCCCAGGCGGCCCTCGTCGCCCTTCGCCATCCCGCCACCGCGGGCGGGGTTTTCAACATCACGGACGGGCAATACCACGCAATGGAGGCGATCATCGCCACCCTCTCTGCGGTCCTCGGCCGCCGGCCGCCACGGCTTGCGCTGCCCACTGGTCCTGTCCGCGTTCTGGCCGGTGTGATCGAGGACATAGGACGCCACCTGGGGCGCAACGCACCGATCGTCCGCGCAACGATCGATAAGTACACCGAGGACATCGCTGTGGACGGACGAAAATTCCGCATACAAACCGGATTTGTCCCCCGATACGATCTGGTGACGGGTTGGCGGGAAACAACAAATGAAATGAGGCGTTACGGTGATATATAGGTCGATGACCAATCTCCATCATGAGCCCAATATGACAATGAACAAGGAAGCAGAGGTCTTTATGAAATGTCTCATCTGTGAGTCGAGAAATGTTCTAAAGGTGTACTCGCATTTTCCCGGCTATATCGAAGGAACGGATTTCGAAATATACGAGTGTGAAAAATGTGATGCGCAATTTGTTTCCATCGAGCATCTGGACTATAGTATTTATGATATTATTTATTCTGATGAGACCATACCCGGTTATTATAGATATATCGACTATCTTAAAGAAATAAAGCATAAAAAAAATCCACTTCGATATATATCGCGGGAAGAATCTTCCTATTATCCAATAGATAATTATTTGGCGGATAAAAGAAATCTTGATGTTCTTGAAGTAGGCTGTGGATATGGGTATTTGACTTATAGTATCCACGCGCTAGGTCACAATGTTGTTGGAATAGATATTTCAGAGAAAGCGATTTTTTCCGCAAAGAAGCATTTTGGTGATTATTTCCAGGTGGTAGAATTAAAAGATTATAAAACCGACAGAAAATATGATTTGATCATAGCAACGGAACTCATCGAGCATCTTGCCAATCCGTCCGGGTTTATCTCTGATTGCGCTAACTTATTAAAGGTTGATGGTAAGATAATATTAACAACACGAAATAAAGATTATTATGATAGAAAATCTGTCTGGAAAACCGACCTGCCTCCGGTCCATACGGTGTGGCTAAGCAAGAATAGTTTTATGCATATGGCAGATGGAAAAGGACTCAAATGCAAATTTGTGGATTATACTGATTATGTTGGCAAGAAAGAAAATAAATTGGCCTCATACCTGTACATGAAATGGACTTCAAATAAAATACCAAAACCGATAGTAGATAAAGAAAATAAAGTGAACAGAGGCAAATCAGAAATATACTTGAGAAAGGTTATAAAGACCGTGATTTATTTTGCTCCTATCAGATATCTCTGTTCGTACATTAACCGATTCTTAACCAAAGAACATGATACGCTTGGAGTGATTCTATCCAGAAAAGAATGATGGATATCCTTGTCACGTGTAAAAAATCCCGTCAAAGAATACGGACATGGACAACGGCAAAATTATATATGACAACAGTGAAAATGCACAACCGCGATTACTTTTATCCGGAATTCCGACTCAGCAGACGGTGGCGGTAGTGAAACGCCCAAGTGAACTATGATTCATGATCTAACCGCGATTTTCAGTCAGCTTGTCGCCTGGGTCACCCAGCACAGCATCGTCCTGCTATTTGCGGCCTGCGCCGGTCTGGGGGCTGCGGGCGCCTGGCTGATCGCCGGCATGCCATTTCGCGAGCACCTGCTCGATATTCCCAACGAGCGCAGTTCGCACACCGCACCGACACCCCGCGGCGGAGGTGTGGGGATTCTCGCTGCCTTTATCGCGGCGGGGCTTACGCTCCGCATTCCGACCACGTTTCTGTTTGCCGCTGTTTTCGTTTCCGCCGTTAGTTTTTACGGCGACTATTTCCGGCTTTCCGTAAAATTCCGTTTTCTGGCGCAACTGCTTGCCGCCCTGGTGTTTTTGTTCCCGGTCCTGCCCGTGTTGAGCGCCCATTACGACGCTTCCACTTTCGGTTTTTCTCTGTTCTTTTTTTTCCTGATCTTACTGCTGGTTGTCGTTTTTATGATCGGCACGGCGAATTTTTACAATTTCATGGACGGTATCAACGGCATCGCAGGTTTGAGTGGTGCGATTGCCTTCGGCCTTCTGGGTGCCTATACGCTTTATTATGTTCCCCTGTATGGCTACCGGGAGCAGATGTCTCTGCTGTCCGTTTGCATCGCCTTGGCCTGTCTGGGCTATCTTCCCTTCAACCTGCCACGGGCCAGGGTCTTCATGGGGGACGTGGGGAGCATCCTCTTGGGCTTCGTCTTTGCCGCAATGGTCGTGACGTTGGCACGCAACTACGGAGAGATGCTCTGCTTCGCTGCGTTGCTCTTTCCCTTCTACGCGGATGAACTGACGACGATGGCTGTCCGGCTTCAGGATCGCGAAAATCTTGTCCAGTCCCACCGCCGCCATCTGTATCAGTTGCTGGTCAATGAGGCCGGCATGGCCCACGGGAAGGTTACGTTGATCTACGGTGCAACGCAGTTGGCCGTCGGCGCGGGCGTGCTCTTTCTCAATGCCTATGGCGCGCGGCCGGTCGTTCTTTTCCTGACGGCCTGCTTTATCGCCTTTGCTCTGGTCAGTCTGCTGATTCGCGGTCAAATCAGAAAAACACAGACCTGACGGAGGCCATTGAGAAATGACGACAATTAGCAGCGGGGCTGAAGCCCCGCACTACATTGGGTTGGAATTATTTTAAACTTAGTGCGGACATTTATGTCCGCTAATAGCGGGCCTAAAGGCCCGCGATACATTGTTTTACCTATTGCCCGTAGGGAACGGTTTCAAACCGTTCCCTACTCATCACTTTCCACTCATCGCTCGTTACTCTGTTGCCGGATGATGCGCTCCAGTGCGGCAAAGACCTGTTCGGGTGTAATGGCGGTCATGCATTCCTTTGTCGGACATTTTTTCAGCAGGCACGGACTGCAGGCGAGGTCCGCCCGGATAACCGTGTGGCCTTCTCCATACGGGCCTGTCCGGGCCGGGTCGGTCGGCCCGAAAAGCGCGATCACCGGCGTTCCGACTGCCGCCGCCAGATGCATGGGGCCGGAATCCGTAGTGATGACGGCCCGGGCGCTTTTGTAGATTTCGGCCAGCACGGGCAGGCTGGTCTTCCCTCCCAGATTGATTCCTTTTCCCTTCATGCGCGACAGGATGTCTGCCGCGTCCCTCCCGTCGTTTCCCGTAAAAACCACGTCCAGCTTCAATCGATCCCGAATGGCGTCGGCCAGTTGCGCGAATTTTCCGTTGTCCCAGAGCTTGGTTTCCCAGTAGGCGACGGAATTGACGGCGATGTAACTTTTTTCTGTCAGTTCATTCTGCTCGAGCAGGCGGCGGGCCTGCTCCCTTGTGCCGTCCGTCAGGGGGAGAACGAATTCAGCCTTCCCGACGTCCGCGCCCAGGTAGCGGAGAAAATCCAGGTAGCGGTCCACCGCGTGCTTGTTCATGTCTTCCGGGATTTTTTCATTCAGAAACAATCCGCTCATTTCCTGCCAGGAGTCATATCCCAGCTTTCTCTTCCCTCCGCTTAAAAAAACCACCACCGCACTTTTCAGAAGGCCGTGAAAATCAATGACGAGATCGTAGCGGCGGCACCTGAGACGGCGGATAAACGCTCGCACGTCGCGCAAGGTCGCCGCGAATTTTCCCGACGAAAAATCTTTTATCCAGCTTTTGCGCCGGGAAACCAATACTTTGTCGAGACGCGGATGACCGAGGATTAAATCCGCCGCTGCTTCTTCCACAACCCAGGTGATATGCGCTTCGGGATAAAGACGGCGCAGCTCCGCAAGGGACGGGAGTGTGTGAACCACGTCGCCGATGGCGCTCAGTTTGACGATCAGAATGTTGAGGTTTTCTTTCGCTTGCCGCGAAGAATCTTTCTTCTGCGGGGAAGGGGCTTGGTCCTGATGTCGGCCGATTGCCGCGGCGCGGGAGGTGTCTGCTGCGTTCGTTTTTGGATTCATGGCCGGCCCCCCAGAATCAGGCGGACGGCTTCGAGGATGTTGTCTGCGATGAGGTCCGGCCTGCCCGCCGGCGTCTCAACGTCCGGCCCCTCGCCGGAAAGCGCATCCGCTCCGTAGCCCGTCTTGACGAGGACGCCTTTCGCGCCGGCCCGGTGGGCCGCCTCGATGTCATTGTATCGGTCTCCGATCATCCAGGACGCGGATAAGTCAAGATTCAGATCCCGCGCCGCCTGCAAAAACAGGCCTGGCGCCGGTTTGCGGCAGTCGCAGTTTTGCCGGTAGGGAGGCGAACCCTCGGTTGGATGATGGGGGCAGTAGTAAAACGCGTCGAGGAGAGCGCCCTTTTGACGCAGGGCTTCCCGTAGGGCAGCGTGAATTTTTTCCACAAGGTCTTCGCCGAACAGGCCCCGCGCGACACCGGCCTGGTTGGTCGCGACAATCGCCTTGAGGCCGCTTTGGTTGATCAGGCGGACCGCTTCATAGGCGAAAGGAAAAATCACCAGCCTGTCCGGAGAGTCGAGATAGCCGACTTCTTCGTTGATGGTTCCGTCCCGGTCCAGAAAGATGGCTGCGTTTTTTTTCATCCGGTGTCAACTCTTTTGGTTATCGGGGCGCGGACCGGCTGTTTTGTTGAGCAGGGTCAGCGCCGCCCCGACGACGTCTTCGACGGTGACTGCGGTCATGCAGCGGAAGTCCGTCGGACAGGTTTTTTTCAAGCAGGGGCTGCAGGACGTTTCTTTGCGCACCAGCATCGTTCTTTCTCCCGCGGGCGACGTGGTAACCGGATTGGTGGAGCCGAAAATCGCGACCGTCGGGATATTCAGACCGCCCGCCACGTGCATGAGGCCCGAATCGTTGCTGAGAAACAGCCGGCATTGCGATATGAGATGAACCGAGTCCACAAGCGATGCGCGGCCCGCCAGGTTGATCATATCCGTTTGCGCCTGCCCGCGCACCTGTTCGGCCGTTTCCCGATCGTCCCCGCCTCCGAAAAGAAGAACCTCTGCGTTCAATTCCTTTGCCAGGTGGTCGCCCGCCTGTGCAAATCTTTCCGGAAGCCATCGTTTGGCCGGTCCGTAGGTTGCGCCGGGCGCGATGCCGATGAGGGTTTCTCGTCCGTTCGGGAGATGTTGCCGGACAATGCTCGCGGCTCGGGCTGGAGAAATGAAGGTTTCCAGGTGCGGTTCGCGGCCCACATCCGCGCAGCCCAGCGCTTTGACCATTTCCAGATAATAGTCGATCTGGTGGACGCGGAGAATGTCCGCGCTTCGCCGGACGGGATGCGTCAGCAGAAAGCCGCGGCCGTCGGAATTGTAGCCGGCCCGCACGCCGATGCCGGCGGCCAGCGCGATGATGGCGCCCTCTATTGCGTTTTGCAGCAAAATGGCCGCGTCGAACTTTTTTGATCGCAGCGAATACGCCAGGCGAAGAACGCCCGGTGCATTGTCGAATTTCCGCGGATAGGGAAGAATTTCATCGGCGGCGGAAAACATTTTGTAGATGTCGGCAACCGGCGGCTTGGCTAAAATGGACAGATGCGCTCCGGGATAGGCCGCGCGCACGGACGCGACGGCAGGCAGCGTCATCACGGCATCGCCGATCCAGTTGACACCGCGGATCAGGATTTTATTCAGGCCTTCCCGCGACAATTTATTTTTTACTTCCAGCATCATTCCACGTTACCTATTGCCTCTCGCCCATCTTTCCACTCATCACTTTTTTACCATCCACCATCCACCATCCACCATCCACTATCCACTACTCCTCGCCTGGCAGAGCTTTGTCTTCCACCGCTGATGCAGCCAGAGCCACTGTTCGGGATATTTGCGGATGTGTTCTTCGATGATTCCGGTGAAGGATTGGGTGTTTTCCCGCACATCGGCATCACGATTTCCTGTATTGCGGATCGCGACTTCCGCTCCGATCTCCATCAGATATTTTCCGTCGGGCATGCGGGTGGTAAAAACCGGCAGAACCGGCGCGCCGGTGTATAAAGCCAGCAGGGCAAGGCCGGAGGTCGTACAGGCCGGGCGGCCAAAGAAGTCAATAAAAATGCCTTCATAGTGGGCAACATTCTGATCAATCAGAATGCTGATGGTTGCCCCTTTTTTTAAAGAGTGAATCATGGGTAGCATGGCCTTTTCTTTGTCCAGGGAAATGTTGCCGCAGGAGGCGCGAACGTAGGTAATCGCCTCTTCCAGGAAGGCGCTGTCCAGAATGCGGTAGATAAAAATCAGCGGTTTCCTGGCGATGGCCAGGGCGGCATTGCCGATTTCCCAGTTGCCGAAATGCCCGCTGAACAGAAGAACGCCTTTTCCTTTCCGGATGGCCTCGTCGTAATGTTCGAGGCCCTGAAAATGAACCCATTGATGAATATTGTCCGGATTCAGTCTCGCGATTTCTGAAAATTCCGCCACGACCAGGGCGAAGCTCCGATAGGATCCCTTGGCGATGCGTTCGATTTCTGCCGGGGACTTTTCAGGAAAGGCCCGGGTCAGATTGTGAAGAACGATCAACTTATGTTTTACCAATAAATAGTAACCCAGCCGGGCCAGACCGGAGAAGACGGCTCGCCGGACCGCAAGAGGAACGGCGCGAAAGATCAGAATTGCAATTTTTAGTTTAAGACTCATAAGCGAACAAAAGTTTTCAGTAATAATGCCTTGAGATTGTCGAACTCGTGACAAGTTATTAAATTTGTCATACCGGCGCATACCCTGATGACCTAAAGGTCACGCGAGGGCACAAGTGCCGGTATCCGGACGTCGTCCCCGCGGAGCCTGCAATCGAGAAGCAGGAGGGGGAACCAGTTCCTTTATTCCTGGATTCCGGATCGCGCTGCGCTTGTCCGGAATGACGGGCTTGATGTTTTTTGATAGTTTTGCAAAGCTCTCTGCTCGTCACTTTCTTTCCTGTTGCCCCTCGCTCACCTCTTTCAGCCGTCGCAGAATAAAATCCTCGAAGGATGGTTGGGACGGTAGAATTTCCATTTCCACGCGCGCGACGAAAAGCGTTTTTAAGAAATCCGGAAAGGCTTCCAGGCGCATGGCGTCTTTTTCGGTGGTCAGCCAGCAATCGGCGTTTTGCGCCGAAAAATGCCGTCGGAGCGCTTCCAGATCGTTGCGGTTGTAAACGTAATGATCGGGAAAGTCAACAAAGGAAAGGATCTCCGCTTCCGCTTCGAGCAGGATTTTCCTGAAGGAAGCGGGTTTCGCGATGCCGCAAAAAGCACAGACCTTCCTGCCGTGGAGATGTTCGGGAGGCAGGACGCCGCCGTCGGGTCCGATCACTTCCCGGAAGCGGTGCGAGGCGCGGAAGACGGGAATGTCGGACGCATCCACGATCCGGGCGATGTGGGCGGGCGTCGGTCCGGCTTTGTCGGCGCGCGTCAGCACGATGCAGTCGGCCCGGCGAAGGCTCTCGGCTGGTTCGCGCAGTTCGCCGCGCGGCAGCAGGTGTCCGTTGCCCAGCGGTCTTTCCGCGTCGAGCAAAACGATGTTGATGTCCCGGAAAATCTGCCGGTGCTGAAACGCGTCGTCGCAGATCAGCGCGTCGGCGTTGAATCGCCCGATGGCCGCCTGTCCGGAAAGCGCGCGCTTCGCACCGGTGATCACCGGAACGCCGGGCAGCGACCGGGCGAGAAGCAGCGGTTCGTCGCCCGTTTCCGCGGCGCTTTGTTCTGCGTTTGCTCCGTCGGAAACGATCCGGACTGGTCCGGAATTCTGGCCGCCGTAGCCGCGGCTGAGGACGGCCGGCCGGTATCCGTGCCGCGTCAACATTTTTGCCAATCCGATTACGCAGGGGGTTTTGCCCGTGCCGCCGACGGTCAGATTGCCGACGCTGATCACGGGACAGGCGAGCCGGACGGACTTCAGAACTTGCCGGTCGTAAAGACGGTTGCGAAAGTAGACGATCAGCCGGTAGATCAGGGCTCCCAGATGGAGGATCGCCCGCGTGGGACTGAAGCGGCGGACCGAATCGTCCTCATTCCAAATCCTTTGCCAGTCGATCATTGCCGTTTCCCTCGTCCTTGAACTGCAGGTTGTGCAATCGGTAGTATTCGCCTTTTTTCTCCATCAGCGTGTCGTGGTTTCCTTCCTCCACGATTTCTCCGTTGACCAGCGCGATAATCCGATCGGCATTGCGGATCGTGGAAAGGCGGTGCGCGATGACCAGCGTGGTGCGCCCCTTCATGAGGTTATCCAGCGCTTCCTGGACTTCGATTTCCGCTTCCGTGTCCAGCGAAGAGGTCGCTTCGTCCAGGATGAGAATCGGGGCGTCTTTGAGCAGCGCCCGTGCGATGGAGATGCGCTGCTTCTCTCCGCCGGAGAGTTTGGTTCCCAGCTCGCCTATGTTGCTGTCGTAGCCGTTGGGCAGACGGAGGATGAAATCATGGGCGTTGGCTGCGCGGGCCGCATTGTAGATGTCTTCCTCCGTTCTCTGGATGTCGCCGTAGGCAATGTTATTCCGGACGCTGTCATTAAAGAGAATCGTTTGCTGGGTGACGATGGCGATCTGGCCGCGAAGCGACTGCAGGCTGACGTCGCGGATATCGTGGCCGTCGATCAGGACGCGGCCCTCGGTAACGTCGTAAAAACGGGGAATCAGATTCACCAGCGACGTTTTACCGCCTCCGCTCATGCCGACAAACGCGATGACTTCGCCGGCCTTGATGGAAAGATTGATGTTTTTCAGCACCGGCGTCGTTTCGTAGCAGAATGTGACATTTTCAATGTCGATTCCCCGGGAAACCGGCGGCAGGGCGACGGCGCCGGGCTTGTCCTTGATGTCCGGGGACAGGTCGATGATGCTGAAGATCCGGTCGGCGCCGGCAATGCCCTGGTTGATCGTGTTGTTGATATTGGTGAGGCGCTTGATCGGTTCATAGAGCATCAGCATCGCAGCGATAAAGGAGAAAAACGTGCCGGGGGTGGAGTTGCCCTGCACGACGTTGTAGCCGCCGTAAAAAATCACGGCGGCGATGCCCAGGCCGCCCAGAAAATCCATCAGCGGGCTGGAAATGGCGTTTACGGAAACGGCCTTCATGCTGAATTTGAACAGCCGCTCGTTTTCGGCGGCAAACCGCACGTTCTCGTATTTTTCCATGCAGAAGGCCTTGACGATGCGCGTTCCGGAAATAGTTTCCTGCAAGAACGAGTTCAGCGTTCCCATGGTGACCTGCGAGGAGGTGGTCACTTTTCTCATTTTTTTGCCGAAGCGGGAAATCGGGTAAATCGTCAGCGGGAAAACCACCATGGCGATCAGCGCGAGCTTCCAGTCCGTGTAGAAAATGACGCCGACGAGGCAAATCAGCATGAAGGTGTCCTTGACCAGCGCCGTGATGGCCTCCGACGACGCGGTTTGAACGGATTGCACGTCGTTGGTGATCCGCGCCATGAGTAATCCCGTGGGATGCTCGGCGAAAAAGGACAAAGACTGCTCCTGAATCCGCTCATAGAGTTTGTTGCGCAGATCCGTAACGATGCGCAGGCCGATGGAGCTCATCAGAATCGTTTGTCCGTAATTGGCCAGCCCCTTGAACAAAAAGATCGCGATGACGGCAAGGGGGATCCACTTCAGGGCGGCGATGTTTTTGCTCATGAAAATTTCATCGATGGCCGGTTTGGCGATCAAGGGCAGGGCGGATTGCAGGCCCCCGGCGACAATCATGCAGATCGCGGCAAAAATAAAGCGTGCGTAATAGCGCCGGGCCATCGTAAACAATCTTTGAAACGTTTCCATGGTTCATCCTATATCATATCGCAGGCGATTTGCGCAGCCCTTCCCGCAGCGCCTGGTTCGCCGAGTCTGGCGCGGATGTCGCCCAGATCCCGAATGATCTGTTGCCGTTTTTCCCGGTTTTGTAAAATGGCCAGCGCCTCGGACGCGATGCGCGGACCGCGGGCGTCGCGCTGAATCAATTCCGGGGCGACGGTTTTGCCGGCCAGAATGTTGACCAGTCCGATGTGCTGCTGCCGGATGATCATCCGGCCGATCAGCTCCGAAAAGAGGGAGACCTTGTAAACGATGACCATCGGCACGCCCATCAGGCCGGTTTCCAGTGTCGCCGTTCCGGAGGTCACGATGGCCAGATCGCAACAGGCCAGGACGTCGTAGGTCCGGGAAACGACGATTTGAATATCGAGGCCGGAATCGTTCAGAAAGCCGGCGACGGTTTTCTTCTCAAGGGTATCCGCCAAGGGCAGAATGTACTGCGTCCCGGGGATATTTTGGGAAATGATCCGCGCCGCCTCGACCATCTCCGGCAGAAGTTTTTGGATTTCCGAATTCCGGCTCCCGGGCAGCAGGCCGATGGTTGTTTTGTCTTCCGCAAGGCCGAAGTGAGCCCGGGCCTGCGACGCCGTGAACGTCGTTTTCACAATGTCGCGCAGGGGATGCCCGACGTAATGGACGTCGAACCCGTGCGCGGCGTAAAAATCCACCTCAAACGGCAGAATCACGGCCATTTCATCCACCCGTTTTTTGATCTGTCGAACGCGCCCCTCCCGCCAGGCCCACACCTGCGGGCTGATGTAGTAAAAGATCCGGATGCCTCTTTTTCGGGCGGCGCGGGCCGCGATGTTGAGGTTGAAATCGGGAAAATCGATCAGGATGACCAGGTCCGGTTTTAACCGGTCCAGGGATTTGCGCATTTTGGCGATGACGCGAATAAGGGCGGCGGCTTTCGAAAACACTTCCGACACGCCGACCACCGCAATGTCCGCCGCGTGTGCCAGCAGTTTTACTCCCGCTTCCCGCATGCGATTGCCGCCGATGCCGAAAAATTGCAGCGACGGATTGACGGCCAGCATTTCGCGGACGAGCAGGGCGCCGTGCAGATCGCCGGATGCTTCTCCGGCGATGATCATCACCCTGGGAGCGTGGCCGCCGGTTCCGTTCATGATTGCCTTTCTGCCGCCACGTTCAACCGACATGATGAATGACTCCGGCGATCCGCCCGATTTCCTCCGCGGTCAGCTCCGGCGCGCGTTCCGGCGCCTGGTCGATCGCTTTTTGCGGACGGGCGCACGGTCTTTTTAAATTAACCATCGGGATCATGTCCGCAGGCCCTCATGAGTTTTCATTTTCTGCAGAATATCGATGGCCAGCGCGAGCGACTTGCGGCCGTCCTCTCCGGATACCCGCGGCTGCGAGCGGCCCCGCACGGCTTCGACAAACGAGCGGATTTCTTCCTCGAGGGGGTCATGGCTGCCCAACTCGATGGCGTTCTGGACAATTTGCGGTTTGCCGTCCGCGCCCGCTGTTTTGGAAAACGACAGGACCTCTCTTTTCCGGCAGTCCACGGAGTGGTAGCCTTCCGGACCGAAAAACCGGATTTTCTGCATGGTCTTGGCGCTGATGCGGCTGGCCGTGATATTGGCGATGCAGCCGGTGGCAAACGACAGGCGGACGTTGGAGATGTCGATCTTGTCCGAAAGAATGGGCACGCCGACCGCCTCCACGCGCGTGACCGGCGCGTCCACGAATTTCAGGATCAGATCCAGGTCGTGAATCATCAGATCCAGAATGACGTCCACGTCGGTGCCGCGCTCGAAAAAAGGATGCAGGCGATGCACTTCAATAAAAGCGGGTCGGGTAATTACCTGCTCGAGGGCCATCACGGCGGGATTGAACCGCTCGACAAATCCGACCTGCAGGATCAGGCGGTTTCCCCGCGCCAGGGCCAGCAGCTCGTCTGCTTCCCAAAGCGCCGCGCACAGCGGCTTTTCGATGAGCGTGTCCACGCCGGCCGCCAGGAAATCCCGGGCGACGGCATAATGATCTCCCGTCGGCACGGCGATGCTGACCGCGTCCACGCAATCCAGCATTTCCTGATGGTCCGCAAAGGCCGGACACCCGTAAAGATCGGCCGCCTTCTGGGCCTTTTCGATTTGGCTGTCGGACACGGCGGCAATGACGCAGGACCCGATCCGGGCGTATTTCTGCAGGTGATAACCGCCGAGATAGCCGATTCCGACCACACCGATGCGTAATTTTTTATCCTGGGTCATGTTTTATCTTTCAGCGGCAGACGCCTCTTTCCGAGTTTTTGATGAAAGTGAGAAAATGCCGGACCTCCGGCAGGTCTTCCACCTCTTTTTGCGCTTTCTCCAGGGCGGTCTCCAAAAGCAGATCGGAGCGGAAAACAATCTTGTAGGCGTCCTTGAGCGCTTTGATGGTCTCATCGGAAAAATTGCGCCGTTGCAGGCCGATCAGATTCAGGCCGAACAGTTTGGCGTGGTTCCCGTTGGCCAGTGTGTAGGGGGGGACATCCCTGGCCACGCCGGAAGCGCCGCCGATAAACGAATGCGCCCCGATGCGCGTGAACTGGTGGACTCCGGTCAGACCGCTGATGATGGCGTAGTCTTCCACGTGAATGTGGCCGGCCAGCGTGGCGACGTTGGACATGATGATGTGGCTTCCCAGCTTGCAGTTGTGCGCGACGTGGCAGTACGCCATGATCAGGTTGTGATCGCCGAGGATCGTCACGCCGATATCGGCGGTCGTCGAGCGGTGGATCGTGACGAATTCGCGGATGGTGTTGAAGTTGCCGATGACCACCCGCGTTTTTTCGCCGCCGAATTTCAAATCCTGCGGGGGCGCGCCGATCGAGCAGAATTGAAAGATACGGCAGCTCTCGCCGATGCGGGTGTAGTCGTCAATGACGGTGTGCGGACCGATCACGGTGTTTTTGCCGATGACCACGTCGCTGCCGATGATGCTGTAC
>MTBK01273848.1_pt1 | contig 12907 bp, 12 predicted proteins | sample 1535981 | NCBI WGS metagenome assembly MTBK01 (sample SAMN06109225, study PRJNA356200) | anaerobic digester metagenome | isolation source: biogas reactors fed with pig manure or primary and secondary sludge | place: Spain | collected 2016-06-30 | reverse complement strand
TCAGAAGTATGACCCGCCCTTTGCAAACGCTTCCCGCCGCTCGCGTGCCATCTGCAATAGCCGCTCCTCCACCTCCGGGCTGCCGAGGATGTACTCTTTCCAGAGGTCGGTGTAGGGTTCTTCGGGCACGACGATGATCCCCTTATGCTCCGCGACCCGATCCAGTATGAGCGACGCCGCTTTGTCGACGGGGTATGCATCGTCGGGGATCCTCAGTTCGCCATGGGCCTGCCCGTCGATGCTCTTGTTGAAGATCGGTGTCGCGATGTTCGCCGGACAGACCGTCGAGAAATAGAGCCCTCTATCCGCATACTCGTACTTCAGGCACTCGGTGAGGCCGGTGACGCCGTACTTCGTCAGGGAGTAGAGCGCCTGGAACGGCGGTGGAATGATGCCCGCTATCGAACTGGTGTTCACGACGTGCCCGAACCCCTGTTTGAGCATGATCGGCACGGCGGCATGGACGCCGTAGATGACGCTCCAGATGTTGGTATCGATGATCGTCTTCCAGTCGTCGAGGGTGGCCATCTCGAACGGGATGGTTCCCCCGACGCCCGCGTTGTTGAAGAGCAGGTCCAGCCTGCCGGCCTCTGCCGCCGTATCCTCGATACCCTTCTGTACCTGCTCCTGCTTCGTCACGTCCATGATGAGCGGGCGCACCCGATCCCCGTATGCGGAGAGCTGGCCGGCGGCCGCGGCGACCTTCTCCCGGTTCCGGCCGGCCATGTAGACGACTGCCCCCCGCTTCAGGAGCTCTTCGCTGATCGCATACCCTATCCCGGAGTTTGCACCGGTGACGATGCAGACCTTGCCTTTATAGTAATCCGGATCGACCATAATCCTCACCTCGTTCATTCAATGACCCTTGCGCCCATCGCGCGAAGGATGGCTCTCCCCTCGATCATTACCGCCTGCGTCACCTGTTTTATGGGCAGGGATGCGAGGCTGTTGACGATGTAATACTGGACCGGGCTCTGCATCGGGGTCAGCTCGGTCCATCTCAGGCTGCCGCTTCCGGCTTGCGCCGCCTCCACCTCCATACCCTGGGGGTAGAGGACGAACTGGGAGAGTTCCGCTCCCGGAGCCCCGACCTTCGGTATATAGCGCCATCCGATAGTGTTCATGGAGACAAACTGCGACTTCAGGGTATCCAGATCCCGCCCGGTTATCGGGCCTGCCGCCTCGAAATTCATGTTGAGGAAGGTGTTCCCCTCATAGCTGGCGGTCGTGGCGTAGTGAGGCCGTACGATATGCAGGTCTTCGATATCCGCATATATCTTCGGGATGCCGGTCTGCTCCCGTCCCCCGAGGATGGGGGCGGTCTTGTTCTCCCAGACAACCAGCGTGTAGGCACCGTCGAGCTCGTCCTTCTTCCCGTGGAACCGGACCGGCGCCGAGACGTTGATCAGGTTGTACTGGCCGCCGTGCATCCAGTTGATCTCGGTGAACTTGTTGAACGCAACCTGCACCTCGGGGGCCAGGAGTTCGAACCCTTCGGGAATGTAGTTCTCAAGAAGATCTCTCTCGGTCTCGTAACTGATGGCGAGACCAGTTGCCCTCTGCGTGACCAGGGTTCCCGGGTCGAATTTGCCGCCTCCAAAGTGGACCGGCATCAAGTATGTAAAATCGTCCTGCGGTCGGAACATAACATCCTCCAATCTGCCTCATGTCATCTCATAAGAGATATGTTTTTGGATCTTGCTTTCACCGGGGGCGATTTGAAAAAACGCATTTTCATGTCACCATATGCGTAACAAACGGCAATTTTTCGTATTCATAGCAACGCCACCAGGTCGGCAGAGCAATGCGGCAAAGAGAATGCAGACCACGGCCGGGAAGCATCTGCAACGCAGCCAGAGCGGATGCATACCTATAAATAAACTCCAGATGCAGATCAAAATATTTACTTAATTGTGACATATACCCGGCGATGGACAGATAGAATGAGAGGGATGCAATTATGGGATTTAACAGTCAGTCAGGGGAAAAAAACAACCCGGTTGTGAGAGCAGAGTCCGAACTCTCTCTCGAAGTCGTCATCCTGATCGTCTTTGGAGTGTTCATGCTCCTCTTCGGTCTGCTTCTCTTCAGGATCCAGACGGGCGAACTTCCGTATGCCCCGGACAGCACCTACGGGCTTTTTCTCGTGATCGTCTCGTTCCAGGTCATCACGATGGGGAAGACCCCGTTTGGCGATCTCCGGCGTTCGTGGGCGGTCATAGTGCTCGGCGTATGCACGGCGGTCATAGGGATGATCGCCTGCTTTATTCCCGGGCTGTTGGCCGAACCGGTTCGCATCCTTGTCGGCATACTCCTCTCCGCCGGAGGGATTGCGCTCCTCGCGCAGTTGTTCTTCTCCGAGGATAAGGCCCGGGTATGGCTGAAGGTTCCCGGAGCCCTCCAGCACCTGACGGTCGCATGCGGCCTCGTATACGTGATCTCGATCGTTCTCGGCATCATCACGCTCCTTCCCGGCATCGCGACCGACACCGTGACTGCGGTCTTCCTCGTCATCTACGGCATCGGTTTCTTTTACCTCTCCTGGAGCATCCAGAAGGTCGGCCGGCTCTACCCTCCGGGGGAAGCAGAATGACCCCAAACGGCTCCACTGCAACCGGCAGCACCGGCCTGTTTGGAGAGACCTCCCTCCCCCTCTCGATTGCCCTGGTCATCCCGGTCGGCGTTCTCCTGGTTCTCCTCGGTCTGCTGCTCTTCCCGGTGAACCAGGGATTGATCCCGTTCTCCCCGGATGGTCAGCTCGGCCTGTTGCTCGTCATCATGGCCATCCAGATGCTGGCCCTGGGAGAGACCCCGGTGGGCCAGTACAGGCGCTCGCGTCTCCTGATCGGCATCGGGATCGTCTTCGCCGCTCTGGGGATCTTCTCCTGCATCGTTCCGGGAATCCTGACCGACGTGATCCGGGTGCTTCTGGCGTTCTTGAACATAGCCGGGGGAGCGATACTCCTCGGGAAGCGGTTCCTCCCGATGCTTCAGGGCACCGGGAGCGTCGCCGCCGAACTGGCTCATCTTCCGCCCATCTACAAACGGCTCCTCGGTACCCTGACGGTCTTGAACGTCGTGGCAATCGCGTTCGGCATCAGCATGCTTCTGCCGGGCCTCGTTCCGGGCATGGTAATCGCGGGGATCGTCGTGATCAACGGCCTGCTCCTCCTCTCCCTGGCATCCATTCTTGTAAAGATCGGGTAACCCGGGATCCCGTCATCCTTTTTCCTGCTCCCAATCGCCGTTTCCCACCGGAATGCAATCCGGGTGCCGGCTTTATGCTCCCTGTGGGTATCTCGGTGACCGGAAAGGAATCAGAAGACATATAATGGTACGCAATGCATGCTGAATCATCTGGAATCATCAAATAGGGCCCGACATCGAACATGAAGACCTCGTGCGGAGCTACGGGAGATTCTGATGTTGTTCAGAGCGATTTGATTGCCCCGATTCAGATTGAGAGGATTGAGAGGATCATGACCACACTCAAACGTTTCCTGAAAGGAACCCCGGTAAAATCGGATATCGGGAGAGCGAAGACCGATTCCGATGGGTCTCCTGTCTGCGGCACAAGGATGGATGCCTTACGGGCCTATGCCGGTGTTCCCGAACTGCTCCGGAAGGTCATCGATGAGAACGATGGTGACGCCTGGGCAGAAATTACAGGGAAGATCGACTACATCTACACGCATATCGGTTACGCTCTGCGCGCTCTCGACCGGGAGACCGGTTTTATCGCCGAGGTGCAATCGCAGGTGCGTTCGGGGAGAGGGTCGAGTAGACCTAGTGATCATTTTCACGCTGTTTAGGATCAGGGGTGGGATCCCGTCCCGGTCGAGATCCAGTCGGGCCGGACGGCGAGTCCCGACTTCTTCGACTAGATCACCTGCTGGAACGGGCTCTCAAACAACGCCCGGGATCGCTCGTTCGTCGTCTACAGAGGCGACCGGTCCCAGCGCCGGGCAGCAGGGCACCTGATCAGTTACCAAGATCTTTTGATTGGGCTGAATAGTTACCGAAGTATTTTAATAAGACTCTGGCGATCATTCTCTTCTACAATAGCCTGCAAGATATTTTTCAAGGGCATGGAAGGACACGTATGTGACTCACACAACCCGAAACCCGGGCACCATTTGTGAGGCGGCTCCGGAGTACCGTATACTTGACGACCTCGATGACGGGTACCTCCTGGTCAGCGAGGACTGCAAAGTGACCTGGGCGAACGCAGCCTTCCGCCGCATCACCGGGGCGCCGGCGGGCGACACCGGGCAGGCCGTCCACTCGCTCGGGGGGGACGGGGATCTCGCCACGAGGATCCTTGCAGCACCTGGAGATGGAGATGAGATCCCGGGGTTTGAGTGCCGGCTCCGGAACCCGGCGGGATGGGAGCACCTCTGCATCTGCTCGGGTCGGAGGGCACCGTCCGGCAGAGGCTGGTTACTGCGGTTCCAGATTGCTCCGGGCGCTGGAGACTGCGAGAAGATCATCGAGTACACCGGGGCGGCAACCATTCTCATCGAGGGCGACAGTACCATATCGGCTGCAAACACAGAGTTCGAACACCTCTCCGGGTACTCCCGCAGTGAGATCGTCGGCATAAAGCAGCTGATCGATTTCATCGCCTACAAGGATGAACGCCGGCGCCTTATAGGGTACCATGCCATCCGGCGACGCGATCCTGCGGCCGCACCGAGGAACTACTCCTTCTCGTTCATAGACCGGTACGGGGAGATCCATATCGTCGATGTCACCATCGGCATGATACCGGGGGTAAACCGGTCGATGATGTCACTCATTGACGTGACCGCGCGGAGGCGTGTCGAGGAGGCGCTCCAGAAGAGTGAGGAACAGCTGAACCTCGCGTTTAAAGCTGCAGATGATGGATTGATCGACTGGGATCTCGCCACCGGGACGATATTCTGCAGTCCGCGCTGCTTCACGATGCTCGGCTACGAACCCGAGAAGTCCGTACTGGCAACCCCCTCGCTCAGCTCGCTCGTTCACCCTGATGACCGCGGCCGTCTGAAGGAGGGGGTCGCCGGCATGGCCACCGGAGGATGCGATCGCCTCAATATAGAGTTTAGAGTGCGGTCAGCATCTGGAAAATGGATCTACTTGCTGAGCCGGCTCCAGGTTGTAAGCCGCGACGCGGATGGGACGCCACTCCGGATAGCAGGGACACACTCTGATATAACCGAGAGGAAGAAAGCCGAGAGAGAGCTCCTTATCCGGGATATGGCGATGGAGTCGTCACTCTCCGCTATCGGTATCGCTGATCTCAATGGATACCTGACCTACGCCAACCGGGCGCTCGCTGATATGAGGGGACTCACCGATCCCCGTGACCTCCTCGGGCGCCACGTCTCCGAACTCTGGGTAGACCCCGAGAAGATCCGGGGGGTTCTCAGGACACTTGCCGACCAGGATAAGTTCACCGGAGAACTGGTAGGCAGGAGGAGCGACGGAACAGAGTTTGTCGCTCACGTGACCGTGAACTTCGTCACCGGGCAGGCCGGGGAACCGGTCTGCATCATGGCCACTGCCACCGATATCACCGGGAAGCGGCGCATGGAAGAGGCGCTCCGGGAGAGCGAGGAGCGCTACCGGACGCTTGTGGAGTCAGCGCCGGATGCCATATTCCTTCTCAGCAGGGATGGGGATATCCTCTATCTAAGCAGTGCCGGCGGCCGCCTCTTCGGGGTTGACCCGGAGACCCTGCAAGGGCGAAATATCAGGGAACTCTTCCCGCCAGATATTGTAGAGAAATGGCTTGAGACAATCCAGGGGGTGGCCGATTCAAGAACAGGACCGGTCACCGGGGAGACACTGCTGCCCGAGGAATACGGCAACACCTGGCTTGAGACACGCCTCATCCCGATGATGGAGGGGGAGGGTTTCGTAAAATCCGTGCTCGGGATCAGCCGGGACATCACAGGATGGAAGCGGGCGGAAGAGCAGCTCCGCCTCCAGGCCCAGGTGCTCAGGCAGGTGGATGACGCCGTGATCGCGGTCGACCTGGAAGGGCGGATCACATACTTGAACCTGGCCGCAGAACGGCTCTACGGCGTCCCCTCAAGTGAGGCTCCCGGCAAACCCAGCACGGAGGTCTTCACCTACGAATGGCTCCACCCGGACGACAAAGAGGAGGTCTGGCTTGCCCTTCGGGATACCGGAATCTGGCACGGCGTCACCATCCACCGAAAACTTGACGGAGAGGCCATATTCGTCGATGCCACCCTCAGCGTCCTCGAAGGCGATCATGGAGAGGTTGCCGGGGTGCTCTGTTCCTTCCGTGACATAACCGAGCAGAGGCGTGCGGAGATCGAACTCCGGATCAAGGATATGGCGATAGCATCATCGCTCTCCAGCATCATCCTCGTCAACCTCGATGGGAGGATCATATACGCAAACCGGGCCTTCCACGCCATGGCCGGGTGGGAGCAGGAGAAGGACGTCGTTGGGACAACGGTCTCAGCGCTCTGGGCCGATCCGGAGGAGGAAAAGCAGGTCTGGGAAGAGATACTCCGGAGCGGCGCCTGGTACGGGGAGACGATGAACCGGCGGCGGGACGGCACGGTCTTTCCCATACAGCTTGCCATCTCCACCGTCACCGACGAGTCGGGGAGAGCGCTCTGTTTGATGGGCTCCGGGATCGATATAAGCCAGCGGAAGGAGGCCGAGCAGGATCTCCGGATAAAGGATATGGCGATGGAGTCGTCGCTATCCGGCATCGTCCTCACTGATCTTGATGGGAGAATCATATACGTAAACCAGGCCACCCTCGCCATGAACAGGTGGGAGCATAAGGAGGATATCATCGGAGAGTCGATCTCGGTGCTCTGGGCCGACCTGGAGGAGAGAGAGCGAGTCCGGGAGGAGGTCTTCCGGAGCGGTGCCTGGTACGGGGAGGTGATGAACCGGCGGCGGGACGGTACGACCTTTCCCCTGCAGCTTGCCCTCTCCACCGTCACCGACGAGTCGGGGAGAGCGCTCTGCCTGATGGGTTCCGGGATCGATATAAGCCAGCAGAAGGAGATCGAGAAGGATCTCCGGGTCCACGATATGGCGGTGGCATCCTCGCTCACCGCGTTTACGATCTCTGATCTGGGCGGCCGCCTGATCTATGTCAACCAGGCATTCCTCTCCCTGTGGGGCTACGACTCCGACACCGAGGTTCTCGGGAGATCGGCTATCATACTCTGGCAGGATGAAGAGGATGCTGCAAATGTTATCCAGGAGATCATTGATTCCGGGAGGTACATCAGAGAGCGGATCGGGAGGCGCCGGGACGGCACGAAGATTTGTGTCAGGTTCTCCGGAAACATGGTCAGGGATGATGCCGGGGCTCCGATCTGCCTCACGGCCTCGATAGCAGATATCACCGACCTGAAGCGGACCAAGGAGGATATACGGGCTCGCAACCGGGAGCTCTCAATCTTAAATCAGATCATCAGCGAACTGACATCCGCGGTCGATATCGATGAGGCGCTGAAGGGCGTGCTTGCGACAACCATCTCCCTCCTCGATCTCGCGGGCGGCGGGATCTACCTGGTAAAGCTGGATCAGCAGAGCGCGCGGCTCGTCTGCGTACAGAACCTGCCGGAAGACTTCCCGGGGCATGCATACATCCCCGATATCACCATGCCTCCGTATGCAGATGTATTCGTGGATGGAAACGCCATCTTCACCTGTGACCGGGAGGAGGGCGATCTACCCCCGCATGCCACCATACCGATCGTGGCGCCTGGAGGGGTTATAGGATCGCTGAACCTGATACCCCACGGCCGCAAAGAGTTCACCGGCAATGACCGGCCTCTCCTCGTGGCCATCGGAAGGGGGATCGGGCGTTCACTCGAGCGCACGCTCCTGATCCAGCAGCTTGAGAAGGCACAGCGTGAGGCAAACCTCTACCTCGATATCCTCAGCCACGATATAAGGAACGCGGAGAACATCTCTGGCCTCTACACCGACCTCCTCATCGATGCACTCGAAGGAGAGGCTAAGGGGTACGCGCAGAGAATCCGGAACAGCATAAGGAAGAGTATCGAGATCTTACGGAACGTCTCGACGATCCGGCGGATCCACCACGAATCGGCCACGCTCGCGCCGATCGATCTTGATGAGGTGATCCAGGGTGAGATAGGGATCTTCTCTGAGATCACCTTCCACTACGAGGGAACCGATCTCGCTGTCATGGCAGACCCGCTCCTCACCGAGGTCTTCACAAACCTCATCGGGAACGCCGTCAAGTTCGGGGGGGCAGCGGTCGAGGTCACCATCAGGGTGGAGAAGAGCGGCGACGATGTCCTGGTATCGGTCGAGGACACCGGGCCGGGGGTTCCTGACGAGATGAAGGAGGTCGTGTTCATGCGGTTCAGGAAGAACATGAGCCATAAGAGCGGCCAGGGCATCGGCCTCTACATAACCCGGATGCTTATCGAGCGTTACGGCGGCCGGATCCGGGTCGATGACCGGGTGCCGGGGCACCCGGAGGGTGGCGCGGCGTTCCGGTTCACCCTGAAACGAGCGTGAAAAAAGGGTTCAGAAGAACGACCAGATGAGGATCCCGGCGGAGGCGGCCATGAGCACCGCAAACGCGGCTGTATTCCAGGCGAGGATCTTGCGGCCGTCGAGGACGCTGACCGGGAGCATGTTGAAGGTCGCGATCATCGCGTTGACCCGGAGCCCGACGAGACCCACAACTGTGAGGAGCCCGCCGCCTAGGAGCATGAGGGCCGCAAACGGTATGCAGAGGACAAGATTTGTGATCGGCCCTGCCGCTGATATCCTCCCGTTCTCGGCTCGCGTGGCGTTCCCGTAGACGTAGGTCGCCCCCGGCGCAGCAAAGACGACACCCACAAACGCCGCCATCACCACGGCGACGAGGAGCATCAGGTTATCCTTCTTAAACTCCGCCCAGTAGCCGCAGCGCATAGCGGCGAACTTATGTGCCAGCTCGTGGAGGACGAAGGCGACCCCTACCGTGATGAGGGAGAGCGCAAAGAAGAAGAGGAGTCCGCTGATGTTCGCTCCCTTGACGAAGATCAGTGTGAAAGCGATCGATATGGCGAGCCACGCGATGAGGAGATCCCGGCGCTCGCGTGGCGGTATCTTTTCAAGCATCCTGTATCAGGTTTGTGCCGGCAACGATAATATCCTTCGCCTCAAAGGCCAGCAAGGTTATTCCCGGCCGCGGTCAATCATGGAGTATGTCCCTTGACGCCGTCAGGAGTGAGATCCAGAAGATCGATGAAGCGATCATCGATCTCGTTATAGAGCGGCAGAGGCTTGCGGAGCGGATCGCCCGCCTCAAGCAGGAGAGCGGTCTTCCCATCCGCGACGACGGGCAGCGCAAGATTGTCCTCGACCGGGCCATTGCCCATGCCGGGAAGCAGATCGATCCGACCGTCGTCCGGAGAATCTTTGAGCTCCTTATCGGTATGAACGAGGAGCGACAGCGGGAATATGCCGGCCCGGAAAAAAGAGATTAAGGAGTGATCATCGTCCCGACACCCTCGTCGGTGAAGAGCTCGAGGAGGAGGTTGTGCTCCTTGTTGCCGTTCACGACGTGGGCGTTTGCAACACCGCTCCTGACCGCCTTCATACAGCCCTCGAGTTTCGGGATCATGCCTCCGGCGATCGTCCCGTCGCTGATCATAGTCTCAGCATCGGAGAGCGCCAGGCGGCGGTAGACCATCGTCCTGTCGGCGTTCATCACCCCGTCGACATCGGTGAGGTTGAACAGCTTGAACGCGCGAAGGGCGATAGCGATCTCGGCTGCCGCGGTATCGGCGTTGATGTTCAGGCTCCCGCCCTCTCGATCGAGGGCAATCGGCGCCACCACCGGTATGTAACCCTGGGCGAGGAGGCAGTGGAGAACCTCGGGGTCGACCTCCTCGATCTCGCCGACCCTGCCGAGGTCAACCTCCTGGACGACATCTCCGACCTTCACCCGCTGCGGATCCATCTTCCGGGCTATGAGGAGGTTTGCGTCGTTCCCTGATATCCCGACCGCCCGGGTGCCGCAGCTCGATATGAGGGAGACGATCCCGTCGTTGATCTTGCCGACGAGAACCATCTGGGCGATCTCGAGTGTCTCGGGATCGGTGATCCGTAGCCCGCCGACGAACTTCGGTTCTTTGCCCATCGCCCGCATCTTTGCGGTGATCTCAGGGCCGCCCCCGTGGACCAGGACGACCTTCATCCCCACGTAGCGCAGGAGGACGGCATCCCTGATCACCGTATCGAGTATATTCTGGTCGACCATGGCGTGGCCGCCGAGCTTGATCACTATGGTCTTTCCGTGGAACTTCTGTATGTAGGGGAGTGCCTCCATCAGCACATCTTCTCGTTTCATGTTGTATACTTCCCGTTGATCTCTACGTATCCCTCGGTGAGGTCGCATCCCCACGCTGTCGCCTCCCCATCACCCGCCGCAAGGTCGAGGGCGAATGAGACGGTATCCCTGTGCATGGCGATCTTCGCCGCCCCGAGGTCGGCGACGATCTCGCCGCGGATGACGAGCGGCACCCCACAGACGTGGAGGGAGACCGCGTAGGGGTCAAACTCAGCGCCGGACCGGCCGGCGGCTGCGACAACCCGACCCCAGTTCGGGTCTTCGCCATAGACCGCGGTCTTGACGAGCGGGGATGCTATGATCGTTCGCGCAACGGCGGCAGCCTCGTCCTCATCGGCAGCGCCGCGGACCGTGACCTCAAGGAGCTTCGTCGCTCCCTCGCCGTCCCGGGCGATCTGGATGGCAAGGCTCCGGCAGACGGCCTCGATGGCCTCCGCGAGTTCATCGCGATTCACCTGGCCGGCAGCCCCGGTCGCTGTGCAGAGGGCCACATCGTTCGTGCTCGTATCACCGTCGACGACGACCCGGTTGAATGACCGTCGGGCCGCCTGGCGGAGGATATCCCGGAGGACGGGGCTCTCGACCTCCGCGTCGGTGTAGATGAACGCGAGCATCGTCCCCATGTTGGGGGCGATCATACCGCTTCCCTTGGTTATCCCACCGACGGAGAACGACTCCGTCTCGACGAGGGCGTGTTTCGGGAATGTATCAGTCGTCATTATCGCCCGGGCGGCGGCAGCCTCGGCATCACCGTTCCGGGAGATGAGCGGGGCTATACGCTCGCACTGGTCCTTGATGAGCGGGAGGTTTAGGTAGCGGCCTATAACACCGGTGCTTGCGACGCCGACCACCGCCGGATCGATGCCGAGGGACTCGCCGGCGATCTCAGACATCTCCTCCGCATCGCGGATCCCGCGCTCGCCGGTGTAGGCGTTTGCGCACCCGCTGTTCACGATGACGGCGTCAAGCCTTCCCCGGCGAATCCGGTCAATCATAACCTCTACCGGGGCGGCACGGACCTTGTTCGAGGTAAATACCCCGGCAGCGGTCCCGCTCGCCCGGATAAGTGCAAGCCCGAACTTTCCTTCTTTGATCCCGGCAGCGCTGACGCCTTTTGGCGCACAGATGCTCTTCATGCCTCTTCTTCCTCTCCGGAAGGCGCCCCGATGCCCCGGACAAGGTCGGCCCGGGTGACGATCCCGATAAGCTTTCCATCGCGGATGACCGGGAGGCGCGCTATCCTCTCCTTGAGCATCAGGGAAGCCGCATCGGAAATATCCGACTCCTCGTCGATCGTTATGGCAGGGCTGCTCATGATCCGCCGGACCTTCATGTCGCTTATATCGGTGAGCGCCCGTTTTGTCTTCTCCCAGTTGATGAACTCCCTGATGGGAACCTCGATCACCTCAAGCGGTGATGGGAGCCAGAGGTCGCTAGAGAGATCGCCGACGTCGAGGAGCGATATGATATCGGTCTCGGTGACGATCCCCGCCACACGGTCACCATCCATGACGGGGAGCCCCCCGATATGGTATTTACGGAGCAGTCCCGCCGCCTCGCGGATCGGGGAGTCGACCCGGACGGTCACCGGATCGGGTGTCATAATATCTTTTACCAGTACCACTATTATCACCTCACGGGAACATGCCGGCGAAGCGGAGACCGCTATCTTCCTTGAATCCGCACATAAGGTTCATGTTCTGGATCGCCTGGCCGCTTGCGCCCTTGACGAGGTTGTCGATCGCGGAGACCGCGACGATCCGGTCGCCCTCGCTCTCCACGGCCACGTCGCAGAAGTTCGTCCCCCGCACGGCCGCAAGGGTCGGTTTCTGGTAGCGGACGAAGAATTCGTCCTCGTAGAACTTCCGGTAGAGGGCCTCGACCTCTTCCTGCTCCATCGGCTCATTGAGGAGAATGTGGGCCGTCGTGAGTATCCCCCGGTTCACCGGGAGGAGATGCGGCGTGAAGTAGCACCGGGCGGCTGAGCCGAGCCGGGCCGCCTCCTGCTTCATCTCCGCGAGGTGGCGGTGGCCTGTCCACTTGTAGGCGCTGAAGTTGTCGCCGACGTTCGGGTAGTGGGTCGTCGCGGAGGGGTTTGTGCCCGCTCCGGTGACCCCGGTCTTCGCGTCGTATATGATAGTGTGCGCAAACTTCGCGAGCGGTGCTGCCGCGAGTGTCGCCCCGGTCGGGAAGCAGCCCGGGTTTGCGACGAAGGAGGCTCCCCTGACCTCATCCCGGTGGAGCTCGGGCAGGCCGTAGGGGGCCTCGAAGTAGTTTTCGTGGCGCACATCGTAGGTCTTCTCGTAGACATCCTTCGCGAGCCGGTAGTCGGCCGAGAGGTCGACGGTCCTGATCCCCCGCTCGACAAGCGTCCCGGCGATACTCATCGCCGCGGTATGGGGTACGGCGAGGAAGGCGAAGTCGGCATCGATATCGCCGGCTCCAGCGTTCTGAAAGACGAGATCGGTCAGCCCGCGGAGGTGGGGATGGACCGAGGCGACGGGGGTGCCGTCCAGCTTCCGGGATGTTGCGGCGACGACGTCTGCG
>MTBK01166518.1_pt1 | contig 12926 bp, 16 predicted proteins | sample 1535981 | NCBI WGS metagenome assembly MTBK01 (sample SAMN06109225, study PRJNA356200) | anaerobic digester metagenome | isolation source: biogas reactors fed with pig manure or primary and secondary sludge | place: Spain | collected 2016-06-30 | reverse complement strand
TTTATTGTTATCTTAAGAAATCCGTTAATGCCTTTGCCCGATGAACTAAACACCGAACAAGAAGATGACATAGTTGGATTGTGGAGCTGGGATGGGAAAGAAATAGTTGTCGTAAGTTGTACGTTTTATAATAAATGATTGCTAAATTAGATACCCATATGAATCAACTAATAAACTATATCAAAACCTATGTCGCATTATCAGACGAAGAGTGTGAAGTGTTCACATCTTTATTTGAGATACGAAAACTGAGAAATAATGAGGTGTTTTTTGAAGAAGGGCAAATAGCAAACGAACTCTATTTTGTAACTACTGGGTGTATCCGATTATTCTACAAAGTGGACGTGGATGAGAAAACAGCTTTCTTCTATTCGCACGGGCAATTTATATGTGCTGGCGAAAGCTATAATCTAGGTATTGCTGCTAAAGAGAATTATCAGTCTATGGGTGAATCTGAGATAGTTATATTGGATAAGAAGAAGGTAGAAACTTTGCTCCAAAAAGATTCCAAGTTTGAAGCAATAGGACGTATAGCTACCGAAAATGAATTGATTGCCAGTCAAAAGATAATTGCATCTTTTGTTACTCAAACAGCCGAAGAGCGATACCTTGAATTATTAGAAAGCAATAGCGAACTTTTTCAGAATGTGCCTCAACAATATATAGCATCTTTCCTCGGTGTATCACCAGAAACATTGAGCCGTATCAAAAGTCGTGTTCTGAAACGATGATTTCTTGACAATCGTCAAGTGCAATAGCCTATTTATCACCTTATCTTTACAACAAAAAGAATATGAAAAAAGTATTAGTTGCTGGAGCTACTGGTTATTTAGGGAAATACATTGTCAATGAGTTGAAAAGTAGAGGATACTGGGTAAGAGTATTAATCAGGAAAGGAAGCCAAAAGAAATTGTTCACCAATGTAGACGACTTTTTTGTAGGAGAAATAACCAAACCCCAAACACTCATTGGTATTGCAGAAAATATAGATTGGGTGTTTTCTACCATTGGCATCACAAGACAAAAAGATGGTTTAACCTATATGGATGTAGATTATCAAGGAAATGTGAACTTGTTATACGAAGCTGAAAAATCAGGAGTAGAGAAATTTGAATATATTTCTGCCATTAATGGAGATAAACAAAGACACTTAAAGATTTTTGAGGCAAAGGAACGTTTTGTAAATGAATTGAAATCGTCAGGTTTGGACTATTGCATTATGCGTCCTAATGGTTTTTTCTCAGATATGAAGGACTTTTTAGAAATGGCTAAGAAGGGGCGAGTTTACTTGTTTGGTGATGGACAGTTTAAGCTCAACCCTATAGATGGTAAAGATCTAGCAGTTGTTTGCGTTGACAAGATGATTGATGGAAACAAAGAGGAAGCTGCTGGAGGACAGGAGATACTGACACAAGAGGATATTGCCAAAATAGCATTGCGAGTTTTGAATAAACCTCTCAAGATTACTTTTCTGCCAGATTGGACTCGCAAACTCTCTATTTGGGTGTTGCGAACATTCACATCTTCCAAAACATATGGACCATTTGAGTTTTTCCTTTCGGCTATGGCTCAAGATAATATTGCAAATCAATATGGAAAGTTAAAGTTGGAGGATTTTTATATGACGCTTTTGAAGGAATAGTTAGTGCCAAATAGAATCTATCAAGAATAAAAATATTCTTTCCTACCTTTGCTCCATGAATAAAACAAACCTCAAAATACATCCATCCGACCAAAGTCTAGAACTCTCTTTGCCCTATGCAGATGGAGGAATCAAGGCTGGGTTTCCTAGTCCAGCACAAGACTATATGGAAAGTGCTATCGACTTGAACAAGGAGTTGATAAAACATCCTGCATCCACTTTCTATGGGCGTGTAAAGGGTGATAGCATGATAGATGCCAATGTGCATGATGGTGATATTCTAGTGATTGACAAATCGCTAGAGCCTCAAAATGGAGATATGGCTGTTTGCTTTATTGATGGCGAGTTCACTATCAAATATATCAAACTAGAAAAAGATGTGATTTGGCTCGAACCAGCCAACGAAAATTATGACCCAATAAAAGTGACAATCGAAAATGATTTCTTAATTTGGGGAATTGTGACGTATTGTATTCAGAATAAGAGGAGAAAGAAATAAACAAATAATATATCATGACAAAGTTATCCAATGCATTTAGTGGTTGTCTTCGAACATTTGCATATTTTATGGCAAGCGGAACACATTACAATTTAAAAGGTGTTGATTATCTTTCCTTATATGGAGAAGAACCTAGTGCAATAGAAATGGTATTTGCCATTTACATTAATGTCTTGGAATTAGATGAAGAGGGGAATGTTTTAAATAATACTTATGCGCAAAAAAGAGCTACAGATTATTTAAAACAATATTGCTTAAATGATTATACTGTGGAGCCTGAATATGAAAATTGGGAAATAGAATTGCATGGAAATACTTATCCATAATGGTCGGACTCATCGACTATACATCTTCTAGCAAGATTTCAATTCCAATACATCTAAATCAGCATTGGACTACTAATTACAATATATCTCACTCAAATAAAAGGAAAATAGTTATGAAATTTGATGATGAATTTAAGAAAGCCATTGCCAATCTTCCTCCTAAAGAGAAGGATAAGTTAATCTTACGCTTGCTGAAAAAAGATTATATCCTAGCTAATAGATTGTACTTTGAATTGGTTAGCACTGACAATGTTCAAGATCGAAGATTGATAATGGAGACTAAAATAAAGAAAGATTTGGCAAGAGCGACAAAAGTTTATCGTTCTCCTATGTCCTTGGTAAGCGATATAAGGTCATTGAGTGCAGAAATAACAGAACATGTGAAGATCACGAAAGATAAATATGGAGAGGCTAGCCTCAATTTATTGATGCTGAATGAGGCTTTGAATAAGAACAATGCTAAATTGAATAAATCAGCACCCAATAAAGCCCACCGATTTAATATTTATGTAGTGGCTAGAGCTTTCAAAATATTGACTCTTATCAAAGTGCTGCATGAAGATTTCCATATCGAATTTGAAGATGGACTAAAAGAACTAAGTGATAATTTTGGCGACAATCATTATTTAATGAAAACAGCTATTTATAATGGATTTGATCCTAATTGGCTTTTTCATGCACAAATACCTGATGATATTGTTGAAACACTTAAAGAGATTAGAAGTCAAGGATTTTTGAAATAAAACTTAGAATGAAGGCTCATTTAAACGTAGTAAGTGCTATAAAACAATTGCATAGCAGTATATTCCATGACTCAGATATTGAATTGACAGATATCGAGCTAGAGAATCAGAATGTGGAGTATCTAGGAGCTAGATTGAAACTCAACGAACATTCTGTAAGATATAGGAAAGGCAAAGTAACTCCAACCAAAGCTGGTTTATTTGTGGTGGCTTGGGAAAAGGATGAAAACAATGTTAATCAAGCCTATCAATATGATACTGCTCCAGACAATATGATGGTATATTGTGAGGTGGAAAGTCATAAAGGTGTATTCCTTTTCTCTAAAGAAGTTTTACTGAAAAATAAAATACTAGCATCTAACAATCAAAAAGGGAAAATGGGTTTTAGAGTGTATCCTCCTTGGGAACATTTGAAAAGTCCACAAGCCCAGAAAACTCAGAAATGGCAAAGTGAGTTTTATATTGATTTGAATACAAATACGTCTAATAAATTGCAAACAGTATTTGATTGAGTATATGGAAAATTGGTCAAAATTAGTTCCTGAATTAATAGTTCGAGATATAAATAACAGTCTCGAATTTTGGTGTCATCTTATCGGGTTTTCTGTGGTCTATGATAGACCTGAGGATAAGTTCGCTTATCTTGATTTAGATGGAGCGCAAATCATGTTAGAACAATACAATGAATTGGATAGGGAATGGGAAACTGCACCATTGGAGCCACCATTTGGAAGAGGTATAAACTTCCAGATAGAGGTTAATGATATTAAGAAAATTGAGGAAAGACTTAAAGCTGCAAATTATCCTTTGTTTATTCCATTAGAAGAAAGATGGTATAGAGCTGATGATGTAGAGTTTGGGCAATTGCAATTTTTGGTAAAAGATCCTGATGGATATCTTCTGCGTTTGAATGAAGTATTGGGAGAACGAGAAATATAAAATTATAAGTTTTAGAATTGATCATGATAGGACTCATTGACTGTAATAATTTCTTCGCATCATGTGAGCGAGTTTTCAATCCAAATTTGGAAGGAAAACCTATTGTCGTGCTTTCAAATAATGATGGATGCGTGATAGCTAGAAGCGAGGAAGTCAAGAAGTTAGGAGTGAAAATGGGAGTTCCATTCTATCAAATAAAAGATTTAATAAGACAACAGAACATCAACGTATTCTCCTCAAATTATACACTTTACGGAGATTTATCGCGGAGAGTGATGTCTATTTTGGCAGAGCAAGTTCCCGAGATAGATGTGTATTCTATTGATGAAGCATTTTTGGACTTGGCTGGTATTGAAAATCTATCTGAATTTGGACAAAAGGTAGTGAAAACGACTTCTAGAAGTTCGGGCATACCTGTTTCATTGGGTGTTGCTCCTACACGAACATTAGCCAAGCTAGCCAATAGTTATGCTAAGAAATATCCAGCATATAAACGTGTGTGCATCATAGATTCTGATGCAAAGAGAACAAAGGCTTTACAAAAAACTCCAGTAGGATATATCTGGGGTATAGGAAGGCAAACGACCAAGACTTTAGAATATTATGGTATCAAAACAGCTTACGATTTAACACAAAAATCTCGTTCATGGGTGCGTAGCAAAATGACTGTTGTAGGTGAGCGTACTTGGCTAGAACTACATGGAGAGCCTTGCATCACCTCTGATTCGGTAGTTGAGAAACAGCAAATTTGTACTTCGCGTAGCTTTGGAGAAATGGTTACAGACTTCGATTCATTACGAGAATCTGTTGCAAACTTTGCATCTGCTTGTGCATCCAAATTGAGAAAACAAAATTCTCTGGCTCAAGGCATGATTGTGTTTGCTTATACCAATCGCCATAGAGAAGACTTGCAACAATATTTTCCATCCAAGGCGATGCAGTTTTCATTTCCTACTGCTGATACAATGGAGATTATTAAACATGCTAGTTGTGCCTTGAAAGAGATTTATTGTGAGGGTTACGAATATAAAAAGGCTGGAGTTATACTTACACATATCATCAGCGAAACCAATTATATGCACGACCTTTTTGACCCACGAGATAGAGAAAAGCAAAAACGTATTTCGCAAATGATAGACTCCATCAACCAGAAGAATGGGACAAATTGTATAAAGCTAGCAGCTCAGGGCGTTGGCAAAGCAGATTGGAATTTGCGGAGAGATTTTTTGTCAAAGTGTCCTAGTACGAAAATGGGGGATATAATAGAGATAAGAGGATAAAGTATGTTTGAAAAGATACTGAAGTCAAATTATAATATAGAAACTAAATCTATTACACAGATTGAGGGAGGTTGGTCTGCCTTAGCTTATATTGTAGAAGATTTTGACAATATCAAATACCTATTGAAAGTTTATGAGAAATCTAGAGCATCAACAACTTATCTGACCTCTAAAATAGATGCTTATATGCCAATTATAGAGTGGTTAAATGTTAACACTAAATTAAAGGGAAAAATAATACATCCATTATCTACTCTGTCAGGGAGTTTCAAGTGTGCAGATAAAGAAAATATTTATTTACTCTCTACTTATATTGAGGGTAGCAATTTATTGGCACTAAACCTCACTACTAGCCAAGTTAAAGATCTAGCATCAATTGTTGTAGAACTCCATTCCCATGGAAAGGATATCCCTATCAGTACTCAATTGATCAAAGAAGACTTTGATATAGAATTTACAAATAAGATAACAAGCCACTTAGAACAAATAGACACATTAAATGCACCCCTAAAAGAGCTTATTCAACCATCTGCTCTTCACATCCTACATGGCATTAAACTACTAACTGAATTATCTACTGTGTTAAAGAACAGCAATTTAAAATCTTGCCTTTGTCATACTGATATCCATGAAGGCAATATCTTGCAAACTGAAAGTGGAATAGTGTTGATTGATTGGGAGGGATTGAAATTAGCTCCTGCTGAAGCTGACTTCTTCGATATAGTACGAAAAGATTGGCAGTCAATTTTTTTCAAAAAATATAAAGAGATACACCCAAGCTACGAGAGCAATTTAGACTGCTTAAAGTTCTATCAACTCCGAAGGATTCTTGAAGACATTTGGGAGTTTATCGAGCAACTACAATATGATGAACAGTCTGAGGAAGAACAGAAAGTATCTTTAGCATACTTAGAATCTGAATGCTTGACAGTTAAAGACTACTTCTGATAGTAGGTATATATAAAAAAGGAGCTATTGCTCCTTTTCTTCATCTTGTACATATCCAACTCTTTTTCGAGGCTTATTATCTAATTCTTTTTGAGAAGCTAATTCAGTCAGAGCTTCATAAATATCACTAAACTGGACATTAGTTTCGATCATAAATTCGTCTAATTTACGATTAAGCTCAGCATATCCTAAAGAATATTGACGCAAAGTAACAAATGCTCTCATTATAGATATGTTTACTTGTATCGCTTTTTTACTTTTTAATACTGAAGATAACATGGCTACTCCTAGTTCTGGAAAAGCCATAATAAAAGAGGAGCCAACATTATAGCCAGGGGGTATCACATTTTGTGATACCCCTAATTCTATCGCAGCATCGCTCTCTTCACGAGTTAATTCGAACATGAAATCTGGTGCTGGAAATCTATCAATGTTACGCTTAACTGCTTGTTTTAAAACTCTGTTTTCAACTTCGTAGAGCTTAGCTAAGTCATAATCCAACATAACTCGCACTCCTCTTATCTCATAAATTCTATTTTGTATTATTTGTAACTCCATATAATTATTGATTTACAGCTTGATTAATAGCCCTGAAAAGGACTGGGAGATGGTGTGGAAATCGGTTACGCAGGAACCTCCTAATCCAACACTATTCGATTAGGGGGGCTTGGAAATAAAAAATGATACTCGACCGCTGAAATACAGCAGCCGAGTACACATTAATTATATTTGTTCACTTTTACCGGACAGCAATAATATAGTTTTTATTCCAGAGCCAATAATAACATATCCTAATGCTGTAGAAACTTTGCCTGCTCCTATAAATGAGATTGTTGGATTCAATTCTTTGAGATTCATTATTGTGGTGCAAAGTTACGAAATATATTTGTATGAGTTGCAGTGCTTGATAATATAGTAATCGAGTTCGTTTAAAGATGGCAATACAAGATTGTGTTTTAAATTTCATTGTAATTTATGCAATTGTTCTGCTTTATACGTCTGTGTAATATTACTTAACTTAATAATGCAAGAATAATAGGAAGATACTCCTTTAGTTCTTTTCTTAAATGTTCAAGTGCTTTCGACAATCTATAATTTACAGTTTGTTTTGACATGCCTAGTGCTTCTGCAATTTCATTATGAGTCATCTTTTGAACCCTGCTCATCTCAAATGACTCTAGATATAATACAGGCATAGTTTTAAGAGCATTTTTATATAGAGTCATTAATTCTTGTTCGTAATAAAAATCGGGGTCATCAAACTGTTTAGATACTTTGTTTTTTATCTCTTCTAATATTCTATACTTAGTGTTGTCGCTTTTTATTTTATTTAAACATTTGTTTTTTACAATTGTAAATAGAAGTGATTTAAGAGACATTTCTGGAATAATTGTCTTCTTATTTGTCCAAAGCCAAATCATTGTTTCTTGCACAACGTTTTCTGCCTCCTCATTAGATAGATACTGGGATGCAAATGAGAATAGAGGAGGAGTAAAGTGCTTATATATTTTCTCAAAAGTGGCTTCATCTCCTTTGTTCAACTTTCGTGAAATATGACTATTATCTTCTTTAAACATTATATGATTAGCATCTAAGTACATGACATTTTTCATAATGCTCTGATTTGCAGCAAAACAAGCATTGAATTATTAGGATAAGACCCTGGTTTTTAGTATCTTGTAAAGAAAACTTCGCGGTTTTTATTTACGATATGCAAACCAAGGTCTCCCTCAAAAGTAGTTATTTAGTTCTAACATTACAAGAACATTTCGGTGGAAAAATGAACTTATCGAGAATAAAGTTTATTTCATGCTTCATACAGGCACTCTGCAAGGTTCAAACAGTAACCTTTGAGAAGCTAGCAAATGCTTTTGATACACCAGTTAAGGCTGAATCTAGTTTAAGACGTATACAGCGATTTATAAGTTCATATGACTTAAACTTGGACTTCATTGCCTTATTAATATTCAAGTTGATTCCAAACAATGAGAAAGTGTCTTTGACTATTGACAGAACTAATTGGAAGTTCGGTGTATTGAATATCAATATATTCATGTTAGGCATTGTCAATGATGGTGTAGCCTTTCCATTAATGTTTTCAATGCTAGCCAAGCAAGGTAACTCTAACAGCCAGGAGAGAATAGACTTGATTGATAGATTTATCAATTTGTTTGGAGTTGAATGTATTGATTCATTAATGGCTGATAGAGAGTTTATTGGTAGAGATTGGCTCGACTATCTTAATAGAAATAGAATAAGATACTACATCAGAATTAGAAACAATTTCAAAGTATATATGCCTCATAAAAATAAAGAAATAAAGGCATGGCACTTATTTAATCAACTGAATCACAATCAGTTTATTCATTACAATAAGATTGTTCAGGTAAATGGAGTTTATTGCTACCTAAGTGGGTGTAAAATAAAGAATGATTATCTAATAATAGTCTCTTTCAATAAGCCAGAAGATGCGCTAGAGAACTACAGTAATAGATGGCAGATTGAGATGTGCTTTAAGGCATTAAAATCTAGTGGATTTGATTTAGAGAATACACACTTAACCGATATTGATCGTATACAAAAGCTTGTTGGACTAGTTATGATAGCATTTATATGGTGTTATAAAGTTGGGATATACTTGAACCACATTAAACCAATTAAAATCAAAACACATGGAAGAAAAGCTAAATCAATATTTAAATATGGGCTGAACCATGTCGCTCAGGTATTACTAAACGCTGAAAATAAGAATGATATAAATATATTTGGATTTTTGTCATGTACTTAGCTATCCTTCATACCTTAAACGACAACTCGTATACTCATTTCATTGTTTGCTATGGATATAACTATAAAACAAGTCGCTTCATTATCGGCGATCCAGCCGATGGAATAAAGGAATACAACGCTGATACACTATCGAGAATATGGAAAAGCAAGTTGTTACTAACGCTAGCTCCTACCGCAGATTTAAAGGAAAGTGGCTTCCCTTTAAAAAAGGATAAATTTTCGTTTCTGAAGAGTATAATCTCACCAGACAGTCACATACTATTCATCACCTTTATATTAAGCCTTGCTACGTCCTCGCTCAGCTTTGCAGGTGCACTATTCTCTCAGAGACTTATAGATAACATTCTACCATCTCGTAATATGAGAACCTTGATTTCGTTTACGGGTTTATACTTTGTCATTCTTGTTATTAGTTATTTTCTCTCATATCTGAAAAACACTTTTATAATAAGGCAAACTAAATTATTTAATATCAGGCTTATCCATGCATTCCTAAGCAAAGTGTTTTCTTTCCCTATTTCTTTTTTTAACTCCATGAAAACCGGAGAGATAATTGCTCGCATGAAGGAAACTTAACGAATACAAGGATTCATTATAACTCTCATCGATTCTACCTTGGTAGAGCTTTTAACCCTCATCATGTCAATATTGTTTTTAATGTACTACAATATTGTTATAGCTGGAATAGCTGCACTTTCTCTACCACTGTTAATCCTTATTTCAAGACACTTTGCTAGATTAATAAAAAAAAGACAAAAGGAATTGTTAGACGGCTATGCGGATTTTGAAACATTTTCGTTAGAAAGTATTTCAGGCATGAAATTCATCAAGAATTTCATCCGGGAGGATTTCTTTAAAAAACGTTTATTATCCAAATATACAGCAACAATGGAAACAGGTCAATTGTTGGGTAAAGCTACGATTGGTTATGATCTTTTTATTAGTACTCTAGGGTCTGCCTTTTCAGTTATTGCCATTGCTGTTGGGGCTTATTATGTGATGGTTGGAAATCTTGAGGTGGGAGAACTTTTTGCAATCATGACAATTCTTTCCTTGACAATAAGCACTACCATATCAATTATATCAGTTGTAGTCAGAATTCAAGAATCCTTAGTATCATTGGACCGGCTGCAAGACATTGTTGATGTTTCGGAAGAAGAAAATACGACAGTAGATAATGACATGGTACATTTAAACTCAAAATCTGGAGACTCTACACTTATACTTCGTAATGTATCCTTTAATTATCCAGGTAAGTTGCCGTTGTTAGATGAAATCAACCTGGCTGCTAGAACAGGTGAAATAATTACATTGTTTGGAGATATAGGTGAGGGTAAAAGTACACTGTTATATCTTATTCAACGATTTTATTCTGCAAAAAAAGGGTTAATTACATTTGATGGGATAAATATTAATGACTATCCCATTAACAGTTGGAGAAAGAATTTGGGTATTGTCTCCCAATCAACAAAGATTTTCATGGGTTCCGTTGCAGAAAATATAACTCTATTTAAATCTAACGTATCAAGAGATTTAAATAGAACCCTTTCCGAATTGGGGCTATCTTGTTTCCTGAATGAAGGTCCTTTGAACTTGCTGAATTCACTAAATGAGAATGGAGCGAATTTATCTGGAGGTCAAATACAGTTGATAGGTTTTGCCAGAGCATTGTATTCCAATGCGCCGATATTAATCCTAGACGAACCCACATCTTCGATGGACAAACAAAATGAATTTCTAATGATGGAGATATTAAATAAGATAAAAAGAGACAAGATCATAATAATGATCACGCACAAACCAGAGTTAGCAAAAAAAACAGATAAAATTCATGTTTTACAAAATGGTCGAATCCAGACGGCAGGCTCGCATGCTGAACTTATTGAATCCGTCAATTCATATAGCAAAGCATTTCAAAATTTATTTGAATAAATAGTGAAAAGTACAAAACAATTAAGCACTACTTAACTAAGGATCTTTCACAAGCAATGATAATGTACTAAGGAATTCCAACTTTGTAGATTCTATCTCCCTAAATAATCGCTACTGGCTTTAATATAAAAAGTAAATTTATCCGAGAATGTCAATATTCTACAAAAGAACATTAGAAAAACAGCATATTCTCATATCGGCTTTTTGTTACTTTTTCTCCCGTCCATTTTCAAAAGTCATGGAAAAAGTAACGGGCGACTTTTAGCCCGTCTGCCGATTGCATGATTTGCAATTTTCATGCAATCAATCGTTGTTGAATAAGAGGTATATTCTTGTTTACAAGCTCTATAATTTGGTCATGGTAGTCGGTGTTTTTGTTGCATACTCCTCTTGATTGGATTACCATCAGTTTGGAAAGAGATATTTCTAATGTTTCAATTCGTTTGCCATCAATGGTAGCCGAAAGAATTAAAGAGTCTTCTTTTGAATGATAATCGGCTACGCAGTGATGCATAATTTTCCCTTCCAATATCATTTCCTCAATGCTTTCCAGTACTCTCACTGTTATTGTTCCATCGGAGAAAAGCAAACCAAAGAATTTTCCTTTGATTCTGGCAAAATCTGCTTCGTTCTTCCTAAGTTTCTCAATTTCCTTTTGCGCGTCTGCTTTTGCTTTCTTTCCCATATATCGGTCATGCTCCTTTTGCAGGTCATTCGGACACACATACCGGGCATTGTGCAGGTCTTTTCCAAAGTAGCGAAGATTGTCAATGTAATCGCACCAGAGGGAAGCATCTTTAACCATATAGCCATTGCGGTTACAGATACGAATGGATGCCCAATAGCTTGCAGTATCTCGGTGTTTGTCTTTCAAAAAGAGTTTTAAAAGTTCTGTTTGACCTGTTTTAAGCAGTGTTTCCATCTTATTGTCTGTCAGTAGTGCACGAAACAGGTCAAACGGGTCCACTTCACTGATTTGTTTTTTATAGCCTGCCCGTTTTACTTCAGAAATCAGCCTTTGTCTCGGGTAAACTTCTCCCGTATGTATTCGGTTATAAACATCATTCTCAGTTCTTAACTCCAATGGCGTATGAAAAATCCATGCATCATAATACATTGTTCCCATTGTCTGACGCAATCTCGCAAAGGTGGCATATCTACCGTCAGAGGCAATCCACCGTTGCATCACTTCCGAATGATAATATTGAGCCGTTTCACCCACTTTAGCTCTCTGTTTTATCATAACAGTGCGCAATATCTGATAACCTTTGTGAGCAGTTATAATTGTCATATAAAAGCTATTTTCAAAAACCCTGCATCTGGTGGTTTTTACGGTCAGTTTGGTTTTGCATTTCGGGCAATCGCACCCTAAAAGGGTATTAACCAATTCTCCCTCTCCCTGCCATGAATAAGCGCACCTTGTACATGTGACGACACCTTTTTTTGTTCTTCGCCCAATATACTCTACGGCGTTATCATATCCCCATTCTATTTGTTGTTTGGTAATAGCGGGAAGCGATTTACTCGCTTCCACTATTTGCTGTTGATATTTATTTTTTGGTTTCATAGGCTTAAAAGTCAAATAATGATGGTTGATTTATTGTGATTGTCTGGGCTTTTCTGACAGGCTGTTTCATCTTGTTGTATGCCTCGTCCTGCAGTTTCTGAATAGCATTCTTGCGTGCCTGCTCTTTTTCTTCTTCGGTTAGTTCTACCACATGGTTCACTACCACATGAGCATTGATTTTCTCGCCCACTTTAATGTCATCTTCATCATAATAATGGACTGCCATCGAGTAGATTTCATCATCTGCAAAACCCATACAA
>MTBK01241711.1_pt1 | contig 12931 bp, 19 predicted proteins | sample 1535981 | NCBI WGS metagenome assembly MTBK01 (sample SAMN06109225, study PRJNA356200) | anaerobic digester metagenome | isolation source: biogas reactors fed with pig manure or primary and secondary sludge | place: Spain | collected 2016-06-30 | reverse complement strand
CCACGACGGAGGAGGAAGGCCCGGCTGTGGAGGAAGTTCCGGCCGTAGAAGAGATCCCGCCCGCGCCCGAGACCCGGGGCTTGCGGGACCGGCTCCGCGGGCTCTTCGGCCGCGGCGGGGAGGCAGGGCCGGTCAACCGGCAGGAGGAGTTTGCCAGGTTTGCTATATTCTGGATGCTTCTTTCGCTTGCTGCCTACGCCTACCTCGGCGAGAAGGTGCCGTGGCTGATCCTCCACCAGCTCCTGCCGATGATCTTCGTCGCGGTCTACGCGATGACCACGAGGAAGGCGGTCATCGCTGTTCTAGCGAGCATCTTCCTGGTCGCGATGACGTTCCACGTGGCGTTCACCCCGGCTGACATCAACGAGCCTATCGTGCAGGTGCAGAACTCTGAGGACCTGCGGGACGTCTTTGCGAAGATCGATGCCGCGGACCGCGTGGCGGTTGCGAGCGAGTCCTACTGGCCGCTGCCCTGGTACTACCGGGGCGAGGGGGCCTCAAAACTGAGTTATTACAGTAAGAAGGTGGGTGAGCCGACGATCTACGCAGGCGACTTCGATCTCGTGATCACCCAGGACTCTGATACCTACCCGGCCCTGGAGGGCTACGAGAAGGAGACCCGCCGGCTGAACTACTGGTTCTCGTATACTGAGAACAAGGACAGGCTGCTTGAGTACTACTTCCTGCGGGACGGGAAGATGGGGAGCAGGAACCTCGAGGTCTTCTCGAGGGTTCCTGCGACCGGGTAGGTGTGGGATGGTTTATGCCGGCGGCCGCCGGGCCCCGGCAAGGTCTCTTCTGATCTTTTGCCTGCTGTACCACTCAACAATTCTTCCCAGAGCATCGTAGAACGGGTTGACCGGAACGCTCGTGTAGTAGTGGACCATTTCACCTTATCTTGCAGGTCTTGATGCAGACCGCCACCTCACGCGAAGCCGCGAAGATCGCGAAGGGTTCCGGTTGGGGGAGGTATACGGACTTCGCGTCTTCGCGCTCTTCGCGTGAGTTGATGGGATGCCAGGTGAAATATTAGATGAAATGCTCCAGTAGCGGGCGCGGGGGTCGAGCCAGCCTGATTCTTTCCAGTAGGCAGGGGCGTGGTCTGCCAGTTCGCTAAACCATGCCCGCTGGCCGTGGAAGATAATGACGTTCCTGAGCCCCGGCCGCCGCTCTCTTCCCTCAACCAGCGCCTGGAAGAACGATCGGGCCGCCTCGTCAAGTCTCCGGTCGTTCCTGCGGGCCTGCCGCTCTGGTATGGTGACGGGGTTTGTGACGATGCCGACGCGGGAGACGACATCAAACCCCCATATGCCGGCGACGGTGTCGAGGTAGCGAAGAACGTCTTTCTCGCCCACTAAGCCGGTGGTGGTGAGGAGGAGGGCTCGTTTATCGAAGAAGCGGGGGCGGTGGAAGATATAGGAGAACCGGTCGATGAAGGTCTTCATGAGACCGGTGACGGCGAGACCGTAGACCGGGGTCGCAAAGATCACCCCGTCTGCGTTGTGCATCTTTCCTCGACGGCAGGGGCGTTATCCCGGATAGGGCAGCGCTCCTCGCCCCACTCCAGACAGAGGGCGCATCCCCGGCAGGGTGCAAGCCCGACGTCACCCGAGCATGAGGTACTCGAACTCAACGTCGCCGAGGGAGCGCATCGTGTTCTCGATCCTCTTCGCCGCCCGGTAGGTGTTGCCCTTCCGGGGGCTCCCCATGACGACCAGGACCTTCATCGCATCTCCCCGGCCAGGAACTGGTCGTACCTCCGGGCCTTCTCATCCCCCCGCGTGCAGTAGAACGCTGTATGCAGAAGTCCGGTCTCCGGCGGGACCGGGCATGTGGGGCAGGGGCACCTGACCTCGTGGCTGATGCAGATGATGCTCATGCCGGTGAAACAGAAGAAGCCCTGCTCCAGATTTTTTGCGCATTCGGTGAAGGTCGGGCAGTCCATGCAGATGCACTTCGCCCGCTCGGCCCGGAGGGTGTTGATGCGCTCGGCAAGGGGCATCTGCATCATTGTCTGCGCCAGCCGCTCGAATGTATCCACGTCACCACGCTCCCGGGGGTTGCGCTGCCTGCTGTCTGCGGGGATATAAGGTTGCTGTTTGAGCACGGGAGTTGTGCCGGGATGGATTTCGTGGAACATACTGTGCGGGGTGAAACAGATTACTGCATCACCGGGGAGGCAGGTTCAGGTCCGGCTCGGATATTGGCCCGCAATCCCGGAATGACATCTACTGTATCATACCGTATCACTGAAAAATGATACAGTAACTCATCTACCGTAACGTTCCTCCCCGTTACGGTGGTTAACAGTAACTCCGGATCTCGATCGCCTCCTCGCTCCCATCAAGGAGGGGGGAGGCGGAAGAGGCCCGGACTGGTCCGGAGGGGGCACACATCCGCTATGTGGCGGTTCGGAGATCTCTCGGGGGCGTGCGGCCCGGGGAGAGAAAAGAGAAGGGTTATCCGGCCCTGAAAGAATTGTTACCTGTGGCGCTTGAGAGAGGAGATCCACCCCCACCGGTTGTCGGCTACGACCTCGCACGCTTTCTTGCCTGGTTAAAGAAGCGCGACGGCTACTGTGACTACGAGGAAGGGGAGTGCTACTGCAGGTGTGCAAAGACCGGTATCGATCTTTTCGGGCTTGTCAAGGAGTATGGTCCCGGAAGGATTGCCATCTACAGAACAAACAGAACACCCTCCAAAAAACTGGTTAAGCTGCACGACTGGAACTGGGCCGATGCCTGGGCGATATACTATGGCGTCGAGATCCCTCACCACCGGCATAGGAAGGGCATGTAAATATATTTATAGTAACAATAAGTATATCTGCATAGCTGCGGAAGGTGGAGGAGTAGGATGGAAGAGGATAACTTGCCAGAATTGCCCTCCTCGGTTGAGGAATACATCGGGGTTCCCTATGGGGGCCTCTTTGGTGAAACGGTCATAACCCATGTGGTCCGGGAGATCGTAGCGGACCCGGAGCGGGAGTTCAGACCGAGGTATCTCGCAAAGATGACCGGGAAATCGAACGTCAGCGTCAGGGATGCGCTCGATAAACTAGTTGACCAAAACATCATGACAAAAGAGTACATGGACCCCCAGAGGCCGGTGTACCGGGTGAATCCCGGATCGAAGCGGCTTGACGCGCTGACGTTCCTCGCGTATGCTGTCATCGACGATCGGGAGGGGACCCATTGTATGAGGGACGCGGTCTTTGAGTACTGCAGGCGCGAGGTTGCCTTCCGGTTTGCCGGGGAGCATGAGCGGGAGAAGGGGGTTTCATATACGGGAGCAAGCCCGAGATCGCTCCTCCGGGGCAGCCAGGCGAACCCGGGGCGGTACGCAGAATCCGGGGGAGGTTGAAGCGGATGACGGTTGAGGAAGAGGGGGCAAAGCCTTCGGTTGAAACGGTCAGGGAACCCGACTTCAAGGTCGCATACGTCGACGGTGTCTTTGGCGACCTGAACCCGGAGAGGGGGCACCTGGCCTTCTTCTACGATGTCCCGGAGCTCACGACAGACCCTGACGGGCATATGGCGGCGACAGGCATCCAGCGGCGGGTTGTCATCGACCTCCGGATGTCGCCGCAACGGTGGGTTGCGATGGCGCACTGGATGATGGAGCACGCCGACCGCTACGAGGACTGGCTAGCCGGGAATGAGCCCTGAAGCGGCCCCTGGTTCACTCTATCCCCAGGTCCCGTTTCAGCGCCTCGTGCGTCACGAACCCGCCCCGCCGGATCTCGTCGAGTGATGCCTGGATACCGGCGATCACCTCCGGGCTCAGGGTTTCGGGGTCCTCGATCTCTTCCAGGAGCCGGCGGACGATAGCCGGGTAGGGCTCTTCCGGGTAGCGGCGGAGTTCGTCCAGCCGGTCCCGGTCGGATTTGAGGATCTCGATCGTGGTCGTCTCGTCTGACATGGTGGGCTGTATTACCCCGGAAGGATATGAATCTGGCGGCGCTGCGGGCCGCCGGAAAAGGGGGATGGCGGTTAATATGTTACTCCGGCCATCAGAGGGAGTACAACGCTGCAACCAGGACTGCGGTCACGAGCACGGTCAGGATGAGGAACGCGACGACGCCGAAGACCCAGGCTATCAGGAACAGGCCCATATGGAGGGCACTTGTCTCCCGGTACGGGATCTCCCCTGCGTTCATCCGTTTTGCTGTTGTATACGCGTCGTAAATACCATAGATCGCCACGGCCAGGCCGGGGATGATGAAGAACGCACCGCCGATAACCGCTCCGCCGAGGATGAGAAAACCCCGGCTGACATCCCCGTTGTATACCTGCCCCATGCCGGTGAAGAGGAGGCCGCAGAGCGCTGCAAGGCCGGGGCTCTTCTCGGTGCTCCCCCTGAGCCTGACCCCGCACCCCGGGCAGATCTCAGCGTTTGGGCTGATGAGTTTGTTTCCACATTCCGGACAGAAGTTTGACAATAGTACCACCTGATGATATCAATGCGGGGAGGTTTTGTCAGAGTGACGATATATCTTATGATTTGTGCGTTCAGCAGGGCACAGGGGGCTCGTTGTGGAACGGCAGGTACAAATAGAGGAGGTTTACCCTGGTCTGGCGGGTGCAGGGCCGGGGGATCTTCCCGCACGGGGGCACCTTTGTCGGCCGGTGTGATATGAATGTGGGGATACCGACGGCGGGGGCTCGGAGGTGGTGAGCGTCCGTCTCATAGTGGCGTATCGACCCCTGGAATCGTCCATTCCATCAGGACAGCTCGCCGAGCAGGTCGTCTATTGAAGATATCTTCCGGTAGCGCCCGGCTGCGATGTCTTCTTCGCTTTTCTGTATCGCCGCCATAGTTTCGGGATTGCTGAGAATCTCAACGGTATCAAGAAGGGCGTCAAGATCTTCCCGCCGGACCATAGTCTCCTGTATCTTTTTGATTTCAAGATAGAGTCATCGATGGTGACAGCCGGAGTCATGAGTAGTAGTAACCGTCTGTTCAAATAAAAGTATTCTGGAGGTGGTGAGCGCCCTCCTCATGGTTGGCAGTCGTGGTCGCCTTTGCGGGGATTGCGGGAGTGATGGTCTTCGGGGTGGAGATGCCGGAGGAGCCGAGGGTCGTTGTGGTGGCGGCGACGCGGGTCGTCGTCGGGAGGTTTGTCGATGACGAGTCGTGGATAGTGCTTGGTAAGACGCTTTAACGTGTCGAGCGGCCTTCCGCGTCTCGTCTACCGGTAGGGGTTCGCGACCGTGATCCCGGGGATGCACCGGAGATGCCCATCCTCCGTGATGATCGTCTCGATGCCGGACTCGATCATTGTTGCAGCAAGGAGTGCGGCCTGATGCGACACCAGATTCATGTTTTACCCATAAAACGCACATTTCACCGTTTTGTTTGCAGCAGTCCGGGAAACAGAGGCACCCTCGCCGTCACCGGAATGTTCGTCGCCCGCGCTCTCCGTTCTCTGATCCTGCTGTACATAGGTACATAGATCGATAATTATCGAGATCCGGAGGTGTTTTTCGCGCATTCCTCCTTGTTCCAGTCGTTTTATTGTTTGCAGCAACTGCTGCAAACTGCTGTCATTGCTGTCACTCGCCGGGTCGTTATCCAGCCAGACCGTGGCCTGTGCCAACCAGGCGCGGTAACTGCTGTATCCGATGGACAAAATTGCAAAAAGTCAGAGTACAGATCCTCTATCTCGATAGCAGCTTCCAGGCAAGTGCGGACAACCGGTGTGGGCTACACACACGTGCATAGGTCTGCGGCTACGCCTGACCGACTAATCCGTGAATTGTTCTTTGACGAGGTTGATAACAGAGGCAGCGAGCGTCAGAGCCTTCTCCCCATCCTCTCGGTCGAACGCCTCATACGGCAGGCCTCCAGGGATCCCGTTTGGATAGCGGGTCGGGATATAATAGAGATCAAGAGTCCTTGCCCGCCAGACGACATCAAAAACACTGTTGAGTGAAGAGGCCCGGTTCAGAAGGTCTGCGACGGAATGACCAAGTACTCTCTCCTCTCCGGAGAGGTAGAGAAACGCCTTGATAGCTTTCTCTGCCGCCTGCTGGGCTAGAAAGCAGACCAGGCTATATCTCTCGCCTGCAAAGGCATACTGCGCATCATCAAAGTCACGCTCCGCTTGTTTCAGCCATCTGCTTCCTTCTTTTCCCGGTTCCTGCCTCATAGATCACAACACCATCCCGCAATGCATTCTTAAGGAAGACACCCTCCATCATGGCAGCGAACTCTTCCGGGGTATATACCAGGATATCCATGGCGATACGGGCATCACGGTAAAACGGTTCCAGACGGGACAGGAATTTCTTATCCGTCTCCTGAATGATGATGAGATCGAGATCGCTGCTGCGATGGACGTCTCCCCGGGCAACCGAGCCGAAGAGGATGATCTTCTTGATCGACGGATCCCGGCTCCAATGGTCAACAAACACCTGCAACTCGCTTTCGAGTCGTCTTTTGTGCTCCTGAACAGTCCGGGGACCAACCATATATGATTATTCCGCCGATGGCACAATAAAGATATCGAACCGCTCCGTTTGAATGGGTTTTGGGCTTTGTTGAATCCCGCCCCTTGAGATCGAATCACCTGCAGAATTATCTCAGCGAGGTGGAAGGCGGCACTCGCAGGAAGCCCCCTACGTAAGCGGGGGTAGTTCACCCATACCTCATCGGCTCACGCAGAAGTGCCCGAAGGACGACTGCCTGAAAGGCAGGAGTTCGAGAAACCCGGGGTTCGCAGTGCGATGGTTCGTTAGAACCAGATCTTGAGCATCGACGTCAAGTTAATCTCGAAAACCAGTTCCTTCCGCCGCATTTATTGGACATATCGGACATCTTCCGTTTTGGGTGCCCGATATCCGCCACCTGGGATTGAGAGGATCGGTGTTTCATGGGGGTTGCAACGCCGCGGATTCATCGCACCCCCTCCCTCGCGCCCCTCTCCCGCACCGGTTGAGTGTAGAACCCTTCGCCTGTGCCTCCTGTGATCGATACACTGCCTTCCCCATGATCGCAGGGATCGCACCCGGCCGGGCTCTCGGTCTTCACCCGGGCAACCGTCCCCGGGTCAAGCACACCGGAGAGCAGCCGGAGACTGTTTGCAGCATTTGCGGCTGTGCTCCAAAGGGGTGCGCAAATAGGAGCGCAAACACTTTTGGCAGTCGAAAACTCTGATACACCGAGATTTTTACGACACATCGTTAAATCATCATTTTCGATCTTTTCATCTCTTCGGGCAAGGAGACCCCCTGCGCAAGCGGGGGGAGGAATTGCCTCCTCCATAATGTTTTTGTGTCCTCGAGTCGATCCACTGTGTACTAGCGCACTGACGCTGACTCCTGAAGAGGAGGTTTCAACCACACTACTACTTGCGTATGATGTGCGCTGCCGGGTGGGGAGCAAGTAGCCGATGATTCCGTGGTTCCGCGGATAATCGGTAGGGGCCGCGTCAACCGGCCTGCACGAATAAGGCTGGCTAAAGCAACCTTCGTGCGAATCAAATTGCATCGTCGTGGTCTCCATGAGATCCTCGCTGCAAGCCCCCTGCGTTAGCGGGGGGTAGTTGACTTGCAGCAAGTCCGGAAACACACGGCACAACCGAGCCATGCACGCGATCCCTGGGCTCTTCCAGTGGAACCTGATCGGGTGGACTGTGTGATCCGGAATTTGCTGCAAACGGCCTCTGATCGCTGTGAACGATCTCAGGGAAAATCTCTTTGTTCATCAAATACTCTCCATTCCTTGAGAACTCTCACCCTCGATCTCTTTGCAACTATGTTTGCGCTCCCCTTTGCAGCAAGGGTTACGCATGTTGCAACTCCCGCCAGAAGGTGGTGGGGAGTCCTCCTCTAGCCGAACCGCGAGTTCTGCTACCCACCCCCGGTAGCGCCCGGCGTCGAACTGGAAGTGGAGTTCGTCCCGGTGGAGTCGTCGATGACTGTCGTGTCCACTGCACTGATGGCAGGGCACTTCTCCAGGAAGCGAGGGAGGCACGGTTGGCGAGCACAGCGATGTAGAGCACCGCGGCCCCGGCGAGGAAGACGTAGGTGAGGGGTGTGATGAACGCGACCTGCCCGGCGGGGTTCTGGCCGGCGACGACCAGGAGGACGACGTAGATGAGCGGGAGGTCGATGACCGCGAGCCGGAAGAGTGTCCGGAGCGCCTCCCAGACCCCGTCGCTGTCCAGGCCGGCGTACTTCCGGGGACGAACGCGGGCTCGAAGACGTCAGGATCGCTAAAAAGGGTCTCGTCGTGGCGAGGGGGAGCATATCATGGATGAGTCTGAAAAGAAGGGATTAGAGAGGCGGGCCGGGCGCGGGCTGAACGTGAAGGGGGTGCGAAGGCAAAAACTACGGGATCCTGGCAGAACGTTGGGGCAGGAAGTTACTCAGCCTGCAGGATCCCGATGATCCCATCGATAACCAACGTGACGGTCTGGTCGTTGAGATGGCCGGCGCGATAAAGAATCAGGTCGATACTGGCCGAAAAGAGCCGGTTTGGCCGGATGTTGCTCGGTTTGCGGAGTGTTCCCTCTGTAAACTCCATGTCGGTGATGCCGACGGCGTAGCGATCCCGGATCTGCTGGCTCGTGATCTGGCAGAGGATGAGATCGTCCCCACCAGGTGCCGCGACAACAAGAGCCGGGCGCCGCTTCACCGTCGAGAGATCCGAGAAGGGAAACGGTACAACGACAACATCGCCCTTTACAAATCGCTCCACGCCTCTTCCTCCTCGGGTCGGAGCCAGTCTTTCCGGAGCGCGGGCTCGCTCGCGAGGGCGGTGTCCGGGGCAGCCTTCCGGCGCCGGGACTTGAGGTACCGGATGAAATCAAGCACCTCACCGTATGTCCGGGGCGGGAGGTCGTTCAATTCACTGATGATCTCCTCTTTTACTCGGGTCATGGCAACCTCACCTCTGCAATATATGATCCTCTGGTGCTTTAATCTACATATCTCTGTCTGAAGAGGGGTTGTTTACCGGGGTATAGATTCGCCTCAGCGAGGAAGATGTAGGTGAGGGTTGTGACGAACGCGACCTGCCCGGCGGGGTTGTTCCCGGCGACGGTCTGGAGGATGATGAAGATGAGCGAGAGGTCGATGACCGCGAACCGGAAGAGCGTCCGGAGGGCCACCCCGTCGCTGTCTAGGCCCGCGTATTTCAGGGCATAGACCCGATGACGAGCATCGGAAGGTAGGCTGGGGAGAGGTAGCGCATGTCGGGGCCGGCGCGGTCGTCGGCTGGGTGGTGGTGATCGTGCGGGTGCTCGGTGGAGGCCATGATCCCATTAAAAAATGGAGAAGAAGAGTATTTTGCGTATCTAAGGCATAAAAACAGCCTAAATGTGTTCAGGACAGGCGTTATGATCCTATTATGATCCCAATATGATCCCATTGATCCTATAAATATAACTCTACGATCCGGGCAACCAGGGAACATGATTGTCCTGGAGTGCCACACGGCTGATTACGTGCCCGTTACATACCGGGCAATGCGATATACGAGGAGATATGGCGATACAGTGGCCAATCTGGGGTTTTACGAAGAGTGAAGATCCTGCTCTGTGAACCGTGATGTACATACCGGCGGCGTGTACGGATTACATACCCGTTACATATCAAAAATCAACTAAAATTGGCGTATTCGGGGATATTCTCGCAAAATGATTTTTTCCAGATCAAAACTTGGTCCCGTAAGATTGGGTTCCCCAAGGGCCTTCTCGCCAGTCATTTCTGTAACCCTCCTGGAGTATGATGGGACGGGGAAGAGAAAAAACCTGACCGTAAGGGTTATGCCGGGCATTCCGGGCGCAGAAAACAGTTTGTTACTCTCATCCTGGCGGCCCTTCCAGGAGCCGCGTTGCTTCCTCCCTGAGGCGTGAGATATCTCCCTGGTGCAACCGCTCCATGTAATCGAACAGATCTGCACAGAACGCCTCCGCCTCTTCTATGGAGTCGCGAACATCCTCCGCCGTGATCGCGAAATCTACATAGTACTGTTTGTCGATACGATCCCGTTTGGCGGCAGCAATCCGGGCGTTGTCGATCCCATACAGGCTCTTAAGGAGGATCATTGCGCCAGAGTGATTTTCGCATTTTATGCCCGTCGCAAAGAGGAGGGCCAGCACCATATAGTACATGCTGTAGTATGCCATCGATACGGTCTCCTCAAGCCGCCCGTTCTCGAACAGGATCTTTGCCGAGGCGAGGTAACTTTCCGATTTCTTCCGGTATGCCTCCTGGACCTGAACGCTGGGCTCAACAATCCGGATCGTTCCCTCGCGGTGGAGTTTATTCAAAAAACCCAGTTTTCTCATAAAATCGCTCGACTCCCTTCACGATGACATGGTTCTTTGCGATCTCCTGAATCAGCAGATTCTCCGGATCCCAGAGCCCAATCTTTACGCTGAGCTTCGAATGGTACCGCTCCAGCTCCTGTTTCACTATTCTATCGTCCGTCTCGATATAGAGATCGATATCGCTCTTTCGATCTGCGGTCCCCTTCGCATAGCTGCCGAAGATTACGGCGAGCGGGACATCCTCTCGCTCCTGAATTGTCCTGATGATGGATCGCAGATGCGGGGCCTCTTTTATCAGGTTTCCGAGCGCGCACCATTCCGCAACATAGACGTGCACCCGCGCTTCAAGGGTTTTCTTCAGGAAATATGTCTTATTCTTCCCCTCCACCCTGAAGTCGACGATATTTCCATCTAATAGACCCCTAAGTTTCCGCAACACGGTGGTATGTGAGAGGCCCAGATCCTGCGCAAGTTTGCGGGGATGAGAGTCGCCCCTGAGCAGGCGAGCAACGATCTGAATGGACACATTCTGTTCCATATGGACCATATTTGAACCGATGGATGAAAAAAGTTCTGGAGTACCGATATGCCGCCCTCCCGGACATCCTCTATCCCAGGGGTGTCCGATATCTTGCATTGAGGGGATACTCTGGTTCGTGGAGGACTACAACGCCACGAGTTCACCGCGAGGCTCGTGGTGCTCAAACTCCTCCCCGTCGAGGAAGTCGTTCATCGCGCCCCTCTCCCGCACCAGTCGGGCGTAGCACCCTTCGCCTGTGCCTCCTCTGATCGATACACCGCCTTTCCATGGTCACAGGGATCGCACCGGCCGAGTTCCGTCTTCACCCACTCAAACATCCAGGGGTCAAGCACCCCGGGTGAACTACCCCCCGCTTGCGCGAGCGGGCTTCCCGGCTATCATCCCCCTCCCCATCGGGAGCGAGTCCACAGGCTCGACGGCGCTGATCCGTCGCCTTGCTAGTGCGAAATGTTTGATATTGATCGCGGCGTTCAGGTCCCGGTCGTGGGTCGTCCCGCAGTCCGGGCACGTCCACGCCCGGTCCTTCAGCGTCAGGTCGGCCTTCCGGTAGCCGCAGACCGAGCAGGTCTTTGAGGACGGCTCGAACATCCCCACGCGGAGCAGGGGTTTCCCGGCCTCCTGACACTTGTACGCCAGCATCGCAAGGAATGTTCCCCACCCGGCATCGCTGATCGCCCGGGCCAGAGAGGGGTTCTTCACCATGCCGTCCACGTTCAGGGACTCCACAGCCAGTGCTTGGTTTTCGCGGACCAGTCGAGAAGAGAGCTGGTGCTGGAAGTCCTTTCGTTGATCGGCAATTTTCTGGTGACACCGGGCGACCTTGAGCCGGGCCTTGTTCCGGTTCTGGGAACCCTTCTGCTTGCGGGCGAGCCGCCGCTGTAAGACGGCCAACCGCGTTTGAGCGTTCCGGAGATGCTTGGGGTTCTCCACCGCATCGCCGGTCGAGAGAACCGCGTAGTGCGCCAGCCCCAGGTCGATCCCGACCGTCTGATCCGGGATCGGAACGGCGGGCTTCGGCGGCGTCCGGCCATCCTCGACCACGATGCTGAGGAAGTACCGACCGGTCGAAGTTCGGATCACCGTCGCGGACTTCATCGTTCCGGTGAAGGTGCGGTGGTACTTGACCTTGAGCGAACCGATCTTCGGGAGTTTCACGGTACCCCGCTCGAAGTCCACGGTGTAGGATTGCGGAACCGTGAACGCCTGCTCGGGGGCATGCTTCTTCTTGAAGGTCGGTGATTCGGCACGACCCTCGAAGAAGTTCGTGAACGCACGGAAAAGGTGGTGGATCGATTGCTGCAGCGACTGGGCGTTGACCTCTTTCAGCCACGGCAACTCCGCTTTGAGCGCCGGAAGCTGCTTCATGAGGTCGTACTTGGAGAGGCTGATGCCCTCGTCGTGGTACGCCTGATTCTTGCGGGCAAGCGCCCAGTTGTACACAAACCGGCAGCACCCGAGGTGCTGGGCGATCAGGGGTTCCTGATCCTTCGTCGGGTACAGCCGGTACTGATACCTCCGCAGCATACGATAGAATCATGTTGACCCCCCTCCGACGTTAAGGTTGGCCGTGCGCCGTGAAAGTGAAGAAGGGGCGCCGCGAATCCCCTCCCCCCTGGCGGAGGGAGCCCTCCCGCTCATGCCCCGCGAGCCCCGCAGAGGTAGAGACTCTTGCAGCACAGGCTCTCGCTTTGCACCTCTTTTCAGCACGTTGCAGCAGGTGATGTCAATCATAGGACTACTAAATGGCGCTTGATTGAAGTTTCCGCCCTTCAACGGCGGTATCATGGGATCATTTCCTGCATTCCGGATATCGCACACACCCGCACACTCACCCGCCCCGGAACCGGTACCGGGGGCTGTGTGGGTGTTCTGCTGTACTTTAGTACTGAGAGAGAGAGAGATGCTTCTCTCTATCTGTACAAGTACTGGCAGATCCGGCACCTCTCCGGGCCGTTTGATCTTCGCGGCCGGTGCTGGAATTCTGCTGAAAACCTGCTGCAATGCTGTAAGAGTCGCCAGGGCCAAAACCGCCGTCCCGGTCCCCGCCCTCATCGGGCCATCACCCTCAGAGCGGGAAGATGGTGTACTGGATGTACCAGACGTGCTCCACC
>MTBK01088867.1_pt1 | contig 12937 bp, 19 predicted proteins | sample 1535981 | NCBI WGS metagenome assembly MTBK01 (sample SAMN06109225, study PRJNA356200) | anaerobic digester metagenome | isolation source: biogas reactors fed with pig manure or primary and secondary sludge | place: Spain | collected 2016-06-30 | reverse complement strand
GGAGAACGCGGAGACCTCTGCAGATCTCCGGTTTTCTCGTTCTCTGCAGGTTTCAGCGTGAGCCGGCGCTGCAGAGGGTGCCGACAGGGAGGTGCGCGATCGACCGAGCTCTGATGAAGGAAAGAGTGCGGGGGAAGGGATTCGAACCCTTGAACTCCTTCGAGAACGGACCCTAAATCCGTCGCCTTTGACCGGGCTCGGCAACCCCCGCGCGTATAGATATAGGTGCCGGGAGAATTATAGTTGTTCCCGGGCGCTGGTGCCGCACACCCTGCCGCACCATCACCCCGGGATCACGTCTGGGAAGCTATATTGTATATGAATCGCATTATATATTATAGATAGTTAACCCAGGATCACCATACCCCTGGTGCGCTGGAAGCGCATTCCAGCCGAATCGTGTCCGAAATGTCAACAACACAACCTTTATTGAATTGATCGACCGTATTTTTCAATAGTTGGGATGGAATGCTGGGCGAGATCCTACATATCCTGGCGGCAGCGGTTATTGCGTGGATCCTCTTCGTAACCGTGGATATCCTTTTTAAACTGCCGGAAGCGGGGGGCGTCAGAGGAGCGTCGGCTATAGCGCGGGATATCGAGGCCGGCGGGGGCGCCCTTGCCGGCGGCACCATGATGGGAAACATAGTCTGCTCCCCTGATGCCTCGGCTGGGACGCTCCTTGCCGCATGCGGCGTCTACGTCGCCGGCATCCCCGGCGGGCTCGCTGCAGCCCTTATGGTCTTCATCGGAAACCGTATCTGCCACGACCCCGGCTACGCAGGAACCACCGGCGCGGTTCTTGCCACATTCATCATCTACGGATTCACCCTGGTCGGGTTTGCCGCCACAGACTTCATAGCAGGCATGGTGCTTGCCATCCTCTCCATCCAGGGGCTCTCACATGTCCACGCGAGCCGGCTCCTTGCGCGGCTCTGGAGGGTCAGGCAATGATTGCACCCTACGTTGTTGCTGCGGTCGCGGTCTTTGCCGTCGCGCGAGCCCTCATCGAGAGGAACACCGGCCGGAAACTCCCTTACATCAACGTCATGAGTTTCGCCGTCGCCGGCGCGCTGGTCATGCTGCTCGATCACCCGCTCTCCCTCATCGCGGCGGCGGCCTACTTCGTCGGCTCGACGCTCGAGTCGAACGCCATAGCGAGCACCTATGCGGGAGAGAAAGACGGAGGGGGTGGAAGAGGATGAACCTGATACTCCAGGCTGCGTTCGGGCTCATAGCGCTCGCCGGCGCGGTCTCTGCCGCCCTCATAAGGGACTCCTACGGGAAACTGATATCGCTCGGGATCCTCGTCGGCGGGGTCATGCCGTTCATCGTGGACCGCGGTTACCTGGACGTCGCCATCGCGGTCTCCCTGATCGCACCTATCGCCACGATATTCGTCCTGATGGTCGTGAGGAGGGCTGAGGTATGATAGAGCCCACCCTCATCCTCGGGCTTCTGATCCTGGTCATCGGTGTTCTCTCGGTCGCCTTCGTGCGGCCTAAGACCTACATCGCCCGGCTGATCAATCTCGAGATACCGGCCTGGGGGCTTCTCCTGATCATGCTCACCTACGGCGAGGCCCTGGCTCTCCTGACGTTCATCGCGGTCACCGCGATAGGCACGTTCGTCATCGTGCGCCTGATGGAGTGGAGGGATGCCTCGTGCTGATCATATCCAGGATCTCCCGGGTTCTCTCCAACTTTCAGCACCTCGTGGCGCTCTTTGCCGGCGCGTGCGTCATCGTCTCCCTCATCGGCATCTTCTCCCTGCCGCTCGCGTTCGAAGAGAACCAGCTCTACCCAAAGACCCTCGACCCCGCAAGTTCGCTCTACCCCTACGATCGGGGCGGGGTGCCCTTCGGCCCGACCGAGATCGTCGCGCAGTACCCGGAGAACTCGCCCTACGCCGGCTACGTCACAACCTACCTGACACCGCTCTCGCAGTATCTCGCGGACCACACGCACTACCTGGGCACGACGATCGTCGCCCACCCGGGCGGGATCATAGATGAGATCCTCTACAACACCCGGGGGCTTGATACCGTCGTCGAGACGAGTATCCTCTTTACAGCGTTTGCGATCGCCTCGTATCTCTATCGGAGGCGAGAAGAAGAATGATCCCGGTCTACTCACTCGGGCTTCTCGGGGCGTTCGCATCGGCAGGGATAGCCTTCTATGCCCTGATGCGGGAGACCGACGGTCTTCATCGCCTGCTCCTCACCGATCTCGTCGAGGTCGTCACCCTCGCGTTCATCGCGTTGCTCGGCACCGACCTCGCCGAGGCGCTAATCCTCCCGGGGCTTGTGGTGGGTGTCTCGGAGCTGATCGCGCTCTCCGAGATCTTCCGTATAAAGGAAGGCTACACCCGACCGCCTGCCGACACCCTGCAGATCGAGGTGATGAATACCGCGCCCCCTATACTCGCCGCACTCCTGGTCGTCTATGGGATCATCCTCTCGGGATTCTCAGGGGGGGCTGTCGCAGGGCTCGGCGTGATCTTCTACTTCCTCAGCCGCGACCCGGGCGAGCGGTTCGAGCTGATCGAGACCGCGAGCGGCTACTCGTGGGTGCTCTGGATCATAGCGTTCTTTATATTCATGGTCTTCCCGCAACACTGGTTCTTCGCGGTCATGCTCGCGGGATCAGCGATCCTCGTCAAGGTCATGGCCAAGATGTCGCTCATAGGCACCATGCGGGGTGATCCGGATGCCTGATATAGGCGGAAGCGACCTCTTTGTGCTCGCGTTTGGGGATATCCTTCACTACTTCAACCCCTACACCGCGACGCTCTTCCTGCTCGCGCTGCTGTTTACAGGCCTCGTCATCGCGAGCAGACCCGAGAGGCAGCTCGATATAGCGTTTGGAGGGGATGCCTACTACGCGAAGATGACGACGGTCTCCGAGATGCGGTTCCGGCGTTTCATGGCGATAGCCTGCGGCCTTGCGTCCATGGGAGCGATGGCGAGCGGTGATATCTTCAACTTCACGCTCTTTGTCTCGCTGGTCGGCATCACCAACGTCGGCATCGTCTCGGCGGTCAGGATCCGCCATGTCCTCAACGCCGCATACGAGTACGGGATCGTCGCCATGGTCGCCACTCTGCCGCTATTCGGCGGCGCTGCGCTGATCCTCGGGACCACCGGCACGCTCTCCATTCAGGCTCTTGCGGCCGGCGGATTTGCGGTCCCCCTGGTAGGCAAAGCCCTCCTTGCTCTCGGCGTCATCGGGGAGGGGATGGCGCCGTTCTACGCGGCAAAAGCAGAGATGTTCCGGGCACCCGGTGCCCCCTACGTCATCATGTGTTCCCTCTCATCGCTGTTGATCTTCCTGCGCGTCGTGGAGATTGTCATAACTATCTGATAACCATGAAACAAAAGACGGTTACCTGCGGACTCGCGGCATCGGTCATCGCTATCGTTGCCGCATGCGCTGCACTGGCAGCAGCCCTCATACCCCCCTGGGTTGCGGCTGCGGTTCTCGTGGCCGCGTTCCCGGTACTGGTGCTCTCCCTGGGGCTCTGGTGGCGGGCTCCCGGGGGAGAAGAGGATATACCGTTCATAGGATACTGATATGATCGAGTACCTGGTATTTGCAGCAGTCTTTGGACTCCTCCTGCTCGGGATCCACCGGAAAGTCATCGCACGGATACAGATAAGACCGGGGCCTCCCATCTGGCAGGAGATCCTCCATGCATTGAAGTTCTCGTTCAAGAGCACCTGGGTGCCGAAGACAGCAAGCTCGGCGCTCTTCGTAGCGGTCGTGCTCGTCGGCATAGGCATATGGAGTGCAGCGCTATTTGTCGTCCTCGCCGGCGAGAGCATCCTGATCCTCTTTGCTATCTACATGCTCCACAAGATCGTGGAACACGGTTACGGGCTATCATCGGGATCGCCCTACGGGAAGTTCGGCGGGGTGCGGTCGGTCATATCAGCGGCCTCTGAGATCCCGCTCTTCGTCACGATCGCCGCGATCTACCTCTTCACGGGATCGCTCATCCTGCGCGACATAACCGCCTACCAGGATATCCACGGGCCGCTCCTCCTCATAGCGCCGCCTGTCGCCCTTGCCATGTATATCGTGATCCTCTCAAAGATGCCCTACGGCCCCTTCTCGATCGTGGAGAGTAAAGAGCTCGTGAGCGGCTACAAGACCGAGCACTTCGGGGCCTGGCGGGCAGGTCTGGCCGTGACCGACGGGCTCAAGACGTTCGTGCTCCTCTACGCCTTTGTGGCGATATTCATCGGGGCTGTTCCGTTCTGGGCGGCCCTCATAATCATGACTGCGGTCCTCATATCGCTCTCGTTTGTCTGCGCGGTGACGCCCATGCTCTCGCCGTTTGACAGCGTCACCGTCCAGGGGATCATCACCGGGCTGATGCTCATCTACGCCGGGTGTCTCTGGTGGGTGATGTCATGATCCGTGAACTTGTGCTCCTTGGAGGGGTTGCGTACATAATCATCGCGCTGGTGCAGGGGATGCAGAACCAGGCCGTCCAGACCGACGCGGTGCTGTTTGCAGGAGTCCTGGTGGTTCTCTCACTCATCCATTACGTCCGGAGCGAGGAGCGACTCAAGAAGGTCGAGGTGATGGGGCTCTGGCTGGCGATCGCCCTCTTTGCCGGCTACGCCCTGTTGAGGGCGGGAGGGCTCCTATGATCCGTTACCTCTATGAAAAGGATCTTCGGTTGATGAAGTACACCATCCTTACGAGCACGAAGCATGACGAGACGGTCCGCGCGATCGGCCGGCACCTCGGTATGACCGACGCGAAGCTCCGCAGGGCGATGATCAGGCGGCTCGACATGTCCCTGCTTGAGAACCTCGGATCCCGGTGGGAGATGGGACTGAAGCACGCGGACGGCGGCGATCCGCTGGCAGAAGAACTCGGGCGCGAACTCTTCACCCGGTTCATACCCCTCCTGGACACAGAGACGATGCAGTCAATATACAATGAGACCAGATCAATGATGAAAGAGGGTTCATCCACCGATGAGGCGCTCGCCAGAGGAAAGGCACGGGTAAGGGAGGCGATCCTCTCGTGAGCATCCTCCAGGATATAAAGAACGCCGTGCGTTCAAGGTCGATCCACGTAGCCTACGTCGATGTCGGGTCGTGCAACGGCTGCGACATCGAGGTGCTTGCCTGCCTTGCACCGCGTTACGACATCGAGCAGTACGGCATCTACGTTCACAACAATCCCCGTGAAGCCGATGTCCTCCTGGTCATCGGCTCCGTCACCCCGCAGTGGGTGGACAAGCTCCGCGATATCTGGGATAAGATACCGGAGCCGAAGGTAGCTGTCGCCATCGGGAACTGCCCGATATCAGGATGCGTCTATAACAGGAGAGGCACCCTGACCGAACCGCCGGCATCGAAGTACATCCCCATCGCCGCAGAGGTGCCGGGCTGCCCGCCCCGCCCGACGGAGATTCTCTCCGCCATACTCTCGGTCGCACCGCTGATATTCAAGGATTACGAGGAGAGGTAGTCATGAAAAAGACCGTCGATGTATCCATACCGCTCGGTCCGGTGCATCCCTGCTGGAAGGAACCTGTCCGCCTCAAGTGCGAGACGGCGGGTGAGCGGGTGCTCAGGACCGAGCTCGAGCTCGGCTACATGAAGAAAGGGATCGAGCGGATCATGCGGGGCCGGCCCTGGCAGGAGGTGATGTTCCTTGCGGAGCGCGTCTGCGGTATCTGTTCGGTCGTCCACAACATGGTCTTCATCGAGACGATGGAGGAGATCAGCGATATAGCGGTACCGCCCCGGGCAGCATACCTCCGGGTGATCGCAAACGAGCTCGACCGGATAGCAAGCCACCTCATCGCAAACTTCTCCTACTGCTACACGATCGAGCACGAGACGCTCGCGATGTACCTCCTGAACACCCGGGAGACGTTGCTCGATAACCTTGAACGGCTCACCGGATCCAGGATCAACACCGCCTACATGATCCCGGGCGGGGTTCGGTTCGATATCCTGCCGGAGGATGCTGCGGTGATGCTTGCCGATCTTGTGAAGGTGGAGGAGGAGGTGAGGCGGCATACCCAGATCTTCGAGACCGGGCCCCTGATCGCGCTTCGGAGCCGCGGGATCGGGTTCATGAGCCGGGAGGAGGCGATCCGCTCCCACACTGTTGGCCCCACGGCCCGGGCGAGCGGCGTCCCTGACAGTGACCTGCGCCTCCGCCATCCGACCTACCAGGCGCTTGGCTTCGAACAGATAACCCGGACCGAAGGCGACAACTTCGCCCGGGTCATGGTCAGGTTCCAGGAGATCTTCCAGAGCATCGACCTCATCCGGAAGTGTATGGATACCCTCCCGGAGGGCCCTATCCGGGGCGGGGGTCTCTGCAAGGCAGGTGAAGCCGCATACAGCGGCGAGGCTCCACGGGGCGAGCTGACCTACTACATCAAGACCGACGAATACGGCAGGGTGGTCGATATCGCGATCAGGACGCCCTCGATCATGAACATCGAGGCATGCGCACACACGATGATAAAGGATGTCACATCGATCGCCGACGTGACGGCTACGTTCATCAGCAGCGACCCCTGCGTCGCGTGCAACGAGAGGTAAGGCAGAGGTTATGCGATCGATCATCTACTACATACGAGAATTTCTCCGGCCCGAGTGGCTGAAGAAGTTCTTCTTCGCAAAGACCGCGCCCCTGGTCACCCCCTCGTACTTCAAGGGCTATCCCACCCTGACCGATAAGGAATGCACGGGGTGCTTCAACTGCATGATGATCTGTCCGGCGCCGGGAGGCATCGAGGTTCTCCGCCGGAAAGACCAGTGGGTTCCCGAGATCTACCCCGGCCACTGCATCAGGTGCGGCCTCTGCGTCGAGGCCTGCGAGGAAGGAGTCCTCGCAAGCGGGCGGATCCTCGATATCACCCGGCGCGACAGGACAGCGTTCCGGTCTTGGTACCACCTGGAGGTCGATGATGCCCTCTGCATGCGGTGCGGGAACTGCTGTGTCTCCTGCCCGATCAACAAACAGGAAGATCCTCAGCTCGGGTCGAGCGGGACGTCGTCGAGCGATGAGGTGATCATGCGGATCGAGGGGGGCCGGGTCCGGATACTCCACGAGGAGAAATGCACAGGCTGCAAGACCTGCGAGACCCACTGCCCGAACAGCGCAATAAGGGTCGCCCGCATGGTCGAAGGGGTGCATGAGGAGAAGGAGGTGGAGGCATGACCTATCTCATGATCACCGGGCGGACGGTGAACCAGGGCGTGACCGTCGAGAACAAGACATCGCCTGAGTATGCGGAGGAGACCTCCACCTGCCACATGCATGAGTTTGACATGCTGGAGCTCGGGCTTGACGACAGGGACGCCATCCTGGTCACCGGGCCCTGCGGGGCGGTCGTCATGCGGGCGGTCGCGTCACGCGAGGTGGAGATGGGCACAGTCTTTGTCCCCTACGGTCCGTATGCGAACCACATCATCGATGCCGGCACCCACTCTACCGGTATGCCAGACTTCAAGTCGCATGAGGTAGAGATCGAACCGACGGATGATGAACCAAAGACTGTTCATAAACTGATGGAGGATCTCGGAGGGCTTGCCTATGATCGTTAAGGACGTGGTCTGCCCCTTCTGCGGATGCCTCTGCGACGATATAGAGGTGGAGGTGGAGGGGGACCGGGTTATATCCGTCTGCAACGCCTGTGAGCTCGGCACAACGAAACTTATGGGCGAGAAGAGGATGAAGGGCCCGATCCTGCGCGACGGAGATGGGTGGAGAGAGATCACCTATGACGAGGCGATACGGTATGCTGCCGATATGCTTCTCTCGGCCGAGCGTCCGCTCCTCTACGGGTGGAGCGGCACCCACGGGGAGGCCCAGTGCGTGGGGGTGCATATGGCCGAACTCGTGCGCGGCGTCATAGACAACACATCCTCGGTCTGTCACGGGCCGTCGATACTCGCTATCCAGGAGGTTGGTCACCCCGGATGCACGCTCGGCGTCGTGAAGAACCGGGCCGATCTCGTGATCTACTGGGGTTCTAACCCGATCGACGCCCACCCCCGTCACCTATCCCGGTATACATACTACGCAGACGGGTTTTTCCTCGAGAACGCCTTCCGTGACCGGAAGGTGATCGTCGTGGATATCAGAAAGACCGAGACCGCAAACATCGCCGACGAGTTCGTGCAGATCAAACCCGGCGGAGATTACGCGGTTCTCTCGGCGCTCCGGGCTCTCGTCCGCGGGAAGGGGGAGACGATACCCCGCACGGTCTCGGGCGTCACACGGGAGCAGCTCATACGGGTGGCCGACCTCTGCAAAGGGGCGAAGTTCGGCGCGGTCTACTTCGGGCTCGGGCTCACGATGACCCCGGGGAAGTACAAGAACATACGAAACGCCATAGAACTCGTCTCCGAGCTGAGCCGGCACACGAAGTTCACCATATCGGCGATGCGGGGCCATTACAACGTCTACGGATCAAATGAGGTGAACACCTGGATGACGGGCTACCCCTTCGGGATCGACTACTCCCGGGGGATCGCGTTCTACAACCCCGGGGAGACCACGGCTGTGGATATACTGGCCAGGAAGGAGTGTGACGCGGCGTTGATCGTCGGGAGTGACCCGGCCGCCCACTTCCCGCGCCGGTGTCTCGATCACCTCGCCGATATCCCGGTGGTCCAGCTCGACCCCTATCCGAACGCCACCACCGCGTTCTGCAACGTCCAGATACCTGTGGCGGTGACCGGGATCGATGCGGAGGGGACTGCTTACCGGATGGACGGGGTTCCCATCAGAACCAGAAAGGTTCTCTCCACCGATTACCCATCAGATGAGGAGATCCTCTCCCGGATGTATGCACTGATGCAGGAGGAGAGAGAGCGATGAGCGAACTCCTGATCAGGAACGCCTGCGTCATAGATCCCCTCAAGGGCATCAACGCCGAGACGATGGACATAGCCATCCGGGATGGAAAGATCGTCGAGGACGTGAGCAGCGCGGCCGAGGTTATAGACGCACGCGGTGCGCTCACCCTCCCGGGCGGGATCGACTCGCATACCCACATCTGCGGGACGAAGGTGAACTTCGGCAGGTACATGAGCCCGGAGGATATGCGGGCCGGCAGGACGTCCCGGTGCGGGCCGATGCATGCCACATCCGGCTACAGTGTCCCGACCACCTACGGCAACAGTTACCGCTACAGTGCGATGGGCTACACAACCCTGCTTGAGGGCGCGATGGCGCCGCTCGAGGCCCGCCACACCCATGAGGAGTTCCTCTACACCCCGCTCCAGGACACGATGGCAAACACCCTATTTGACGGGAACTGGGGGATCATGGAGGCGATACGCGACGGCGACACGAGGAGGGTTGCCGCCATCATCGCCTGGACGCTCCAGGCGGTGAAGGGGTTTGGCGTCAAACTCACGAACCCCGGCGGCACCGAGGCCTGGCAGTGGGGCAAGAACGTCTCGTGCATAAGGGATCCGGTGCCTTACTTTGAGGTGACGCCGGCAGAGATCATCACATCGGTCGTCGAAGCAAACGAGATGCTCGACCTCCCGCACTCTGTTCACATCCACGCAAACAACCTCGGGACGCCGGGGAACTACACCTGCACGCTTGGAACCCTCGGTCTCATACCCGACCTGAACCCGAAGCGGCAGACACTGTATGCCACCCACATCCAGTTCCACGCCTACGGCGGGTCGGGGTGGAAGGATTTCTGCTCGAAGAGCGAACCGATCGTGAGGTTCGTCAACATGCGCCCGCAGATCGTCATCGATATGGGGCAGGTGATGTTCGGGCGGACAACCACGATGACCGCTGACGGACCGATGGAGTTCAATCTCTACCGCCTCCATCACGAGAAGTGGAGCAACCACGACGTGGAACTCGAGACAGGTTCCGGGATCATACCGGTTCTCTACCGGCGCAAGAACCTGGTCAACTCGATCATGTGGGCTATCGGTCTTGAGCTCGCGCTCCTCACAGAGAGCCCCTGGCAGTGCCTGCTCACGACCGATAACCCGAACGGCGCGCCGTTCGTCAAGTACCCTGAGATCATAGCCCTCCTGATGAGCAAGAAGTACCGCGACGCCGAGTTTGCAACCATCCACCCCGATACAGAATCCCGGGTTCCCCTTCCGGCGATCGAGCGTGAGCTGGACTGGTACGAGATCGCTGTGATGACAAGGGCCGGCCAGGCGAAGGCGCTCGGGATCCAGGATCGCGGGAAGGGCCATCTCGGTCTGGGGGCCGAGGCAGACGTCGCCATCTACCCGATCAGGATCGACGAGACCGATCCATCGGTCGATTACGAGAGGGTGATCGAGGCTTTTAGCCGGACCGAGTACACGATCAAGCGGGGCAGGGTCGTCTCCCGGAAGGGTAAGTGCCTGGTCGACGGGAACAACGCCACGTTCTGGGTCAGGCCGGAGGTCTCCGATGACTATGATATGGAGAAAGACCCGGACTTCATCGAGAAGTTCGACCGTTACTACACGGTCAGGATGAGGAACTACCCGGTGCAGGAGGAGTACCTGAACCGTAACCGGTGCATCGAGACGGAGGCAGAGATATGAGGGTCACGCTCGCGATGAAGCCGGCTGCCAGGTCGTTCATCCCGATCGAGGCTGAGTCGATCATACCGAAGAACCTCCTCTCCGGTACTGATATCTCGGTCTGGAGGGGGAACCGGGAGCTCAGGCTCGATGAGGTCTTCTCGGTCTCCGTGGAGGGCGAGGCTGACCGGCCGGAGGATGTCGAGGTTGTCATATCCGGGGACGGCACGTTCCGGCTCAAACGGGTTGGCGAGTATATGGACGGCGGCAAGATCACCATCCTCGGCGATATCGGTATGCACTGTGGCAACTTCATGAGCGGCGGAACCATCGAGATCCATGGGAGCGCCGATGGCTGGCTCGGCCGGGAGATGGCGGGGGGCTCGATCATCTGCAGGGGTGATGCCGCAGACTACTGCGCGTCGGGATACCGCGGCGGGAGGAAGGGTATGACCGGCGGGACGGTGGAGGTCTTCGGCCGCGCGGGGGTCTTCCTGGCAGAGAACATCGCGGGCGGTGTTGTGACCGTGCATGGCGATGCCGGGGATATGCCCGGGGCGGAGATGCGTAGTGGCACGCTCATCATCCACGGGGATTGCGGCCGTCCGGCGGCGAACATGAAGGGGGGCTCCTGTTACGTCTACGGGACCGCGCATGGAATGATCCCCACGTTCAGGAAGATCGGGACGATTCAGCACGATGGGCAGATGCTTATCCACTTCACCGGGGATATAGCGAACCGAGGGAAAGGAAATCTTTTTGTGAAGGACTACAGATATCTGGAATGATGGTCAGGCACGAGTGCGGATTTGAGGCTCCGATTTATTGCAAGAAGTGCGGGAGGCCGCTGTCCAGCAACGAACGTACGGGTCTTTACTGCCCGCACTGTGGAAGAAGGGTGAGTATCCTGTGCCCCGGATGCGGGCGCCTCTGGTGATCAGATCCGGCTTTTTACCCACCGGACGTACTGGGCCCGCAGCTTCTGGACATCCCCCTCAGTCAGGTCTCTCTTCCCGGTTCGATGGAGATACGATTCAAGCTGCTCCACCACACATTCTGCATCCAGAAAGTCATCGGCATCCAGGTAGACGGGCGCATTCCCTGTGTTGATCACCTCACCGCAGGTCGGGCAGAGCCTCCAGCGCTGGTAGCGATCCACATATGTGAAGGTTTTGCAGCCCGGGCAGCGGATGACAAGATACATTCATGGAAGTGTGCGGCCGACGGGATATATAATTACCCTTCCTGTATCCCGCCGGCTGCGGCGCTCCGGAGGATCCAGGGCTCACCCCTCTCCTTCGATCCTCGCGCGCTTCTTGGAGGTGCCGCCCCTACCCCCTCCGCACGATCTCTTTTCTCATAAGATCTCTCACCGACGGACTCTCGATCACCCGCCCGTAAGCATCGTAGCGGGAACCGTGGCAGGGGCAGTCCCAGGACTTTTCCGCGTTGTTCCAGGTAACGGTGCAGGCCATGTGCATGCAGGTCGGGTCCAGCACATGGAGGGCGCCCGGTCCATCACGGTAGACCGCTACCTTCTGCCCATCGGCCTCGATGACCCTCCCTTCCCCTGGCGGTATCGTCGCGGTCTCCATATCAAACCAGGCGGCGTCGACCTCGATCGTTCCCCCGGCCGACTGGAGACTCTTCTGCACCCAGACCGGGTAATCAGGCTTATACCTGAACCGCGCCGGGTCAAAGACCTCAGTCCAGGGGTTCGCGCGGCCGCGGATCTGGTCTGCGAGGATCATCCCCGCCACCGTGCCGGCCGCCATCCCCCACTTTCCAAAGCCTGTCGCGACAAATATGTGATCGTGCCCTTCTGCGAGTGGACCGATGTAAGGGACGCGGTCGGCCGTGATATAATCCTGTGCGGACCAGTGATAGGCGACGGTTCTCTCCGGGTAGACCGAGCGCGCATACTCATCGAGTCTCTGATAGTGTGCCCGCGTATCGGTCACCTTCCCTGTTTCGTGCTCCTCGCCGGTGACGATGACCAGTTCGCCATCGCTTACGGCGGGCTGCGATCGCCAGGAATGGACCGGGCCGTCTGCGTTGATGAAGATCCCATCCGGAAAGGGCTCATTTATCCGGAGGGCGAGGGCGTAGGAGCGTGAGGCGCGCATCCGCGCGAAGTAAGAGCCTGGGCGATTGTAGATCGGGTAGTGGGTGGTAAGAACGGCGTATTCAGAGATGAGTGTTCCCCGGTCGGTCCTGACCTGCACCTCGCCGCCCTGCTCCTCGATACCCAGGGCGCGGGTCATCTCAAAGATATAACTCCCATCCCCGGGAAGGTGCCCTGCAAGCAGGAGGAGGTAGTTTCGCGGATGGAACTGCGCCTGGTTCTCAAGGACTACTGCTCCATGAGTCTCCACCGGGAGTTCAACCCTCTCG
>MTBK01280144.1_pt1 | contig 12962 bp, 14 predicted proteins | sample 1535981 | NCBI WGS metagenome assembly MTBK01 (sample SAMN06109225, study PRJNA356200) | anaerobic digester metagenome | isolation source: biogas reactors fed with pig manure or primary and secondary sludge | place: Spain | collected 2016-06-30 | reverse complement strand
GGTTGGGTGCTGACCGGGGTTAAATCCCCCTGAATCCCCCTTTAGCAAAGGGGGAACGGGAGGGGAGGAAAAGGGCAAACCGGGAGCCTTCGCTGTGTTCGGAGTGACGTTTAAGGAGAATAGGTGTGGTGCGTGAGGGCGGGACGGGGAAGGAGAGAATGAGATTGCGGTGGTCGGGGAATGCGGTACCGGTGTTGTTTGGCGATTGCGGGGTTGGGCCGGGCATGCCCGGCGCCCTACAAATTGTGCGGGGACAAGGGGTCAGAAAGGAGGCGCCTGTGAAAAAGGTGGCGGAGGAGATGAGATCCTTCGCTGCGTTCGGGGTGACATTTAAAGGAAAGAAGGGGGGAAAGGAAGGGGAGGGGGGGTTACCAGTACTTTTTGCCGATGATGAATTTGGCGAGCCAGGAGCAGGCCAGCAGGGCAAGCCAGAGCTTGCCCACGGCGGCGGGCAAGCGCAGTTTTCTTTTTTTGTACCAGGAGAGCAGGAGCAGGTAGAAAGAGCAGGCCAGTAGGGCCAGAAAGGGCACCGTAAAAGGGTTATAGAGAAAAAAATCCCGGTAGTTCCCGGCAAGGGCCGCCTCGATGCTTCTCATTATGCCGCTGCCGGGGTTGGGCAGGCCCGTATAATATGACAGGAGCGACGGTGCCAGTCGCCCCTGCAAAAACCAGTATGCCTGCCAAATGCAATAGCCAACAAATGCAACCAGGGCAATAAGCCTTAAGTACGACTTTAGCCTAGCTTTATGCCGCAACCCGAGCATAGGTACTCGTTTTCCTGGCAGCCGTCAAGGACAAAAGGCAGCCAGCAAAGAGGGATACAGAACAGCAGGAGTACGATAAACAGCGCCCAACCGGCTCCCGACATCCTTTTCTTGACGTGAGGTGGGTTCACCGTGCCGCAATGAACACATTGAAAAGTCATTTTGACTCCTTTCGCAAAAAGGCTGTTAATATTTCCATGCCGGGTTAGACCCAGCCGAGCTTGCGCAGGGCTTTGTACTCGCCCACGGCGATAATGATATCGCCTTCGCTGATCTTGTCCTCCGCTCCCGGTGAGATGTTGGTGGTTCCGTCCTTGCTGCGCAAAGCGATGACATTGATCCCGTAAAGCGCTCTGAATTTAAGATCTTCAAGAGTGCGGCCGACCATATCCACCGGTGCGATCACTTCTACCACATTGCTGCCCGAAGAGAGCTCCACCAGATCGACGATATTGAAAGCGCTGAGGCTGTGCGCCAGCTTCTGCCCCATATCCCTTTGCGGAAAAACGATCCGGTTAACCCCAATTTTCGCGAGCGTCTTGCCGTGCATCTCCGTCTGTGCATTGGCGACGATATAGCGGGCTCCCGCCTCGATGAGCAGGATCGAAGCCATGATCGAAGCCTGGATGTCACCGCCGATAGCGACGATGGCAACATCAAAATCGGCCGTTCCCAGCGAATTCAGGCCCCCTTCGCTGGTGGCGTCCGCCTGAACGGTTTTCGTGACCAGCTCGCTCATCTGCTGCACCCGGGCCACATCTTTGTCTACCACTACCACTTCGTGTCCCAGCTCAAAAAGGGTCTTGGCCACGCTGGAGCCAAAGCGGCCGGCGCCGATTACCAGGTATCTTTTGGACATAAAGCAAGACCTCCAATATTATGTTTGCTGCCGGAATTGTTCTTCCGAAGAGCGTTATTTACATAAAATACACATATTTAACCTGAGTGGAGCATACCAAAAATAGCCGTTAGGGTCAATCTATTTCCGGTGACTGTTTCTCTTCCCGGGCATAGGCCCTGACCCCTTGCTCGTAGAGGTCGTTGCCGTAAATATCGTTGATCACCGTGGCGGGGAAGTCTTCCACCCTGAGCCGGCGGATCGCTTCAGCTCCCAGCTCGGGGTAGGCTATGACCTCGCTTTCAAGCACCCGCTTCGAAAGAAGCGCCCCGGCGCCGCCCACCGCGGCCAGGTAGACCGCCCGGTGCTTTTGCAGCGCCTCTTTGACGGCGGCGCTGCGCAGACCCTTGCCGATGCAGGCTTTCATCCCCTGCTCCAGCATGAGAGGGGTATACCGGTCCATCCGGCCGCTGGTGGTGGGACCGGCGGAACCGATCACCCGGCCCGGCTTTGCCGGGCAGGGGCCGACGTAATAGATCACCTGTCCCTTCAGATCCAGGGGCAGCGGTTTGCCCTCTGCGATGAGCGCGGCCAGCTTTTTGTGGGCGGCGTCCCGGGCGGTGTAGATCACTCCGCTGATGCGGACGCTGTCCCCCGCTTTCAGCCCGGCCAGATCGTCACCGGTCAGGGGCGTGTGCAAATGTTTGATGGCCATGTCAATACCTCCTTCGTCCCGCCGTATCTACAGAATACGCTCTGCATGGCGGGCGGCATGGCAGTTCAGGTTCACCGCCACGGGCAGGCTGGCGATATGGGCGGGGAAGGTCTCAATATGCACCGCCAGGGCGGTGATGCGCCCGCCAAATCCCTGCGGCCCGATGCCCAGCTCGTTGACCTTTTCGAGCATTTTCTGCTCCAGCGCGGCATAATAAGGGTCCGGGTGGGAACGGCCCAGGGGCCGCAGGAGCGCTTTTTTGGCGATCACCGCCACCTGCTCAAAGGTGCCGCCCAGGCCGACGCCGACCACGATGGGCGGACAGGGGTTGGGGCCCGCCTCCCTGACGCAGCGGACCACGAAATCAACGACGCCCTCGACGCCGTCGGAGGGCCTGAGCATCTTCAGCGCGCTCATATTTTCGCTGCCGCCGCCTTTGGGCGCAAAGGTGATCTTGATCCTGTCCCCGGGAACGAGGGCGGTATGAATTACCGCCGGGGTGTTGTCACCGGTGTTGACCCTGTGCAAAGGATCGGCCACCACCGATTTCCGCAGGCAGCCTTCCCGGTACCCCCTGCGGACGCCCTCGTTGATCGCATCTTGCAGGGAGCCCCCGGTCAAATGCACCTCCTGGCCCCATTCCACGAAAAAGACGGCAAAGCCGGTATCCTGGCACAGGGGGAGCTGCTCCCGGCGGGCGATCTCCAAGTTTTCGATGAGCTGCCGCAGCGCCTCCCTGCCGGCCGGTGATTCTTCCCGGGTGAGCGCTTTCTTCAAGGCCTCCGCCACCTCATCCCCGGGGTAAATATTTGCTTCCCGGCACATCTCCGCCACCAGTGCGGTGATGGCCGGTGCTTCAACTTGTCGCAGTGGGATCGCCTCCATCAAGATTATTTTAACCGCCGAAAAAGGAAATAAAGAAAGCCGTGGTGAACCTGATATGATAGCCCCCCCTGCGGGGGGTTGTAAATGCTCTTTATCACCTTCCAGGAGTGAAGAACCTTGAAAAAAGAAAACAAGACCAACTTTCTAGGAGAGCTGTCCGGGTCGATCGGCGACCTGGGCACCTTTCTGCCTTACATTTTAGGGGCCATCGCGGTGGCCGGGTTCAACCCGGCGACCATCTTTACCGGCTTCGGCCTTTTTTACCTCTTTTGCGGCTGGTTTTACCGCATCCCCATGGCGGTGCAGCCGATGAAGGTGGCCGGGGCGGCGGTGCTGACCTACAACCTCACCCCCGGCGAAGTGGCCGCCGCCGGGCTCATCGTCGGCGCGGTGCTGCTCCTGGTGGGTGCAACCGGCCTTATCGGGCTGATCGGCCGGATTACACCGACCGCCGTGATCAGCGGGATCCAGGTGGGCCTGGGGCTTACCCTGGCCAAGCTGGGCGTGGATCTCATCGTCACCGATCCGCTCATCGGCTGGCCGCTGCTGCTTTTAATGCTGCCCCTGCTCCGGAGCAAGCGCTTTCCCGCGGCCATCGTCGCCGTGCTGGCGGGAGTGGCGCTAAACTTTTTGCTCCACCCGGGGCTGCCGGTTCCCTCTATTTCGCTGGGCCTGCACCTGCCCAAGATAGCGCTGCCGGCCCTGGCTGATTTCAGCAGGGGCTTTACCCTGGCCGCCCTGCCGCAGCTGCCCCTGACGCTGGCCAACGCTGTTCTGGTAACCACGGTAATTTCGCGCGAGCTTTACGGGGCCCGCGCCGCCAGGGTCAGCGACCGGAACCTCTGCCTGACCATGGGGACGGCCAACCTCATCGCTGCGCCCCTGGGGGGCTTCATGATGTGCCACGGCGCCGGCGGGGTCGCCGCCCATCACCGCTTCGGCGGGAGGACCGGCTACACCTCTTACATTATCGGGGCGGTGCTGCTGCTGATGGGGCTGTTTCTGGGCAGCGACAGCGCCGGGCTTTTTGCCCTCATCCCCGAAGCCGCCCTGGGCTGCCTGCTATTTTACAGCGGCATCGACCTCGCTTCGGCGGCCAGGCAGATCGAGCAGCGGCAGGACTTTTACGTCATCCTGGCGGTGGCGGCGCTTTCGCTGGCGCTCAATCCCGCCGTCGCCTTTGTCGCCGGCTTTATCCTGGCCAAGAGCCTGGAGAAAAAGTGGGTCCGGATCTAGGCGCCGGGCGGATCAACCCCGGCCCACCCTCCCCACAATGCTGTAGGTGCCGGTGAGGGGATCGCGGAGATACTCTTTTTCCAGGCGAAAATTTTTGATCTCCCCGGTGCTGCGCACGTGCAGCCGCGGGCCGGTACAGGGGTGTCTTTTCTCACCGATGGTGATCGCGCGGCCCCCCACCGGATTTATGATCAGATCCCGCGCAATCGCCTCCCGGACCATCTCTTCCACCCGGTTCAGCTCCGCCGCCGGGCGGCTGTTGTAGTAGAGGATGAAACCGTTTTGGACATCGCCGTGCCCTTCCGCCGGCGGCACCCCCAGCCGCTCCAGCACCATCACGGTGAGATCCTCGGCGGAATGCGCCATCTTGCGGTGATAAAGGGACTTGAAGACCAGCTCCTTGATCTCGTCGGGGAAGGGGCCAAAAAGGCCCGGGCGGGCGATGATCACCTCCTGGCCGATCCCGGCAAGGATGCGCGCGTTTACCTTCAACACCGGGTAGAGCTGATCGAAATGCTCCACGATGACGCGGCAGCCTTCGCGCAGGGCGCGGTGCACCGCTTCGGCCAGCAGCGGCGGGCGGCTGAAAGCCTGCTCAAAATGCATATCCAGGTGATAGGTGTGATGCTCAAAGATGCCGTTCTCAAAATGATGCAGCAGCGGCAGGGGGCGCACATTGATCCCCAGGTCGTCGTTGGTCAGCTCCAGCCCGGGGAACATCCCCTGGATCAGGACCGATTTGCCCGCCCCGGCGTCGCCGATTACCCCGATAAGGCTGTCTTCGGCAGAAAGATAGCGCTGCGCCAGGTGCGCGCCCAGTTCGTGAATCCTTTTGCGGCCCCGCGGTGCAAAATAGACCGACTTGATCAGGTACTCATGGGGCAGCGGCATGGGCATCACTCCACGGTAAAGATAGATCCAGCAGGGGAGCGTGCTGCTGGGCGCCGTAGATATCCTTTTCTCCCGGGTGCCCCGAGGGCAGCCGCCGCTTCATCGTGGCCTTGAAAGCGCAGGCGGGATCAAAATAGGTTACGGTAACATCTTCGGCGGGCAGGCGGTACAGGCGGGCGATGAGCGCGGCGTTCAGGCTCTCTTCCCGCTTGACCCGCTCGTAAATATCCCTGCTCTTGAAGATTATATCGATGGTAAGCTCGAAGGGGCCGGCGTTCTTGGAACGGATCACCGAGGCCAGCCCGGTAAGCGGTTTCATCAGCGCACCTCCTCGTAGGTGATGGGAAAGAGCTCTGCGGGATTCTCCACGGTGAGCAGGTGATAGACGGAAAAAACGTAGGCTCCCCCCACCTTGAAATCGGATGGCGAATAGGGAAAGGCCAGGTTCCCGGCGGTGGCCAGCCTTCCCGGAAAACCGTAATGCAGCATCGTGGAGCGGGCAAAACCGAGGACCGCCTCGGCCAGCGCGGCCTCTTCGGCGACCGCTTCGATGACGATACCCACCTCGTGGGCCGGCCGGGGATGCGGCTCCTGCGGACCCATGACCCCGTCGCGGCCGTAAAGATGAAAGGTGAGCTCGAACCGGCCGGCATCGCCGGAAAAATTGTCGGCGGTGCGCTTCCTGACCCCGTCGATGATCTCATCGAGCGACTCGATAAAGCGGGGGTCGCGCGCACCCGCGACGGTGATCACCCGGTAGCCGATGAGCCTGGCCCCCTCCACCTTGACCGTGTACGGCGAGGTGGGAAAAAAGCGGCTCCCGGAGATGCCCACGCGGCGCTCCGAGACCTGCTCAAAAGAGGTTTCCTGCAGGTCAAGCAGGCCGCCCGGGCCCGGCAAACGGTAGGGATCCCCTTTTTCGTAAAGAGTGTGCGCCGCCACCGAGTCCACGGTGGCCCGGCGCTCCGGGGAAGCGGGCTCCAGGTAAAAGCGCTCCTCTTCGAGAAAGCCGAGCATGCAGTCGCTGCCGCTGCCGGGCAGGGCGGCGATGGCGGCGCACTCGAGGATCTTTCCCAGATGCAGGGAGAGCCCTGCAGGGAAACCGCGCCTCAGCGGCAGGGCGGCAAAGACAGCGGGATCATAACAGCGCCCCGCCAGCACCACGTCGGCGCCGCCTTCGAGAGCGCGGATGAGCGGTTCGGGCCCCATCTGGGCGGCCAGGTAAGTGCTCTCCACCACATTGTCCTCGGTCAGCGCGGGAACGGGGCCCAGGGGTTCGACCTTCCCGGCAGCCATCTCTTCCAGAAGAAAAGATTTTCGGATATCGGCGGGGATCACCGCCAGGCGAAAAGAGAGCTTCTCTTCCCGGGCCACCTCCCAGATGATCTCGCGGCACCAGGCCAGGTGCGGTTTTGCCCCCGAACCGCCGGCGGAGCCGATGAGAAGGGGGATCCGTCGCTCCACGGCGGCGCGCAGAAGAAAGGAGAGATCCCTTTTTACGGCCCCGCGGGGCACAAAAGATTTTCCCGATCCCAGATAGTAGGGGCCGGGATCGGTGGAGCCGGCATCTACGGCGATGAGGTGGGGGTCAAAGGAGAGGCCCCGGGTAAAAGAGCTCTCCGGAAACCCGTAGCCCAGGATCGCCGTGGGTGAAAGTAAAGTCATCTTTTTTTTCATGGTAGTTGCCCTAGACCTGCTTTCTTTAATTGTAACAGACGCAGCGCCCGCTGCATCTCATTATAAACGATCATCATGCCCTCATCGACGCCCATCCCCGGCTTGGCCAGCATCTGGTCGGGCCGAGCCGCCAGGGCGGCATGCACGCAGGCCCGGGCGGAGCGGTCGGTCTCGTTACAGCTCCCCCCCAGGTAGGCGCCCGTGCCGTTTGCCCTGGCATAGAGGACCGCTTCGACGCTGTTGTGCAGGCTCCCCAGGTCGGGCGTTTTTACCTGGATCATGTGGGCGGCACCGGCATCGACAAAGTCGCGCACATCTTCAAGGGTGTTGCACCATTCGTCGGCGACGATCTCCACCGCGCAGCCGCGGGCAAACAATTTTTCCTTGAGGTGCATCATCCCCTCGATCTGCTTCTCCCTGGAGCCCATATCGACAGGCCCCTCCAGGCGCAGCTTGAAGGGCGCCGCCGCCTTTTCCAGGCGGGAGAGGTAGTCGCTGATCTGCTCGAGATCGTGATCGAAAGCCAGGCCCAGGGTACCGTAAACATCGATATGGATGATGGGACGGTACTCGCCGCCGGCCAGCTCCTCGATGCGCCGCCGCAGCCAGGAGACATACTCGCGCAGCTTCTCACCTTCTCTGCCGAGCTTGCTGTCCACATGGTTGATCAGCGCGTGCGGCAGCACGTCCGCTCTTTTGATGATCGCCTTGTCGGCGTGCACATAGCGCTCGTCGCCGCTCTGGGCGAAGATGGGCACCGGCTCCGCAATGATCGGCAGGCCGTACTCTTCGGCGAGCACCTCGCACATGAGCCGGCGCTCCTTGAGAGCGGCGGCATGCAGGAGCGCCTGGGAGAGGCCGTAGCGCAGAGCGGTATGCAACCTGCCCCCGCCGGGGCCGGGAAGGATATCGCACTCTGCAGCCTGCTTGCGGAATGAGCCGATCTCGAGGCCGGTGAGCCGTTCGGCGAGAAACCCTTCCACCAGCGGGGCAAAATCTTCAGCCAGGAAAAGCGGATCCCGCCCGTCGGCTCCGGAATACTGCACCGCCGCACAATCGCCAACAGCGATTTCACCGCTGGAAAGTATAAGGATAATGCTCAAAGATTCCCCGCGCTGGCGCACTTTCCGGAAACCGGGGGTCAGCGGATGCCCGCGGTAGGCGGCGCCGTCCCCGGCGGCGCCTTTTTTGATCGCCGCCTGGTCGTCAAAGTAGAAACCGGTCAATCCGGGCGCAGCGAGCACTTGTTCTATTTTCATTTTTTCATTCACCTCGGTTTGCCCACCAGCCGCCCCTTGCCGATGGCGTAGATGTCGTCTATGACCATGCGAAAGCTGGGCTCGCGTTTTTCGCTCTCGCCCCTTTGTTTGATCCTGATGTGGTGAAAATTGCGTGACTCTTCGGAAAGAGGGAGCCCGCCGAAGCGCAGGATGCGGATTGCTCCTTTTTGATCGCGCACGGGGATAATATCTCCCCGGGTCCAGCGCGAGGGAGCAAAGGGAATATCGAGCACCCCCGCTTCGAAAGAGCGCACCACGCCCCGGGCCAGGTCGCCTTCTCCGAGCTCCCGCACCCCGGTGATAATCTCGTCGACTTCGCGCTCGATCACCGCTTCCTCCTCCTGCAGCGCCTCCATGGGCGGAAGCGGCTGCCCCTCGAGCATGCTCATGACCTGCCGGGTGCAGAGCAGCCCGGCGATGTTCGCTTCGGCCGAGGGCACCCCCAGGGCCTCATGCGGCGTTTTGACGATAACCTTGTTTGCTCCGCCCAGGGCAGCGGAGGCGGCGCCCCAGGCGATCACTCCCATGGCCCTGGACTCGTTTTGCGGAAAACCGCCCATCCACTGGTGAAAAACCGTGGTGAGCAAAACATCTGCAAAGCCGGCCTCGTCGAGGTAACGGCGGCCCAGGCGGGCCAGGGTGCGGAGGGCGGCTGTATCCTGGATCAGGTTGCCGCCCTGCCAGTAGCCGATGGTGATGCTCTTGACCCCCTGCTCCGCCGCCAGCAGCGCCTCGATGATGCCGACGGCGTGGGAGACGCAGGGCGGCACCAGCGTGCCGGTCAGCGGCCCGAACATCTCCCGGTTGACGATAATCTCGTTTTCGGCATAGACGCCGCAGAGGCGATCGACATACTGCCAGTGGTTGAGGGAGACCTCCAGGGGGATATCCCGGGCGTAGGGGATGTTGTAAGAGATGCCGCCGCCTTCAAAGTCCCCAAATCCCGCAGCCAGGGTGATCTCGGCCAGGAGGCGGGCGTCGGGGGTGCCGTGGCGCACCTGCACGGGCACACTCATCGCCTCGACGATCTTGCGGCAGTTGGCCACGCCGTAGTTAACCGCCGGAAAGCCGTTCAAGAGAGAGCGGCCCGCCAGCTTCGATTCTTCGATCCCTTTCTGGGCCTCTTCGTAACGGTTCTGGCGGGTGTAAGAATCGATGGTGGTGGGCAAAAAGTCGGCCAGACCCTCCAGTTCCAGTTTTGCCAGTAAAACGAGGTGCTCGGAAAGCAGGGCCACCCCGGCGCGGGGCTGGAGATAAATGCGCCCTTGCTCATATCCCGAGCTGAGCTTGCCGTGAGCTCTTTTGCTTTCCGGTATCTTCCGGTGAAAGGCAAAGGCATCGGCGAGATCAACCCCCACGCCGGTAGGCCAGGCTGTGAGCACGGCACCGCGTTCGGCAACAAAAAGAGAGTCGTCCCAGCGCCGGTTCTGTAATTTTTGTTCCATTTTCAACCTGAGATCCCCCCCAAGGGCTGTAAAGTATCTTTCAGTACTGCCAGCGCCGCCTCCGGGCGGGTTTCGCCCAGCAGGCCCGCCGAGGCCAGAATATAAGCGCGGTCAAGAAATATCTGCGGTGAGCGGGGCGACAAGACCAGGGGGTCGCCCAGGGAGAGCCCCGCCCGGAGCAGCGCTCCCGGATCCTCGCCGTGCACCAGGGCGCCGCCGGTAGCGATGACGGCGGCGGTAGCGGTGAGGTCTTTTCCCTGCTGAACCCACAGCCGCCCCTGGGGTGTATAGGTCTCGGTAAGCGAACCGGCGTGGCGCCGCAAAGCTTCGCGAATGGCGGCGCCGGCGATGGCCCCGTCAAGGGCGCGCTCTTTTTCATCGCCGGGCAAAAAATCCCGCGAAAGAGACGCTCTCCGGGCGTAAGCCGGCAGCGCCCCTTCATCCAGGGTAAAGGGAAGGCTTTCGGCCAGCTCCCCGGTAGGAATCACCCCCAGGAGGGCGGAGAGGCTCACCCGCATGCCCAGGTCCCCCTCCACGGTGCGCTTGACCGGGGGCTCCGGCGGCCCCTTGACGATGCGGCCGGCATCGCGCGGCCTGCCGTCGGCAAAAGAATGGACATCGGTAGTAGCCCCGCCCAGATCGATGATCATGGTTTCCCTGCCGGTGGCTTTCCAGTAGAGCTCACCCGCCTTCATCACCGCCAGGGGCGTGGGCATCACCAGGCCCACCTGCTGCTGCACCCGGTCGAGCCCTTTTGCCCTGGTGATCTCGGAAAGGTAGAGCCCGCGAATCGCTTCACGGGCCGGCTCAACGTTGAGGCGGTCAACCCCGGGCATGACGTTGCCGGTAACCTCAACACGGGGCACCTTGCCTTTTAAAATGGCGGCGGCCTCGTCTGCGGCGGACTTGTTTCCCGCCACCACCACCGGCATCTCCAGCGCTGAAGCAGCGATGCGGGAAGCATTTTCCAGGATCACTTCCCTGTTGCCGCCGTCGGTGCCGCCGGCCAGAAGCAGCAGGTCGGGCTTGAGTGCGCCGATCTCGGCGATCTCCGTACCGCTCAGGGTATAGGCGTAAGCCGCAAGCACCCTTGCTCCCGCCCCCAGGGCGGCTTCGCGGGCCGCTTTCACCGTCAGCTCGGGGACCAGGCCCACGGCAACCAGGCGCAACCCGCCGGCGGCGGAGCTGCTGGCCCGCTTGAAAGTTACCCCGCGGAGCTGCCGGCCGGTAAAGGAAGCCAGGGCGGCTTCAAGCCCCTCCATGAGATCGCTCTCCACCGTGGTGGGAGCCTGAGAGACGGCGATGAGGCCGGGCGGCTCCATCGAAACAAGGGCAACCTTGGTGTAAGTACTGCCAAAATCAATCAGTAGCGCTTTCATCAGCCAGATCTTCCTTCAGATGAGCAATCGCTTCCTCCGGCAGGGTGCCCGGAGGATAAACCCGGTCGTAACCCATCTCCTTGAACAGTTTCTCCACCTCGTCAAAAGTGCGTTTACCGACGACCAGGTTGCCGCCAACATAAAGATGGATGTCGCCGATCCCGGCCTCGTAGCATTTTTCACGCAGGCCGCGGCAGTCGATCTCGCCGTGGCCGTAGAGAGAGGAGACCCAGATGGCCCCGGCAGCGCTCTCCACGGCGGCGTTGATAAATTCCTCCTGGGAAACCATCACCCCGAGGTTGATCACCTCGAAGCCGGCTTCCGTCAACACCATCTCCAGTATCTTATTCCCCACAGCGTGCACATCTGCCCCGATCACGCCGAGGACCACCCGGTTGTTCCGCAGCAAAAGCCCGCCTCCCTCTCCCTTGCCCTCTATTTTGTTAAAATGTTACAGCATCTGCAGTATCATTACTGCTTAAATAACCGTTGCTGCCTCTCTACATAATAACGCAATATTGATGCCAAGATGATCTTTCGTCGAAAAAACCGCCATCTCCACGGAGCTCTCGTGCAAAACGCGTTCCTTTCTCATCCTTTGCACATAACCGCCAATCAATGGCCCTGTTTGAAAATTGCGCGGTCGGTCCGGCGCTCCGCCGGCAAATCAGATCTCATTCGTGATCTTCTCGACCAGCTCGTCCTCGACCGGGTAAGGCAGGGTAACCTGTCCGGCCCCCTCATATTCATGATTGAACTCGATACCGGTGGAGATCGAGTTTTTGTTCCGGGCCCAGGCGCGCCTGGCCACGCCGCAGGTGACATCCCAGAGCAGGGCGGATTTGATGATCCCGTCAACCCGCTCGCTGCCGTCCAGGAGCAGGCCGAAACCGCCGTTGATCGCCTTGCCGATCCCCACGCCGCCGCCGTTGTGAAGCGCCACCAGGCTCATCCCCCGGGCGGCATTTCCGGCGAAGCACTGCGTAGCCATATCGGCCATAACGTTGCTGCCGTCCCTGATGTTTGCCGTTTCCCGAAAAGGGGAGTCGGTGCCGCTGACATCGTGGTGATCGCGCCCGAGCATGACCGGGCCGATCTCGCCGCGGCGAACCATCTCGTTGAACTTCAGGGCAATACGCACCCGCCCGGCGCCGTCCTGGTAGAGAATACGCGCCTGGGAGCCGACCACCAGGTTGTTCTTCTGCGCGTCGCGTACCCAGATATAGTTGTCGCGATCCTGTCCCCTGCGGTCGGGGTCGATACAGGATAGCGCCGCCTTGTCAGTTTTGACCAGCTCTTCCGGCTTGCCGCTCAAGCAAACCCAGCGGAAGGGCCCGTAACCGTAGTCGAAGAGCTCGGGTCCCATGATATCTTCAACGTAGGAAGGCCAGATAAAACCATCTTTCTCGTCGCGTCCATTTTTGGAAATTTCCTTAACCCCTGCATCGAAGACCGCTTTCATGAAAGAGTTGCCGTAGTCGAAAAAGTAGCTGCCCCGTTCAACAAGGGCCTTGATCAGCTCGTAATGTTTCCGCAGGCTGCGATCAACCAGTTTTTTGAATTGAGCACGATTCTCGGCCAGAAGGCGGGTGCGCTCGTCAAAGGTAAGCCCCTGGGGACAGTAACCGCCGTCGTAAGGGGCATGGCAGGAGGTCTGATCCGAGAGCAGCTCTACCGGCACCTCATGGTCAACCGCATACTCCAGCAGGTCCACGATATTGCCGTGGTAGGCGATGGAAAGAGGCTTTTTCCGGGACAGCGCTTCCCCGGCCAGGGAGAAGGCTTCGGCAAGATCGTCCGTGGCCCGGCCGACCCGGCCCTGATCGAGCCGGGTTTGAATACGCGACCGGTC
>MTBK01254586.1_pt1 | contig 12989 bp, 9 predicted proteins | sample 1535981 | NCBI WGS metagenome assembly MTBK01 (sample SAMN06109225, study PRJNA356200) | anaerobic digester metagenome | isolation source: biogas reactors fed with pig manure or primary and secondary sludge | place: Spain | collected 2016-06-30 | reverse complement strand
ATGATAGCCAGCAAAAATGGCCATATTCCTTTAAAGATCACCTCAAGAGGGACATCCCGGGCCACCCCCTTGACAATGTAGACATTCATGCCCACCGGCGGTGTGATCACGCCCATGGCCACAACAAGAACGATGACTACCCCAAACCACATGGGGTCATAACCGAGGGTCTGTACAACTACCGGATAAAAAATGGGTATGGTCAACAACACCAGGGCGAGGGCATCTATAAAGCAACCCAATACCAGATAGACGAGGAGGACAATACCCATAACTGCATAAGGGGGTAGTTTCATCCCCCCTGCCCATACGGCAAGTTCAAAGGGAATCCGGCTCAGGGCAATAAAACGCCCGAAAACAATTGCGGCGGCCACCAACAGCATGATCATGGCGCTGGCGCGGGTCGTGTCCGCCAGGGCAGCTTTGAAAGCTTTCCAGGAAAGCCGCCGCTGCAACAGGGCTACCAGTAATACCCCGATCACGCCCACTGCTCCGGCTTCCGTGGGGGTAAACCATCCCGCGAAGAGCCCCCCCAGGGAAATGGCGAAGACAACCAATACTTCCCATAGCCCGCCACGCAAGGACTGAAACCTTTCACGGTTACTGAAACGTGGGCCCGGCGGTCCCAGTTCCTGTTTGCGGGAAGCAATGATGTATATGGTTACCATGTAAAGCAGCATCAATAGAATTCCCGGCGCTATCCCGGCCAGAAAAAGGCTGCCTACCGGCTGCTCGGTTGCTATGCCGTAGACAATAAAGATCACACTGGGGGGTATCAGAACGCCCAGTGCTCCGCCGGCGGCTACGCTGGCCGTGGAAAGAGTAGGGGCATAATTGTATTTGCGCATCTCCGGAAGGGCAATGGCACCGATGGTCGCCGCCGTGGCCGTGTTTGATCCGCAGACCGCCCCGAAAAGGGCGCAGGTGGCTTGTGTGGCAATGGCCAGACCACCGGGCAGATGCCCCACCGCTCTGTAGGCAAAGTTGTAAAGACGGCTGCCTATGCCGGAATAGAAAGCAAAAAAACCCATCAATACGAACATGGGGATCACGCTCAGGGTATAGGATGATAACGTAGAAAACAAATCTGCGGACAACATTGCCAGGGCGGCGGAGGGACCGGTCAGCAAGGCAAACCCGATCAGACCGACTATGGCCATGGCAAAAGCGATGGGCATATCAAGAAAAATAAGTACAAAAAATATGATGATTCCGCCGACACCGATCAACAGGGGGCTCATGTCTCCTTGCCCCCTCCGGCCAGGGACTCTGCCAACCTGACCAGTGTTACCAGGGCCAACACCAGAAAGCCCAGGGCTACCAGATAGATAAACGGGTAGAAAGGAAACCGGATCGTGGGAGAAACACAGCCGCTTAGTGCAATACCCGTGGCATATCTGGTCAGATACCAGGAAGCTAGGCCTAGAAATATGAGGGAGACTGTGTCCACGGAAATATTGATGATGCGTTGCACGGAGCGCGGCAGCCGTTCAATCAGAAAGTTGGCTGAAATATGACCCCGCTGGACAGCGCAGTACGCGATGGATAACCCTATAGCAGCCGCGGTCAGATAACCGACCATCTCGTACGTCCCCAGAATCGAACTGCTCGCAACCCGGCGCAGGATAATATTGGCTACAATCAGGATAGCAATCCCTACCAATATAAAACCTGCCAGGATATCGACGTAGCGGCTGGCCTCGAATACAATTGTTTTGAACCTTTTCAAGGAATGAACACCATCCTGTACTGAATCAATGCCTCTCATCAATATTTGTTGAATACTTTTCCATGTAGTGCTGCAACGATAACTGGATAATAACCGTCCTCCGCTACTTCCCGTACTGTTCGGCCAGCTCCATGACCCTGTCCAGAACAGCCCGGCCATCAAGACCCTCTTTGCTCATCCGTTCCACGAAATCCTCCTGGATCGGCACCACGGCCTCTATCCATCTAGCTGCCTCCGCATCCGTAAGGGTGATCATTTCCATCCCCTTCTCATCCCGTGCCCAATCCAGGGCCTCCCGATTCTGTTCATCCCACAAACCACAGGCCAGATCTTCGTGAACCTGCTCGTTGACTTTCAGGATCGCCTCCTGAAGGTCTTCGGGGAGTGCATTCCATTTTTCAAGATTCATGGTAATGAAAAACAATGTATTGTAGAGAAATGGGGTAAAGGTAATATAATTGGTAACATCCGCATGGCCCCACCCTTGCAACACCTCGACCGGGGAAAGGTTGCCCTGGACCAACCCGCGTGACAGCGCCTCGTAGGCATCCGATTGGGGCATCGCTTCGGGAACTGCTCCGAGTGTTTTGAGTGTTTCGGCACTCAGGCCGGTGGCTCTGATTTTCATCCCCTGAAGATCCTCGAGATTGCGCACCGATTTGGTGGTAAAAAGGTCCCCCGATCCCGTGGCCAGAACCATCATCAGCTTTGTGTCCCGCACTTCTTCCAGATCAAGTTCCTTGACACCATCCCAGGCAATCTTGCTGGCCGCCCATGAACTTTCATAAACAACCCCCGGCAGTTCAAATGCTTCAAGGAGCGGGAAACGCCCGCGGGTGTAAGCAAAACAGGAAAGACCAATATCTGCGTAACCGGAAACTACCCCCTCATATACCTCATCCGCCTTGCAGAGCGTCTCCTGGGGATAACTGGTTATCTTCACACGGCCATCCGTAGCTTCCGATATGGCGGTAATCCAGCTTTCTACCAGCACCTTCTCGGCGGGATGGGTAACCGGAAAGAAATGGGCCAGATTGAATTCATAAATCTCCTCGCCATCTTCAGCCCGATCACCGGCACATCCACAGACCAGAAACAAACCCAACAAGAATAAAACAAACACCATGATTTTCCTCTTCACACCCGTATACCCCTCTTTCCATGATCTGATCTCCAATAAAAAAAGAAACCCGGAAAACCTGTATCAAATTTTTTATGATATTATACAATTCGCCACTCAAGATTCAATTCCTGCTAAAAAAAAGGCCGATCAATCAATCGGCCGTACAGGTACATACGAGACAATATGCCGGAATAGCAATGTTCAAACCGGGTGCGCTTCCGGAAATTTATATTTATTTTTATTGTGCCAACAATTTGCGGGCGTTGTCGCGAAGGATCTTGATCCGCGCCTCCGGCTCACCCTCCGTCGCTATCAGCACCTTGGCCAGGGAAAGGGCCTGGGGATAGATCGGCCAATCTGTTCCAAACAGAAGACGGTCAGGTCCGATCCGGTCCAGCATCTCCAGCAAATGCGCCTCCGGCTGTCCACTCACTTCCAGATATACATTCGGATGCTTCTCGGCAATCTCCGTCGCCTCGCGGTAATAGTTCATTGCCGCGTGAGCAAGAATGCAGGGACTCTCTTCGAGGGCTTCGGCCATGGCCCAGAAATGTTTGATGTCTGCGTGTTCACGGGCCATCTTGGGTTCGAAACCGTTGAATCCACTGTGAGCCAGGACAGGCATCCCCCCCGATTTCTTCTGCCACAATTTCATGAGGCTGATCATCTGCGGGGTGCTGACCGCCTGCAGTTGCATTTCCGGATGCAGTTTCAAGCCGCGGGCTCCCAGGGCCAGATATTCATCGATCAGCGCTTCCCGCCGTTTGTGACCGGGATGCACGCAACAGTAAAAAACCAGCCGCGGGTTGAAACGCATGGCGCGCCCGAACCGACGTGAATTGTAGGAATTGAAAATATCCAGGCTCAACGAGACACTGATATCGATCTTCAGGGCATCCATCTCTCTTATCAGGTTGGGGATGGTATGGGTGTGATGTTTTCCACCCCTCCAGGGATAAAGACCGCAGGGAACATAGTCCTCCACCCCCCAATTGGGACGAACATCATGGAAATTTTGCCCCATGTAAACATCGAGATCTACCTGCAAATCGGCCTCAAAATTGTGATGTGTTTCCGGTGTTTCATTCAACACATCGACCTTGGGTGCAAGCAGAATTGTCCAACCCAGATGTGTGTGGAAATCAATCAGGTTATCCAGTTCCGGAACCACCAGGGCCAGGCGCCCATCATCCAACAATTCAAAATAATCAAGTTCCGACAATGCACGCCAATTCTTGAAAACCCTTTTCTTGTTCACATCCAGCCACGTCCCCTCATCATTTTTTATACAAACAGATTGTTGACAAACTCAACCAGCAACTCCCTGGAAATTTCGTGAGGCAGAGCATCAAGAATGCTGCTGACCAGACCCAGGTCGTCAACATTGCTGTCGCCACCACCAATTCCCGCCATTTCCATGAATTTTTCAGCGGCCTCATCTCCAAAAGCAGCCAACATGTTCTTGACCTGCTCATGCACGGCCTGGCTATCGATCTTATCCTCCGCCGCCTTGACTTCTTCCACACATTCGGCCAGATCCTTAAGAAATTCTTCAATCCGGGGAACGTTGTGATTCATCAACGTGATGTGAAGGTTAAGCGGATTCTTCTTGCTTGAAAACTGCGGTTGCAGGTACCAACCCCTTCTGGCCATGTAGTTGGCCAGCTGAAAAACATTGATGTCTTTATCTTTTGAAGCAAAGGAGAAGATACTCATCACCGGTTCACCGAGAACATACAGGCCATCGATGGAATTGATTCCTTCCATCATCCGGCGGACGCCTTTCATCACATTATCTGTTACCTCACGGTAGCCATCTTGCCCCAAAAAATTGAGGGCTGCCCAGGCTCCTGCCATGGAACCGCCGGTCTTGCTACTGAGCATCGTGGTATTGAACATCGCATAAGCCGAAGTTGCAGTGGTAGCAAAAATCTGGTGTTTTCGGATTTCCTTGTCCCGATAAGCGATAACCGACGCCCCCTTGGCGGCATAGCCAAACTTGTGTAGATCGGCAGATATGGATGTAACACCAGGTACGGCGAAATCAAAATCCGGAACATCATAGCCTTCCATGTCCCGCATGAAAGAAAGCATGATTCCCCCCATACAGGCATCCACATGCAAGAGTAGATCATGTTCAAGGGCCAGTTGCCCGATTTCAGGAATGGGATCCATTACCCCCTGCGCATAGCTCGGAGCCGAGGTCACGAGAATAATGGTGTTGTCGGTAATAGCCTTGCGCATCAAATCCACATCGGCACGGAAATTGTCATCAAATTCGGTCATCACCAGCTTGAGTCCAAAATATTGCGCTGCCTTGTGAAATGAACTGTGAGCACTCTGGGAAACGACCATCTCCGGAGTTTTGATGTGGGGTTTTTCTAGCGCAGCCCTGTCCCGGGCTGTCTTGATAGCCAGCAAGATGCTTTCGGTACCGCCAGATGTTATGTTACCAACAGCCTCCTCACCGCCCCTGAGAAGATCAATGACTCCCCTGACTACTTCTTTTTCTATGCGAGCCAGGCTGGGAAAAGAAGTCGGATCAAGCCCGTTTTCTGTCAAAAACTCCATATAAGCTTCCTTGACAACATCTTCAGTTTCCTCGTTGGCCATGAATACGTATGCAAAAACCTTTCCACTACGCCAATCAACATCATCTTTCTTGTATTGCCTCAAAATCTTCATGATCTCTTCCTTGCTTCTGCCTTTTTGCGGAATGCTCATTTTACGTGGCTCCTTTCCAGGTTATGATGATGGAGAATGACACGAATTCCTTACTCAAGTATAAACTAAGGTCCGATTTTGTGTCAAACATAATTCCCGGTTCATTTCCCCGCATTGCAGCCGATCCCGTTCCACACACCGACTTCATAATCTGTCAAAAAAGAGGGGGCTGTTAACAGCCCCCTCTTCCCTGCTACACGGTCCAGGCTGACATGGTTATTTCAGCCCATCGCAGAGTGAATTCAGCAGAACACGGTTGGGATCATAACTCAATTCCCATATCATGGCCCCGGCGAATCCGTTATCCCTGATATAATTGGCTTTCAGTTTTATCGACTGTTCATCCTCGTAACTGATAAATGTGGAACCATTGAACAGCCATGGAACCATTGATTCGGCATGATAATAGCGCCTGTAACCCGGAGCATGCAGATAGCCATCCACTACCTCGGCATAGCCGATGGAAGATGCCCCCGAGTAGTAACGCTGATACAGGCCATTGTTGGCATTGACAACCCCATCGTACCTGTGGCCATAGAATGGAACCCCCACCACCAGTTTTTCTTTTGGAAATCCGGCATTCAACCATGCTTTCACCCCGGCATCCACACTCCATTTGTACTGCGGCGAATAATCGCTGCCGCTGTAAAGGGGAGCATTGAAATCCGTATAGGCATCCCAGCTTCCATGGATGTCGTAGGTCATGATGTTGGCAAAATCCAGATAACGATGCAACACATTCATTTCGGTGTTGTTGGTATAGGCAGTGTTAATTCCGCCGGCGATGGTCAACAGGTAATCACGGCCGTCACGTGCACCCCGGGCATCAAGCTTTTCCCGGATTTTTTTCAGCAGAAGGGTGAAATTCTGTTTATCCTGTGGCCTGTTCCCGTTTGTATGCATCCCACCCCCGACCGGGTATTCCCAATCGAGGTCCACACCATCGAACCCGTACCTCAAGATGAAGTCCACACAACTGTCTGCAAATGCGGTTCGGGATGCATCGGTCAAGGCCATATCGGAAAATTTCCCCGACCAGGTCCAGCCACCCACCGAAATCAGCGTTTTAAGATGGGGATATTTCTGTTTCAGCGCATTGAGCTTGCTGAAATTGCCCGGATCAACAGCCGGATCACCCACAGCCACCTTGAGATCCCGGCCTATATTGGCAAAAGCATAATTGATATGGGTCAACCTGGAAGCATCTATGTTGCTGGGCGTAAAACCGCTGTATGCCGACCAGGAAGAATAATAACCCACCACTTTCATGCCCTGGGGATCGCCGGGCTGATCGCCGCCACCAGGCTGGTCTCCACCGGGATCGGGCTGTTCGCCGCCGGGATCGGGCTGATCCCCACCACCGGGCTGACTGCTGCTTGTATACAGGGCGGACACCCAGCCGGTCGAACCATAGGAAAGGCGTACCAGCAACCAGCCATTCTCATCCGCCAGCACCCGCAACGGGGTGTTTTGTGGTAGGGTATCGAATCTTGCAAACCCTGTCCCGGGGCCGACACGGATATTCAACCCGTCCGCCGCCGTTACCCGAACAGTATCTCTACCCTCCAGGGAAACGGTTCCCCCGGCGGAAGGATTGGAAGTATACTGTCCCGAGATCCAACCCGTGGTTCCATCATCCTTGCGGGAAAGAAGCCATCCGTTCTCATTGGCCATCACGTTCACTTTTGCGCCGCGGCCCAGGACTTCCTGCGACCAGTACTGAGTCCCCGGCCCAATCCGGAAATTCAGGCCGCTGGCATTTACAGCAACCTGGTCTGGAGATTGGGCCGCCTCGTAACCGCTGACATATGACTTTGAAACCCACCCTGTTGAACCGTATGTAAGGCGGACAAGCAACCATCCATTCTCTTCTACCAGCACCTTGAGTTCCGTACCCCGGCCCAGACTGTCAATTCGGGGATAAGAAGTGGCGGGACCGGTACGTATATTCAAACTGTTGACATCAACCTTTGCTTTTCCTGTTCCTGCAAGTGAAATCGGCCCGGCAGCCGAGGGATTGGAAGTATACCAGGCAGATACCCACCCCGTGGAACCATTCTTCTTCCTGACCAGAAACCACCCGTTCTCATTGGCCAGTACCGATAAGCCAGTATTTTTTGTCAGTTTTTCCATGGAAAAGTATTGGGTTCCCGGCCCGAGACGGAAATTGAGTGAATTTGCCGTTACGGACACTTCTGGCAAATTGGAAGCCTCCGCCGTCAAACTGCCGGTAAAAAAAGATAACAGAAGAAACAGAAGAATCACACAAGTCGTTATTTTTTTACTCATAATCAACCACCCTAATTTTGTTATCATTGATCGTGGCAACGATTCCTCGCTACCTGCCATTCAAGTTCCACCAGGATATGCTTTTTCAAACACCCCCTTCCGAATTAAATGCCTTGCACCACCTTCCATGCAAAATGTTATGTTTACTTAATTATAGTGGCTCAATATGGCTTTCACAACCATTACTACAAGCCCTACGGGGTTTTTGAAGTTCCTGTAGACCAATATATTATGTTTACTAACACGATGGGGACTATCTGATGATAATACAGGGTCAAAAACGGCACAGGTAAATGTCGGCGGTTCCATCCAGAAGAAGGGTAAAGGATAATTATCAAGGGTGTTGTTAGAAAATACGTGGGGCGGAGGGAAGTGGGGATGTAAGGGTGGGGAATTCAATCTTCGGGGACGGCATATTGATGGCTCTTAACAACTTCCAAAAAAAATGCTGAAAATGCGGGGAGTCAATGCGCCGGCCGGTTGGCGGCGTTTTCCAGAGCATTCACGATGGCCTTCAGGATAACCTTGCTGCTTTGACATACTCCCACGGCTAAAGCCATTGGGATTCTGGGTTCAAGCAGAAACAGCTTCCTTGATAGCAAGTCTTACGTTTCCTGGCCCAATGGAAGATGCCCCTTCCAATAAAATATTGATGGCGGCGTTCCTGTCCCGGTCGTGAGTCACGCCGCAAACACAAGTCCACGACCTGTCGGACAGTGATAGCTTGCGGTTAATATCACCGCAAGCATGACAGGTCTTGGAACTTGGATAAAAGCGATCGATAAAAATTACTTCCTTGCCTTTCAGCAAGGCAACGTATTTCAAAATACTCACAAACGTCGCATGACTCAAATCAGATACTTTCCGACCCCACAAACGTTGCATGCCTTTCAAATTCAAATCTTCAAGAAAGATATGATCGTATCTATCGGTGAGTTCATGCGCCAATTTGAAAAAATAGTCATGGCGAAGGTTGCTTATCCTCCGGTAGATACGAGCAACGTTCAACCTGGCTTTGTTGCGGTTGTTGGAACCTTTCTGTTTGGAGCTTAGTTTCTTCTGTGCCTGTCTCAGCTTGCTTAACTCCTGTTGATAATAGAACGGGGCGTCATAGGTTGTACCATCGGAACCCACAAGAAACGTCCTCAGTCCAAAATCGAACCCGACGGCGATGTTACCCGACCTGTCGGGTAGCTCGATTTCTTCCTGTACCGAGAAACAGAGCCAGAAATCTCCCAAACTATCACGCTTGACCGTTACGGTTCTGATAATTCCGGGCAGTTGACGGCTCTTGCTGTATTTATAAATTTTCTTGTTGATACGTATCTTGTTGCCATCCAACAATTTCCAGCCTGCCTGCTTCAAGGTGAAACTTCTGTAGCTCTTAACTTTCTTGAAGCCCGGCGGGGAGGTCTTGATACCCGATTTTAAATTACGGAAGAATAGTTTATAAGCCCTGTCAATGCGTTGAACAATATCCTGAATGGCCTGCGAACCTACTTCGTTCCAGTAGGAGTGTTTCGACATTTTCTTGAGCTTTGTTATATGCTTCATCAAATGGTATTCATTCAGGTGCTTGCTCGTCCCGCGACCGAAGGCATGGGCTTTCTGCTGCTTTATTCGTAATCTTCGCCCTCGTCGGCCAGGTATTTGGTGCGCACGTGCACTTCATCTATCAGATCCGAGTCAACGGTATAGCAGAATATATTGATAACCAGATCTTTTTCTTCGACGCTGTAAAGTAGCAGCGGCTCCCCGTACATATCGCAGATCCCCTCATAGTCCGGCGGGCCAAATTCTTTTTTGGCCTCACTCATTGTTTTTCCCAGGAAGTCCCGTTCTGCAAACAGTATCAACTTGCAGCCGCTGAACATATCAAAAGCAACCACTTCCTTGTGCTGGCTGTACAGGTTGCAGTAAAAAGTGATAAGGTGGTCTGCATAATGCATGGCCACGGAACCCTCGAAAAGCTCCTCCAGATCAGGTTCCCCCAGCGCCTGGACAACATTGTGCCTGGAAGAACCGATGAAATCCGCTGCTATCAGTCGGTCGTCCTGATGGGGAACGATAGCGGAGGAGTCACCATCTTCTTCTGCCAGGAAGCCATCTGTCGCTTCGCTATCCCCTTGATCAGCTTCGGTAACTATTTCCGCCGTTTTCTGTCCGGTGGGAGACGCCCTGCCTTTTGCTTTCAAATAATCCGTGTATATCATGTAGCTACCAACCGAAAGACAGATCACAGCCAGTGCTATCCCGACAAACCATTTCTTGATTTTCTCCCCGGAATCAATTTCCGGCACCGGGCATATTATCTCCTCGAAGCGTCCATCATGACCGTATCCCTGTATCATTTCGTTTCTGCAGATTTCCAGCTTCGGCAACGACGAGCGGCAATAAGTACATTCAGTTGCATCAAGCGGTAACGTTGCCGTACAGTATGGACAAACCCTTTCTTTTTTTATCCCGTAATCATCGTGACGCATAGCGGTTGCTCCCCCCAATGTATTTTATCCTTTTTCGGCGGCCCCGCCCGGCAAAACCCGGCCATACCCGGATTCGGTTGGAAGTTAATCCAAACTCACCCGGTTCCAGCCCCCCGTGTCAGGCAGCAAATTCATCCATTTTTTCTCCTGTCTAGACGAGCGAACTCTTTTTCCCACCCTTGCTGCCCTGTAAATCAATCTAATTTTTTATTGCCACCCCATCAGTAACAAAATATTCTATTCAAGGTCAATACTTTCCTTCCAATGGACTTTTATTTGCATGACGGTGCTAAATAAATTAAATCATGAAAATAAAAGATAGTATGGTTGCAAGTCGTGTATGCCGCCCCACTCTTGCCCCGGTCAAGATTGTCAGGATTGTCCTTCTCGAATTCCATCAAGTTCCTTTACATCTTATCGCTTGCCCCCAACCTGCTGATTCCCGGAAGCCAGATCGCAGACCGCACCCCGATTCCCAGATGATGGGACCGTCTCCCCGAACAATTTATCCCTACCCCACCCACCTTTCGCCCGTCCTTCGCAGCACTCCCCATCCATCGCCTACCCCCCCCCGAGCGTGCCCAATTTAAAAAGCACCCGAAGAACGGGTGCTTTTTAACCATATTCAATCAAGTACTGATTCTTGGGGTTACAGCAGGAACATGCCGCTTTCGAGAATCAGTGTTTTACAAATTTGGATGGAATCAGCATATCCTGTATGTCCATCATCCTGTCGTTGAATGTTATTGCATAGCTGTCGCCAGCCCCGATGATTTCAACATTGCCATCGACAACGGCCTGGACAAAGGGTTTGCCTCCTAGAACGGCAATGCATCCGTCAGGATCGGGAAAGCTCAGCAATACGAAAGGACTTTTTCTTTCATAGATTCCCCTTCCTGCCTTGGTCTTGCCAAATTTAACCCTCAAATAAGCACCCATTTCAGGATATAGCTCTTTCCCATTGACAACGGTGGGGCCGACCTTGAATTGATAGATCCTGTCTGTCTGCTTTTCGGTCCATCGGGCCATGGGTTTATAACCTGATTTTGTAGCAACGGACATCGCCGTGGTTATCATGTAGAGCGACATCTTTACTTTCATGTACTGTTCAAATGGTTCATCGGCACCCGGAACAAAATCGGGCATCATCTTCATCAACGACAACATCAGGAACAGAAAACTGAAGAAGCCCCTCTTGAACATGTTCTTCAATACGGAAGGTACGATACCCAACATATCCAGCGGTGTGTTACCCTTGAATACACCGAGCAGACTTTTGATGCTCTTGAAATGCATTTTGATCACTTTCAAGTTGCCGAAAGCGCCGGTGTAAACCCCTTCGTGTACTTTGAAGCGCTTGCCCTCCGCTATCTTGTTCGCCTTTTCTTCAGTTAAAAAAACCATATGTGCAGCGAGGGGATTTTCATCATCTTCAGCCTTGAACTCCACAACGATATTCAGATTTTTGAATTTTTTAACGAACTCGGGATCCTCTGTAAGAGGGATGTTCATCGCCGGGAAAGCTGCACGTAAAAACAGTCGTGCGGCCAGTATGTCCTGCGCACTAGCTTTGTTCATCTTGGGCCTCCTTTATCGATCGATCTCATCTCTCCTGGTCAGTCTTCGTCAGTCCAATCTTCATCTTCCTCGATTTCTTTTCCTAGAAGCTCTCTGATGGTATCTGCAATTCCTGTTGCGTCCAGCTTGTACCTTGCATACAGGTCCTCCGGATACCCGATAACACTGTATTCATCCGGAATTCCAACCTTGGTGAAAGCGCAGGCTTTTCCACTCTCTGCAATCACTGAAGCAACTGCATCCCCCAAACCGCCGATAATATTATGCTCTTCCACGGTCAATATCCTTCTGGTTTCCATCAACGCTTTTATAATCGCATCCTCGTCGATCGGTTTGATGGTGTGCATGTTTATCACTCTAACAGAAATTCCATCGCGCTCCAGTTCCTTCGAAGCTTCCTTTGCCTGGAGAACAGGCGTGCCACAAGCAATAACTGCGATATCGGATCCATCCCTCACCGTCATTGCCTTACCGATTTCAAAATCGAAATCCTCATTTTCATGCAAGGGTGGTTCAAAACCCCTGCCGACCCTCATGTAGAACGGCCCCGGAATATCGATACAGGCACGCACCGCTTTTGCAGTTTCCCATCCATCGGCAGGCACAACAACGGTCATGTTTGCAAATGAACGAAGAACCGCCAGGTCCTCGGTCGCATGGTGTGTGGTTCCGGCAGTTCCGAAACTAACCCCGCTATGTGTGGCAATGATTTTCACGGGCAGATTCTGATAGGCAATGTCTGTTCTTACCTGCTCCGCGGCGCGCAGCGAAGCAAAAGTGGCAAAAGTTGATGCAAACGGTATCAATCCGGTTGTAGCCAATCCCGCGGCGATCCCGAACATGTTCTGCTCGGCAACCCCCACGTTGAACATCCTGTCCGGATATTTATCTCCAAAGATACCGATATTCGTAGATTTTGCCAGGTCGGCGGTCAGCCCCACAATTTTCTCATTTTTTTCTCCCAGATCTGCAAGCACACGTCCATAAATTTCTCTCGAGGTCATCTTGTTTGCATCATGGACAGTCCATACGGTACCAACATCTTTACCCATCGATCATATCC
>MTBK01056368.1_pt2 | contig 12998 bp, 11 predicted proteins | sample 1535981 | NCBI WGS metagenome assembly MTBK01 (sample SAMN06109225, study PRJNA356200) | anaerobic digester metagenome | isolation source: biogas reactors fed with pig manure or primary and secondary sludge | place: Spain | collected 2016-06-30 | reverse complement strand
TTTGTCCCTCTTGGCCATCAGATAAACATCTAAAGCGGAGAGGATTTCTACCATTGCCTGTTGAAATGTTTCTAGTACAGCGTTCCACATGAGCTGTTCGATGTCTGCAATGCTAAAGTTAATATGAGTGTTCATTCTTGAGAGGCCTCCTCCTTTAGTAGTTGTCACTAACACTACCTTCTGGAACGAGGTCTCTCTTCTCCTGCTTAAAGCAGGCTTATTTTGATCTCCTTCCCCCCGCTAACATTTTACTCACAGCAACACCTCCCCCCAGGCTGGTCAGGCTCAGGTCAGATAATCTGTAAATGCCTCTCCAGAAAAGCTTAACTTAAATTTAAGAATCTGATTTGGGGCTTTTGGGTGACCAATAATACTGTAACCGCTGGAGACTACTTTTCTCTTCCGTTGCAGAGCAGGAGATTATCTGCACGCAAAATATGAGATTTATTTTTTTATTTAAACATATATATATATTCACTAGGACGTCTCCAACTTGGCGAAGGACGGTGAGGACATATTCTGAAGCGAAGCACGAAAAGAGGTAAAAAGAAGAGCACCGCACCGACATTAATGATCTGGATTACGCTGACCCTGGCTCTGGGGATGATGGGCGTGGGGGTGGCAGCCTGGCAGGTGGGAATCGCGGTAGGGGGGGTGATCTCCACCGGGGATATTGATCCGGTCTTCAAAAGCGCTGAGGCCTGTAAAGCTGGCAGCGTTTACATTTCTGAAGATAAAAAGAGGATCTCCCTTTCTATAGAAGATGCCGTCCCTGGCGAGGCATATGTCTTTGCCTATACCATTGAAAACCGGGGGAGCGTGCCGGTAAAGCTGGCACTTGAGGATAATCAGTATGACCCGGAAGAGATATCGCTTGAAAATGAGTTTACCCGGGACTCTATCGGTGGAAACGGGAGCAGTGCTAACGGGACCTTGACTATTAGCCTGAGCGGTAATGCATCCGCTGAAACCAAATATGAATTCAGCATGAGGCTTTTATTCCAGCAGTGGAATGCTGCTCCCTTATGAAGCAGTCGTTACCGATAAAGGTGGTGATATACGGGCACTGGAGAGGCCGAAACCTGTTACGCTTTCAGCAGGAGTATGACGTTTGCGGAAATATTAAGTGGGAAAAAGGAAGGTAAAAAAGGAGAGTGTTTTTCTTGAAAAAAGTGAAGTATATCACCTTAATTCTCGTTCTCGCCCTGGGGCTGTTAGGAGGGGCCTATGCCGCCTGGAGTGATGCTTTACAGGCCAAGGGCACGGTTGCCACCGGTAATATTGATGTGGTATTCACGAAGGCAGAAAGCAATGATCCTGGGGAGAGCCTGGATCCCTCCTCTCCGGAGGGAGACGAAAAGCATGTGGGATCGACCGAAGTAGAGATCTCTGAAGACGGCAAAAAGCTTATTGTAACGATTGTAAACGGCTATCCCGGCTATGAATCGGAAGTCTACTACTGTGCGGTGAACAACGGCACAGTACCTGTAAAGCTGCAGAGCAAGAACGTCACCATCAAGGGAAATGCCACCGGATTGGAAGTGGAAAACGGCCCGATAGGAGACCTTATCCGGAAGATCCTGGAGTTTCTTTTTGGAGGTCAAGAACCAGGTGAGGATAATCCCCCGAAATTAGAAGAGGGCAGCCAGCTGCATCCAGGTGTCGAACATTGTGGTGCAATAAAACATAGGATCACTGATGAAGCCAAACAGAACAAGAGCTATAAGTACACAATTGACTACGATTTTATCCAGTACAACATGTATAATCCATCGCAAGATTAAGAAGCTCTAACCCTATCCCCGGGAGAGGGGCGTTTTTTCCCTTAAAATAGCCCCCAAAGCGGAAACAAAGATAAGGAGAAACGGGGGAGGACTCAAACCTGGTGCGGCCTTCCCCCGCCTCCGGTTCAGAAAGAAAAACAGATTTACGAAAGCAGGGAGAAGGATTGAAAAATATGGTTGTGATGATCTCTTTATTTCTCATCATCGCCCTGGCAATCCTGGCTTCAGGCAGCTCTGCCCGGCAGGAACCCCTGCTGGTACAAGGCAGTCTCACCGCTGTTTCGTCGGGGGAGGAGATGGTTCCGGCAGAGGCGGCGGGACTGCCGGGCGCAGACAGTGAGCCCTGCGGGCTGCTCGAAAGCACGGAGGCTTTGCCCGTGGAAGAGGATACTGCAACCGGCACGTCAGAGGGCGATAGAGCCGGGGAAGGGAACAGCAACGTAGAGGAGCAGGGAATTGACAGCGCAGCCGGCGGTGCCCCGGAAGCCCGGGGCGAAGAAACTCCAGAACCCGGCAGCAGTGGAGAGACTAGAGGTGCTGCTGACGGAGAGGGGTCCTCTCCCGGCATAGAGATGGCTGCAGATGAGCCGGAATAAAAGCGGGGTAAATAATATTGTCTAAAACCTATGGCAAGGGTGCTTTGGAGGGGAATTACTTTTCCGCGCTTATCCCCATTTCCATTATTGTGATGATCTATGCCCTGCAAAATTTCTGTCCCTTGCTTCCGGGCGGTTTTTGGAGCAGCTACGCCCTGCCGGCGCTGCTGTGGGGGGGGCTGGCCTGCCTTATTTTAAAAATGCCCGCCGGGAGAGCAGCGGCCAAGCGAAGGTTTCAAAATCTCTTTCGCTGGCTGGCATTAATGTGCGCTCTGGCCGGCACCGCAGCCGCCTACGCTGCCGGCTTGCTGAAGGGATTCGGGAAGAGCCCCTACGACCTGAGCTGCAAGGGAATTCTTATAAACATCTGTTACCTGGGTGCCACGCTGGCCGGCATGGAGCTTAGCCGGGCCTGGTTCCTTAACGTATTATTTCGCAGGCGTCCCGTGCTGGGGGTGGCCCTGACCGCCCTGGGATTCACCTTTTTTGGGTTTACCCTGAACAGGATGCTGGCCGTTAGCGGAGGACTGGAGACAGCAATTTTTATCGGCGGCACCTTTCTGCCATCCTTTTCCATAAATGTGCTGACCTCATACCTGGCCTTCTGGGGCGGAGCGCTGCCTGCAGTAATCTACCGCGGCACACTGCTGGCATCACACTGGCTTTTACCCCTGTTGCCTGATCTGGACTGGATTACAGAGGCGCTGGTGGGCACATTTGCCCCCGCCTTCGGCCTGGTCCTGACTCACCAACTGTTTGTGGGAGAGTCGCTGGGGGCGAGAAGAAAAAGCAGCACAGAGGGAAGCCCGATGGGCTGGATTGCCAGCAGCATCATCTGTGTGCTTATTATCTGGTTTTCTCTGGGCGTCTTCAGCTATTTCCCCGCCGCCATCGTCAGCGGGAGCATGTCTCCGCAGATCGAGATGGGAGATATGGTTATTGTCAAAAAAATGTCCGCTGGGGCGATAAGGGTGGGTGACGTTATCATGTTCAGGGAAGAGCAGATCAGGATTACACATCGTGTCGTAGAGATCGGAAAAGATGAAAAGGGCGGGCAGTTCTTCTGGACCAAGGGGGACGCCAATAAGAACCGGGACCTGCTTCCGGTTTTACCCGAGCAAATAGTAGGGACAGTTGTTCAGATCATCCCCAAGGCAGGCTGGGTAACTATCTGGACACGCAGCCGCAGCGGGGAACGATCAGGGACAGCTGAAGGGCGAAATTTAGCCTGCTGCTGAAGAAAGAGGGATTTTGCGATGGAAAGAATGCCAGGTAAAAATAAAATGGGGCTCCTCGTGGGTTTGGGCTTTCTTCTCGTAGGAGCGCTGGCCGGGCTGTTTTGGAGCTATACCAGGCCGGAAAATAGAGCCATTGAGCAGACAACCCTTCCTTACATTTATGAAAGTGCGGTGGATTACCGGGTCTACCTTCTGCCAAACGATCTTTATACCGAAACATACCTCGGACCCGGCAGAGCCTATCTAAGCGCCCTTTCCGATTATCTGGAGGCAGAATTTACATTTCATTTTACCGCGGAAGAGGAGGCGGAGCTGAAAGGAGAATATTCGGTGACCGCCCTTATCACCGCCCAGGGCGGCTCGGATAATCTCCCGGTCTGGGAAAAAAGCTTTCCCTTGCTGCTACCCCAGACTTTTCAGATCAGCGGTAATGAGGTGCTGGTGCAGGAAAGCGTAGTCGTCCCCTATTCTCAATATGCGGATCTGGCCAAGAAAATCGTGGAGGAGACGAAATTTTCTCCGCAAAACCTGGACCTGGAGGTTGTCTGCAATATTACCGTGGAGACTGACACCCCCGAGGGTCCCTTAAGAGAAAGTGCTGCCCCCAGTTTGACCATCCCTTTAAGGGATACGGTTTTTACCGTGGAGAGAAGATTAGGGAAGAAGGAAAATGGAGAGGTGGCGGTGACAAGGTGGGAGCCGACCCCCTATTATAAAGAGGCACGGTGGGGTTTTGCCCTGCTCTCAATCTTATCGGGCTGCTCCTTGCTGCTTTTTTTACAGCTAACTTCCGCCGCAGGAGATACAAATATGGCCCAGAAAGAACTCTCTCGCATTTTGAAGCAAAACAGCGACCGCATTGTCCGGCTTGCTGAAAAAATTTCATTAACGGAGCATAATGTACTAACAGTAGCTTCTTTCGAGGACCTGCTGAAGATCGCCGATGAGCTGGAGCTGCCTGTTTTCTATCAAAACGGGGAACACGAGAATAACCGGGGCCATGCATTTTTTATTTTTTCGGGGCAGTATACTTACTTCTACTATTTGACAGGCGCTAAGCAAAGAGGAAACAAGGCGCCCCAAAAACGGCTGCCCCGCCGGGCTGCCCGCTAGGCGAGTCTGAGCACCTGTTTTATATTTACAGATGTGAGGAGGTCGGGAGAATGAAAAAGAGTAAAAGGGTTGTTTCCAACCTTCTACTATCCCTTTTACTGCCCTTTATTGCGCTGTGGACCGGAGCATCATTTTACAGGGAAACCTTTGCCTCCGGGACAGGAGGAGCCCTGATCATCGCAGGCAGTGAGACCCGGGGCCTTCAGGTGGAGCACTCTGAAAATCCCTTTGCCTTTGAAAATCTGTACCCGGGCTGCAAAGGCGAAGAGCAAGCCACTACGGTCAAAGTAAGCAATGACGGAAGCGGAGATTTTACACTGCGTATTGAAAAGAGATTGATTTCCAGCGGCGCGGAAGAGCTTGCACTTTACCTTTATGATGGTTTGATAATAGATGTTATTGAACAAGGCATGGCGGAAAATATATTCTGGTACAGCGGACCTCTGAAAAATTTTGAAAGGATTGATGTGGGTAAAGTGCCCCCCGGTCAGGAAGCAAGGGTTTTTAAGTTTATTCTTACCCTGGATGAAGAGGCGGATAATACTTTGCAGGATAAACACTTTGTCCTGGAATGGACTCTCAGGGCCTGCGGAGGAGTACCGCACCTGCCCAAAACAGGAGTGTTATCCCCCCCACTCCTTTGCAGCGCAGTTCTGCTGCTCGCAGCCGGCCTGATTTTGGGGAGAAAGGCGCTCGCCAGAAGACGGTACCAGTAGCCGAAAACAAAGGGGCCCGGTAGTTTACACTTGTTAACATATTCACGGGCGCCCTCTTACGTTTCCATAGTGCCGGCTCGCAAACGCACAAGAGCCCGTAAGATCCTGCCTTGCACTAGCCTGCCCGATGCGGCGGCGGGTTGATTCTGTCCCGACCGCCGAAATAGGGGCGCAGAACTTCAGGCAGGATCACGCTTCCGTCTTCCTGCTGGAAGTTTTCCAGAAGAGCGGCAACGGTGCGGCCTACGGCCACGCCGGATCCGTTCAGGGTATGCACGAACTGCGCTTTCTGGCCCGGCGCTGGGCGGTAGCGGATCCCGGCGCGGCGGGCCTGAAAATCGGTAAAGTTGCTGCAGGAGGAGATTTCCCGGTAGGTCCCGGCCGAGGGTAACCATACCTCCAGATCATATTTTTTCGCCGCGGCAAATCCGAGATCACCGCTGCACATGAGCATGACCCGGTAGGGCAGTCCCAGAAGCTGCAGCACTTTTTCGGCGTTGCGGGTCAGGCTCTCCAGCTCCCCGGGTGAGTTTTCGGGCAGCACAAACTTGACAAGCTCGACCTTGTTGAACTGGTGCTGGCGGATGAGGCCGCGGGTATCGCGGCCGTGGGCTCCCGCTTCGGAGCGAAAGCAGGCGCTGTAGGCCACATAGCGCAGGGGCAGCAGCGCGGCATCAATAATCTCATCCCGGTGCAGGTTTGTCACCGGCACCTCTGCTGTGGGAATCAGGTAATAATCTGAGCCCTCGATCTTGAATGCATCTTCAGCGAATTTCGGCAGCTGTCCTGTGCCGGTCATGCTGCCCGCATTGACCATAAAGGGGGGGAATATCTCGCAATAACCGTGCTGGCTGGTATGCAGATCAAGCATGAAGTTGATCAGGGCCCGCTCCAGCCTGGCTCCATCACCGCAGTAAAGAGCAAATCTGCTGCCGGAGATCTTTCCCGCCCTGGGGAAGTCGAGGATGCCCAGCGTCTCTCCGATCTCCCAGTGCGGGAGGGGTGAAAAGGAAAAATCAGGCGGGCTGCCCCAGGCACGCACCTCCCGGTTGTCGGCTTCATCCTGGCCGGGAGGCACCACCGGATCAGGGATGTTCGGCAATCGCAGCATAATATGCTCCATACCGGCATCAACACGGCGTAATTCCTCATCTAGCTTTTTGATTTTTCCCGATACTTGCCGCATTTCCTCTTTTTTCTGCTGCGCCGCAGCGCAATTTTTGCCAGTCCGTCCAATTTCCTTAGAAACCCTGTTTCGCAGCTGCTTCAGTTCATCAGCCTCCTGGAGCAGCAAGCGACGCTCTTGATCCAGCTCCAGAAGCCTCTCCAGATCAGCCGGTTCATTTTTTTGAATGATGGCCTCTCTAACTATTTCAGGATGTTCCCTTATAAACTTTAAATCTAGCATTATGCCAAACCTCCGACAGTGTTATCTGCAGTCTTTTACATCTCTTCCGGAGCAGCGATACCCAGCAAGCTCAGGCCATTTTTCAGAACCCGCCGCACCGAAGCGATCAGGATGAGGCGCGCCTGCCGCAGCTCCGGGTCGTCAACCAGAACGGGGCATTCATGATAGAAACGATTAAAAACACGTGCTACATCAATGAGGTAACGAGCCAGGATTGAAGGGCGGTAGCTTTCAGCAGATGCTTCAATTTTACCGGGGAAGCCAGCCAGTGTTTTTACCATGGCTTTTTCTTCCTCCTGATCCAATAGAGAACCCGCCTCATCGGACCAGGCAGGATCGGTGATGCCTGCCCGGCGCAGGATACTGCAGATGCGAGCGTGTGCATACTGAATATAGGCCCCTGTCTCACCGGAAAAGTCAAGCACTTTTTCCCAGTCAAATTCCACATCTTTGATCCGGTCATTGCTCAAGTCACCGAACCGGACCGCACCGAGGCCCACTGCTTCAGCGGCGCTCTCTTTGTCAGGAAGATGGGGATTTTTTTCTTCGATGATTTCGCGGGCCAAGTTTATAGCGCGCTGCAGGACCTCCTCCAGCAGAATCATCTTCCCTTCCCGGGTGGACATACGTCCTTCCTTGAAGCGAATGAGACCGAATGGAATGTGAATACAGTTGCGGGCCCAGGGAAAACCGAGCAGTTCCAGGATCTTGACCATCTGCTGAAAATGCAATTTCTGCTCGGCACCGACAACATAGAGCGCCTTGACAAAATTAAAGGTGCGCTGCCGGTATTGCGCCGCCGCAAGATCCCTGGTCAGATAGAGAGTAGCCCCATCTTTCTTGCGCAGCATAGCCGGTGGAAGGCCGTATTTTTCCAGATCCACAATGAGGGCGCCTTCGCTTTCAATGGCTACCCCCTTTTCCTGAACCAGATTGATGACATCATCGAGCATCTCATTGTAATGGCTCTCACCATGATAGTAATGAAATTTGATGCCTAATAGATCATAAATCTCATCATAGTTCTCCAGGCTGAGCCTGCGAAAAAGATTCCAGAAGTCAACAGCCTCTTTCTCCCCCTCTTCCAAACGCTTAAACCAGAGACGGGCCTCCTCTTCAAGAGCTGCATCGTTTTCGGCTTCCTGGTGAAAGTGCACATAGAGATAATAGAGATAGTTGACAGGATCCTGATTCAGCTTCTGATCATCGCCCCAACGTTTGTATGCTACGATCATCTTGCCAAACTGGGTCCCCCAGTCGCCCAGATGGTTAATCCCGAGGCATTGATACCCCTGGGCTTCCAAGATCAGGGAGAGGGAGTGTCCGATCACTGTGGAGCGGATATGCCCGATTCCGAAGGGCTTGCAAATATTGGGTGAAGAGTAGTCTATAATTATGACTCCGCCTTTGCCGCGATCAGATTTACCAAAAGCCGGACCTTCCGCATGGATCCTTTTGAGCAGATCCCTGCTGAAAACCGGGTAATGCAGGTGAAAGTTGAGATAAGGCCCCCTGGCAGAGGCCTTCTCCCAGAAGGATCCTTGCCAACCGGAAAGGGAGTCTCCCAGTTTTGCAGCAATTGCCGCCGGTGACTGTTTTCGCTGCGCCGCCAAGGAAAAACAGGGAAAGGCCAGATCGCCAAACTCAGGGTCCGGTGGTATTTCAAGTAGTTCTGTAACGCGGGATTTTTCAAGCATGACCAGTGGCGCCAGAACCCGGCCGATCTCTTCCTTGTAGCGCTCCATTTCCGGCCACCTCGTTTCTTCAATTTATCATATTTTAGCCCAAATACACTAAAATGACAACGCATTTGCCCTAATGAGGAAAAACCGCCTCTTGGGGAGGCGGTCCGCTAAATCCACAAAGACATTCAAACCTTAAAATTCGGGATTGATATAGTAGGATTCATGAATAACGAAGCTTAGAGAAGGATAGCCTTCCGGCGGGATCCAGTTTTCCCCTTCCACATTTATTATAGCTTGGTAGCTGTCGCTGTTCTCCAGGGCAGTTAGAAAAAGGGCATCCAGGATAAGAGCCGCCTGCAGGTGCTCCTCCTCTCCCCCATTTTCGGGGAAAAGCATGCGGAAGGAAGGCCCTAAATTTATTGTAACAACCCCGCCGGCTTCCACAACATCAATGAGATCAAGGTCTCCCGGGACAAAATAAAAGGTGCGGCACTGCTTGACAACCGCTCCCAACAGTTCGCAAAGATCGCGCCGCTCAATTTCAAGATCACTGGCTTCCCGGGGGAGCAAATAATAATGCTCCCTGACACGCACAGGGAAAAAGAGCGGATCTATCCAGTGATAGGGCTCCAGGGGTTGCTCCAAAACAAGGTCGTCACCACATATCTCCAGCGGTTCTTTGTTAACCGTCAGGTAAATTTCTTTGATCCCTGGGAGACAGCCCGCTGTATAGCGCAACGAATTTAACACGCTTATGATCTGAAACGAACCAGGCACCTGGGCTGCTTCAGGAGAAAGATCAAGAAAAAGCTGCCCCGTTTCCTTTTTAAAAGTTACATCGATTCCGCCTTCCCTGGAAATAGTCCGGTTAAGTGCGCTCTCACGGGAAGGACCGCGGATCAACTCTTCAATGGCAGCCCGCTGCGGGCTTTCTGTCTGGCTGATCAGCCTGGAGACAGGTATTAAAGCATCATCGCTGTTGAAAAAGAGGGTAACTGCCATCTGGTCTTTGTCCAGTCCGGTGGCCACCGGACTGTAAAAAGGTGGCTCCACTGACGGATTGGTATTATCCCGGGCCAGTTCTTCATCAAGATCGATGACATCAATGTAACCGTCTTCTCCGCTGACAACAATATAACGGCGACTTGTAGAAACGAGCAGCCTCTCTACGCGCATCCCCAGCTCCAGACTTGTCGGGAATACCTCACCAGCTTCATCAAAGAAAACCATCTGACTAAAGTCCTCCTTGTAATGGCGCCAGGAGCTGGTTATAATGCGGTTGCCTTCAGGAGTAAATGAAAGCAGCGCCCCATCAGTTATTTTTTTCTTCCAGAGAATCTTCCCGTCAGCGTTAAAATAGTGAAGGTTTTCATTCATGCCATCGTCACTGCCGTATAATAGAAGGCTGCTGTTTTGCGGATTGAACAGCGCCTCCGTCATCCTGAAACCTTCGGGTAGTTTTCTCTCCCATAAAACATCCCCACCCGATCGGCAGGCCATGAGAATGTGATCATTGTACAGTGCCAGCCTGTTTCCAGTGCGGGAGACCGCCGCCAGCTCAAAACCGTCAATTTCCCACAAAGTCTCCCCGGCCAATGATATAGCTCCCGTTACCACGGTTTCATCCTGCTGGCAGCTGTAAAATACACATCCTTTGTTAAACTGCTCCCCGGCCAGGAAAATCCTTTTCAAATGGCCGGCAGGTATGCTCCATTGCAATGCCCCGCCGTGGCTGTTATAAAGCTCCAGGTAATGTTTTTCCTCTTCCGGAGCACCCCTGGCGATAAGAACCCATTTCCCGTTGGCTGAGATCGCCACAAGGTAGACGGGCTCTTCCAGTTCGTTCTGCCACCAGTGCTGCTGGTCCGTAGACATAAAAAAGAGGGCCCCGCCTTCAGTACCCACAGCCAGGTAATTCCCGCAGGCGGAAATTTTTGTCTGCAGCGGGCTGGTGGGAAAACTTTTTTCCCAACGCAGTTTTCGTTCACGGTCCAGCAGGCTGACTTTTTTCGAGTCGGTGCCAAATACAATTCCTGTAATGTTGCGATCTACACTAAGATCGAGAAGATTGGCTCCTGTAAACCATAGTTCAAAAAGGTCTCCTTTTTCGTTGCAGATTTGAGGCTCGATGGGATCTCCCTGCTTCAGAGATGACAGGCCGCGGGCACTGTAGAATATCGTTCCGGCGATAACAAACAATGCCGCCAATCCAATTAAGAAATAAAAGGGCTCAATTTTTTTCATTAAAAACACCTTCACAGGCATTCAAATAATAATATAATATTATCATTAATTCAGAACAATGCTTTTGCAGGCTTTTTAAGTTTAAATTAATTATCGTTAACATCCTTCGGTGCCAGCGGCAAGGTAAAATAAAAAGCGCTGCCTTCACCTTCAATGCTCTCGGCCCATACCCTTCCGTCGTGCGCCCCAACTGTTTCTCTGACAATAGCCAGCCCAAGCCCTGTACCCCCCATCTCCCTGGAACGGGCCCGGTCAACTCTGAAAAATCGCTCAAATATGAAGGGAAGGTCTTTTTCCGGTATACCGCAGCCGGTATCTTCAATTTTTACCCCCGCCTCCTCTTCTTTTCTCCAGAGTGTTATCTTGACCCAACCTCCCGGTGAGGTATACTTCAATGCATTGTCCAGAAGGTTGTGCAGTGCCTGGCGCAGCTGCAGCCTGGAACCGTATATTAAAAAATCTCCCGCAGGTAGGTCGCTGAGCAACCTGACATCCTGCCGGTCAAACCGGGGGACAGCCTGCCTGATAAGATCCTGGAGCAGATCATCGAGAGCAAAATGCTCTCTGCGGGCTTCGCCGCCTTCCAGTGTGGTCAGTTCCAGCAGATCCCTGACCAGTGTGATGAGGCGATCAACCTCATGGTCCAGGTCGTCCATAAATTCTTTTTGCTGCTCCGGCTCCATTTCGTAGTCTTTGAGAGATTTAGTCAACAGACTGAGAGAAGCCAGGGGGGTGCGCAATTCATGAGCCACATTGGCAACAAATTCGCGCAGATTTTTTGTATAAAAACCCAGCTGCTCCGCCATGAGGTTAAACCGATCTGCAAGACGCCCGATCTCATCATCTGATTTCACGGTAATGCGCTGCTCGAGTTTTCCCTCAGCCATCTCTCCTGCCGCCTCTGTGAGCAGTTCCAGGGGACCGGTAAAACGGCGAGCCAAAATGACAGAACCTGTTCCGGTAAGTACTGCAGCCAACAAGGTGGCCAGTATAAGAAAGCCTCTTATGTCTGCGATTATCCCTTCGATCTCCTGAAGGGAAGCAGAAAGAAAAACGGCTCCAACAGGTTTGCCCTCTTCCTCCTGCACCGGTAGGGCTACCTGCATAACTTTTTGTTCTGACAGCTCGCTATATTGTATGCTAATGCCGGTATCGCCGGAAAAAGCGGCAGCCAGCTCTTCACGGTCGAGTAACTGCCCTAAAAGCCCTCCTACGCGGACCGAATCCCCGATTACGATCCCTTTCTTGTTGACAAAAATTACACGTGCATTCATCTGACGGCCAAAATTTTCTGCCAGCCAGCTCAGGCGGACGGGGTCAATCTCTTCTTTTAACTGACCGGCCACGAACTGGCCGGCCAGCGAACCCGAACGTACAAGGTTCTCCTGCAATGATTTGATATAATAGCGACCCATCAGTTGATCCAGGAAAAAACCGACGAGAAGCATGATCGCAAGTATCACCACTAAAAAAGTAGCAGTAAGGCGTGAGCGAATGCTTCTAAACCTGAACATCAGGGCTCCTCCCTGAACTTATAGCCTGTTCCCCATACGGTAATAATCAGCTGGGGGTTGCTCGGCTCCTCCTCGATTTTTTCACGCAGGTGCCTGATGTGAACATCCACCGTTCGTGCATCGCCATAATAATTATATCCCCAGATCTGCTCCAGAAGCTGCTCCCTTGAATAGACCCTTCCTGCGTTGGAAGCCAGGAAACTCAGAAGGGCAAATTCTTTCGCCGTGAGGTCAATGTCCTGCTCACCTTTGCGCACACGGTGCTGTAATAGATCAATCTGAAGCGAACCGACCTCGATCTGTTTCCGCAACCCTTCATCCCTGGTTACGGTGCGCCTTAGAATTGCTTTCATCCGAGCGACCAGTTCCCGCGGATTAAAGGGCTTGGTCATGTAATCATCGGCACCCAGCTCCAGGCCAATGACCTTATCTATGTCATCGCCTTTAGCGGTAAGCATAATAATGGGAACCTCTTCTTTTTTACGAATTTCCCGACATACCTCAAAACCGTCCAGGCCCGGGAGCATCAAGTCAAGGATAACAATGTCCGGTTTTACCTCGAAGGCCTTTTCCAGCGCCTCTTCGCCGTCAAATGCCTCCTCAACAATAAAACCTTCCTTTTCCAGGTTAAATTTTAGGGCCTTCACCAGTGTTTTTTCATCATCAACGAGCAGCACTTTCTTTTTGGCGGACATAAACC
>MTBK01082956.1_pt1 | contig 13007 bp, 9 predicted proteins | sample 1535981 | NCBI WGS metagenome assembly MTBK01 (sample SAMN06109225, study PRJNA356200) | anaerobic digester metagenome | isolation source: biogas reactors fed with pig manure or primary and secondary sludge | place: Spain | collected 2016-06-30 | reverse complement strand
CGTGCTTAATCCTATCTATGAGCTTTATTTCGTCCACCATAACACCACTTTAGCCGCATCTAACCTATAAAACAACTCAGAAGGGCAAAAAGATATAAAAAAAAGGTAAATAAGGAGCATCATTTGGTTCAGGTGTGGGGTTGCTTAACATAGGTTTCATCCGTTTTACCTAAGGGTAGAGCCAATGACGCTAGAAGAACGTGACAACCTCACGTTCTTCTAGCGTCACTAGTATGGCACTGCTGAATACTACAGTACAGATTACAGTTTCTTTACTTCATTGCACTTTGAATTGAGCCATCATTTGGTCAAGTGTCTTCGCTATTTCTTCTATGGAAGTGGCCTCACGGGCTACTTCATAAGCGGCTTGTGATTGTTGCTTCAATGCCTCAGCAATTTGCCTTATTTGGTCAGTGATAGTCTGTACGGGGTTTATGGCGTTGTCAGCAGCGGCATTAAGTTCTTCACTGGAGGCACTTAGTTCCTGAGCGCTGGCAGCGAAACCTTCCACTGTTTCCGCTGCTGAAACTATCTCTTGGAGAATTCTCTCAAATTTTACTTGGGCTTGTTCTGCACTTTTTAGAACATCTTCAACAGATTCTAAGTTTTCATTAGCATTGCTACTTACCGTTTCTATGCGATTCTTTATAATAGATAGGATATTTGAAATATTCTTTGTGGCCAATTGGCTTTGTTCTGCTAATTTCCTTATTTCGTCTGCGACTACGGAAAATCCCTTGCCAGCTTCTCCAGCTCGAGCAGCTTCGATTGCTGCGTTAAGAGCGAGTAGGTTAGTTTGTTCAGCAATTTGCTCAATGCTTGCGACAATGCTTCCGACATCGCTGGCATCTTGCTCTAGTTGATTCAGAGTCTCATTCGTATTCTTTGTGTTTGCGTACGCTTTCTTAGCATTCCTGGCAGTTTCTTCCACAAGCATACTTCCTTCTCCTGCTGTATCTTTTATGCTTGCTGTTTTTCCAGCTAATTGCTGTGTGCTAACAGCAATACTTTGCGCCGTTTGACTCACCTGAGACACACCACTCACAAAGTCCTGTATTGAGGAATATGCTACCTCAGCATTATTTGTTATTTCATTTGATTGGGCTGTGAGTTCCTCAACCGAAGCACTCGATTCTTCACTTAGAGCGGCAAGGTTAGTTATAGAGGAAGACAACTTTGTTGCTGCTTCCTGACTACTCTGCGCAATGTTTCTAAGTACAAATATCATTCTGTTAATGTCAGCAGCTACTTCTCCAAGTTCGTTCTTTGCTTTAACTTTTATGGTTTCAGATAAATCTCCTTGCGCTACCTTATCGATGGCAAGCCTAATATTTTCAATGGGGTTCACGATCATGCTTTGGAGGATAAACCACCCTATAATCACAGTTAGCGCAAAAACAGCGACTCCTATTACCAAAGCTAGAATTATTATGCTCTTTAGTGGCGCATTCACCTGTGCAGCCGGCACTAAAGAAACGAAGTACCATCCGTTGTCAAGTTTCGTTGACATAGCGTACTGCCTTTGTCCATTGTATGTTAGAAGGAACAAGCTTTGATTATCAGTATTCTTCTGAATTGAATCAAACAAACCTACTTTTGATAGGTTTGTTTCAGGCTTGAAAACTCCATCACTGGCGATAAGGACAACTCCATTGGAACCTATAAGTAGCTTTTGCCCTCTTTGAGAATTCCCAAAAATGTTCTTCACCATGTCGTTGATTTCGAAGTCAATTCCAACTACCCCCACGTACTCTCCGTTATGAACAACTGCTTTTGCGACAGTAACTATCATTTGTCCTGTGCCAGCGTCTGTGTATGGTTCAGTAATTATGTAGCTGGAAGGATGTGCAATGGCTTCTTGGTACCACGGTCTGGTCCTGGGATCGTAGTCAGCTGGGAGGGTACCATCATCGGGGCGTGAAATCATGACCCCATCTTTCGTGCCAACATAAGCATACAGTATGGAAGGATACTCTTCCAAAGAAGCGTCTAACAACTCGATTGCGGAGGATTGCGTGTTAGTTTCCAAGGAAGCTAAACCTGCTATGGCACTAGTTCTCGTGAAATACGATGTCAGAGAACCATAGGTGTTGATGAATGCTTCGAAACTTGATATATCAGCTTTGTTCTGCTCTGCTAGTTGTACCCTTAGGTTGTCCTGAGTGTTTTTGTAGGAGAGATAGACTGTGCCAGTACCTAGAACAAGCATGGGTACAAGAGAAGCGAGCACAAACAATGTAAGCAATCTCACACGCAAACTACCTGTTTTTCTTGGCTCCATTGAATGCCTCCTTTCAAAACAACGACACTTCTACATTCTATTATGCTTTTTAGCAACAACTAAGAACTCATATCTACTTAGACATTCGTTTGAAACACTTCTTATTTTATTCCAGTTAATCAGCTGTGGTGTAAGAAGGAAACAATTAATCTGCAAACGGTTCTTTCACGGGTATTCATAATAGCTCATAGCGGCATGATTATTCAACTCTGGCATGATAAGGGATTACTCCACTCTAAAGGGCTTTAACACAGAATGACTCAGGTTGTTCTGCTCTTTTATTGCTTCGTACATCTCGGCGTTTAGTATGGCACAGCCGGCAGCACCTCGTATGGTGTTGTGCACAAGCGCAAGAAATCGCAAGGAACAGTCAGAATATTGGACGAGCTGTCCCAAGCTCACGGTCATGCCACCACCCAGATCACGGTGCATGCGAGGTTGTGGTGCGTCAATTTGAGGTAGGTAAACCAGTGGCTTCTCCGGGGCTGATGGCAGGTTAAAGCTCTTAAGCGGTTGAAAATTGCTAACGGCATCAATGAGAGCACTAACGCTTACTTTTTTCTTTGTTTTCACAAATACTGACAGGAGATGTCCATCTACCACGGGTACCCGGTTGCACTGAGCGTAAATGCTGAAAGATGCAAAGTCAATTGTTCCCTTGAGCTGGTCGACGCTACCCAGTATCTTCAGCGGTTCACTTGTTAGTTTTTCCTCTTCACTGCTGATGTGAGGAAGCACATTGTCCATGATGTCCAAGGACGGCACGCCGGGATAACCTGCACCAGATAGTGCTTGCATGGTAACAACGTGAACTTCTTCAATGCCGAACAGATCAGCCACGGGTTTTAATGCCATGACAAGACCAATAGTGGAGCAGTTTGGGTTGGTAACGATCACCCCTGTTGTGTTTTGAGAACGTGTGAGTGACAAATGCTGCCAGTTTATCTCAGGAACCACTAACGGCACCCTTTCATCCATGCGGTGGCTGGCTGCATTGGAAAACACTGTGTAGCCCGCATTTACGAACATGTCTTCAATGGGGCCTGCCACACTTGACGGCAGCGCTGAGAAAACATAGTCGCAGCGGAACGTGGGCTTGCACTCCTCAATTAACATGTCAGAAATGGAATGGGGCATGGCGGTGCTTAAACGCCAGGTAACGGCATCTTTATAAAGCTTGCCTGCGGAATTCTGGGATGCTGCAAGGGTGCTTATTTCAAAATAAGGATGATTTGCCAGGAGCTGAATGAAACGTTGTCCAACTAAACCCGTTGCTCCTAAGATGGCCACTTTGCGCTTTTCCATGTGATCTTCATGTCCTCCTTCCTGTTTTAGCGCCATACGGCTTGAAGAAGTGCCTTGGCTGACTGACTCTTGCCCATGGTAAAAAGATGTATGCCGGGTGCTCCCCATGAAAGAAGTTTTTCCACCAGCGATGCCATGTAAGCTGTGCCCGTTTCAAACTCCTCTTTGCTGGTCTTGGCTTCTTGCATTTTTTCAAGAAAAGCTGGAGGAATGTTTACGAAAAATTTTCTCGGTATGCTGTAAATGGATTTGAGGCTGACCACGGGCTTTATGCCTGGGATTATGGGCACATTTATGCCCATGCTCTTAGCTCTTTCCACGAAATCTTTGTACACATCAAAGTCGAACACCATTTGGGTTATGATGTAGCTAGCTCCAGCATCTACTTTTTCTTTTAAGTGCTTCATGTCTTCCTCCAAATTTGGAGATTCGAAATGCTTTTCTGGGTAACCAGCAACTCCTATACAGAAATTGGTGGGCATGGTGCTTTCTTTTTGGTACAGATAGTGCCCGCTGTTCATCTGGGCAATTTGCTGTACCAATTCCACGGCATATGTGTGGGAGTCCTTGGTGCTTTCTCTTTTGTTTTCCATTTCGGGGTTTTCGTACTCGCCTCTGATGACAAACACATTTTCCACGCCCAGCAGGTGCAAGTCGATGAGTAGGTCTTCAAGCTCAAACTTGTTCATGCTACGACAAAGGATGTGTGGCACCACATCCACCGAGTAGCGCTTTATCAAGGCAGCTGTTAGTCCCACTGTGCCAGGTCTTTTAACCTTCGGCACTTTCACGATGGTACCGTCTTCCAGCTCCACATAAGTGGTTTCAGCAGCATGCCGAGTCACGTTTATGAAGCTAATGGGGTAGTCAGCAATCAGTTCGTCAACGGCTCTGAAGATGTCTTCTGCGCTGTGTCCCCTGTTTGGTGGAAGGACTTCTATGGAAATAATCTGACCTTGCTTGATTTTGTCAGTAACCTTCACCATTATCACCCCCTTCAATAATTGTTAGCTGGTGTTTTCCAATGGTGCCCACGGTGTTTCCAATGATGACCAGGAGCGTATCAACTTCAGCATGTAAGTGCGAATTTAGCATGGTGTGAACATCGCTGGGCTGCTTGACTTGATTGCCATAAAATGTGGCAAAAGCATCTGCCAACGCACCTGTGCGAGCAACCACCGTTACCGCGTCTGCTTTGCCGAAGCTTATGGAAGGGCCCACTGTGCCAGATGAGGTGCAAATACCGTAATCACCTGGCGGTATCTGTAAGCCAATCTTGCCTGAAAGAGGAGAGTTCCCCGCATAAGTGGAAACCACAATGGGCTCCTGCACTTTTACAAATAGGTCACCACCATTTTCCACGATGACTTCCCTACAACCGAACTCGTAAGAGAGAAAGCTACCCACTTCGTCAGCCACTGCTCCTGCTACCGCAGCCATGGGTCCAACATTGGCAAGCTCTGCTGCATCTAACATTTTTCTGATGATGCCCACTGCCGTGGGGTCGTTTACTGGTTTGAAGGACGTTAAGAAAGAAGGCTTTTGTTCTATGTAATGTTCCAGTTGTTGGCGTAGCTTAACAATGAGCTGAAGGGTGGCTTCAGGCATTTCTTCATGAGCTTTGTCAACGCCTACCCATAAGTCGGTTTCTTTGTAGCCCACAGAGAAGCTCTGAAACCTTCCCTTGTGCCATCTTCTGTAGAAACGCTTATCGTTGTCCATCAAATGGAAGCCTCACACCCACAGGACAAATGTCACTGCACAGCCCGCATTTGGTGCAGTTCTCCTGGGTGAACGTGAGTCTGGCATTGACAAGCTTTAAAGCGTCGTTAGGACAAACGGAGGTGCATAAACCACAATCCACACAAGTGGGTTCATCTTTTACGATTGGTTTCCCTTCAAGCACTTGCGGGAGCTTTTTTACGATGTGTGTCTCGTGAAAATACGCTACAGGCTCTGTGAGCAAAAACGCTCTTTGGCTAATCCATTGTTTTAGAACCTCTGCAATTTCTCTTGCCATGTTCAAGCTTGATATGGGAGCGGTCTTTACTTTCTTGCCGTTTAACTCCACAAAGCCTGAGCGCAGCTCTTCATAGGTAACGTGAGCGATGGTGGGATGGTCAGGTAGGGCATAGTCTTTCACTTCCGTGGTAATCTCAGCATTGCCACGTGAAGCAAAGTAAGCCACTTCATCGCTTACTACTGGTATGGGTATGCCGATACCCACAAACATTGTTACACCGTAGTTTTTGAAATACGCGGCTCTGAGGTAACGTGCATTCATCTTTTTTGCATCTCCAATAACCGCCAGGGTTCTTGCGCCGCCCACGGGTATACCCCATTGGTTGACCTGTACCTGATTAGTAAATTGAGTACCAGGCCAAACAACGTAACCCTCTGTGCCGCATAAAAAGATGCGTGTCCCCAAGCCAATGGTGAGCATGTTAGGGTCCTTCAAAAGAGGGCTTAGCTCTCCTGATGTGGAGTAATTCAGGTTCCCAAAACTTGGAAGGAGTTTTCCCATGTAGGTGTAAAGTATTTTGTTGCCACTATTGGTTGCTGCTGCGTAGTTTTGATAGGCATTCCTGGGGTTGAACAAGAAGAAGTCGTTAATCATGTCCTTGTTAATTAAGCCCGCGAAAGCTTTTCTGGGATAACAATCTGTGCCCTTTCCCTGAGCTTCTAAGAAGACATTTTTGCCTTTTATGAGTGCTTCAATGATGTGAGCTCCACCAAAAGATTTGTCCTCATTAGATTCCTGCGTGGCTCCCAGGTAGCCATCCACTGCAGCCACACCACCGTAAACTTCCACATCACTGAGTTTGATTTTCTCCATGCGCATGGGTGGCGTGGTGTGACCAAAATTTATAAATGCGCCACTGGAACACATGGGAGCAAACGTGCCTGTTGTCACCACATCCACCTTTGCTGCAATTTCTTTGGGGGAAGATTCTTTTGCCATTTGGACAACTTCTTCGGCTGTCAAAATAACAGCTTGTCCACTGCGGATTTTGGCATTGATTTCTTCAATAGTCTTCATGGGTTATGCTCACCTCCACTGAAAAACTCTTCATGAATGGCTTTTAATGCTTTTTGCCTGTCTTCTGTGCGCACAATGAAATAAATGGTTACGTTGGATGCTCCAGCCGATATCATTTCAACATTTATTCCTTGTTTGGACACAGAAGAGAATATGCGTGCTGCAACACTGTGTCTCTTGAGCAAGCCGTCACCCACGGCTGCAATTAGAGAGATGTCCGTCCTTTGGAAAATGTTTTCCACATGTGGGATGTTCATGCGCTGCATCACTTTCTTGCATTTATCCACGTCTTGTTTGGAAATCAACACGTTTATGCTGGTTTGCGAGGTTATAACGGACTTTATGTTTATGTTTGCATTGCCAAAAGAGGAAGCAATGGTACCTAAGATGCCTGGTATTCTTCCCACATTACCCCCAGCAAATTGGATTACGGCTACATCGTCTGTGAAAGAAATGCTTTTTACCACACCTTCGGTTATGCAGGAATCAGCGCAGATAACCGTATTGGGTCTTTCCTGTGGATTGAACGTGTTCATATTGTAAATGTGAACGGGAATATTCCGTTTGCTCGCTGGCTCAATAGCAGAATGGTGAAGGATTTTGGCTCCAAAGTAAGAAAGCTCCGCGGCTTCAGCGTAACTGAGCTGCCTTATGGGTTTCGCTTCTTTCACAAATTTGGGGTCACAACTCATAAAACCAGGAACGTCCTTGTAAAGTTCAACTCTTTCAGCACTTAGGCAATAAGCAAGCGAAGTGGCTGTGTAATCACTACCGCCTCTACCCAGTACGGTTACCTTGCCATCGTAAATACCGTAAAATCCAGGGATCACATAACTTTTGTCCTCTTTAAAATGCTGCTTCACCTGTGCTTCCGTTTGACTTAAGTCCACCGTGGCATTCCCGTAATTGCCGTCGGTTATGAGACCGAACTGCTCTGGAAGCATTTCTGTGCAGGTTATGCCATGGGCGTTCAAATAAGCGGTCAACAGCAAAGAAGAACAGCGTTCTCCGTGACTGAGAACATAATCGTAAACGAACGGAGGGGCTTCACCTATGAGTTGAGCACCTTGGAGGAAGTCCTTTATGGCAAAAACACGTTGGTGCAGCTCCGAAGAGGGCTCTTGCAAAAAACCCTGATAAACACTCTCCATATTGTCAAGAAAACCATCTACGTTCAAGTCAGGTAAGTTCTCGAGAGCCTCGGTAAGCATGTTAGTTACACCGCTAACGGCTGATACTACTAGTACAAAAGGTGTTTGTCGAAGCCTCAGAATGTTTTCAATCTTTTCTAAGTCATCCCCAGTTTTCAACGTGGAACCACCAAACTTCAGAACAATGCTCTTCACAGCTCATTACCACCTTTTGTTTCCATGAAGGTTTTGCAGATTTGCAGCGCTTCCATGGCATCTCTTGCGTATTGCACACCGAAATCATTTGCCAGTTCTTTATTCATGGAAGCTCCACCTGCCATGACAAAAGCATGTATGTTGTTTGCTCTGAGGAGATCTGCCACCTCTTTCACCTGGGCCACCGTGGTGGTCATCATAGCTGACAGGCCGACAATATCGGGTTTGTATTCTAGGCAAGCTTCAAGAATGCTGGAAGCGGGTACGTCTTTACCCACATCATAAACATCAAAACCACCGCTCCTTAGCACGGTGGCAACTATCTTCTTTCCAATGTCGTGGATGTCTCCCTGGACTGTGGCCAGAAGCACTTTGCCTAGTTTTACTTGTGCTTCACCCAGCAAGCTATTCAGGTAATCAAAACAGGGCTGCACTGTTTCCGCTGCTAATATGAGGTGTGGCAGGTAAATGGTCCCTTTTGCATAAAGATCGCCCACTGTTTGCATGGCTTCAGCCAGAATGTGTTGACTCACATAAAGTGGATCGTGTTGCTTTAGCTGTTCCTTCGTAAACTCCAGCAAAAGGTCCTTCTGTCCCTTTATGATGAGGTTTACCAGCTCATCGTCAATGACAGTCTGTGCTATAACAAGGCGTTTTCCCTTAAGCGTCAACGCTCCGTGGAGAACGCTCATGGTGGTAGCTTCTTTGGTGTTCAATATGGCAGCGCACAGTCCGTTTTCCACACTTAGTCCCAAGAATGCGGCGTTAATGCTTTCCCTTTCTGGCATGCCAAAGCTTAAGTTAGACAGGCCCAAGGATGTTTGCAATCCGGCTTCGGAAAGCAGTTTAATGGTTTCCAGTGTTACGTGGTAGTCATTGCCAGCTCCCAGTGGCAAAACTAGTGGGTCTAAGAACACCCTGCTTAGGTCGATATCATTACTTTTTATGATGTCTGCAGCTTTCTTTGCCACATTCAACCGTTCCTGTGCAGTTTGTGGGATATCTTTCTCCATGGTGAGTACGATGAGCATACCCCCATACTTCTTTAGGAGAGCCAGTCGCTGATGGAGATGTTCTTCTCGTGCCAGTGCTGAGTTGAGAAGCGGCCTACCAACGTATTCACGCATTGCAGTTTCCAAGAAGACGGCATTTTGGATGTCCAAGGAAAGGGGCAAAGAGGAAATCTTATCAAGTTCCAGTACGGCTTGTTTGAAGTGCTCATGAGTGAGCAGCTTTTCAATACCCAGGTTCACATCAATTATGGTGGAGCCCTCTTCTTCTTGCTGACGTGCCAGGTCGAGCATGTCCGTGAAATCCATCTCTTGGAATCCCTTCTGCAGTCTTTTTCGTCCGCTGGCGTTTATGCGTTCTCCTATGATCAAGAAGGGGTCCACAGGCTTCATAGAGGTACGTGATGACAAAAACTGTTCATCCTTGAAAGTTCTTTGACGTGGTTCTTGTTTGCCCAGGTACTTGGTCATGAGGGCAATATGATCTGGGCTACTACCACAACAACCACCCACCAAGTTTGCTCCTAATTCCACAAAATCCGCCGTGTACACTGCAAACTCCTCTGGTGTGGTTTCATACGTTAGCACACCATTTCTGAACACGGGTTTGCCTGCGTTTGGTTCCACGGAAAGGGGTTTGTGGCAATACTCTGCCAATCTTATAAAGACGGGGAGCATCTCTTTTGGCTCCAGAGTGCAGTTCATACCGACAACGTCCACATCCAAATCGTTCATCAAAGTGGCGAAAATCTCCACTGAAGTTCCCGTAACACTGACACCATCAGCTTCAAAGGTCATGTGAGCAATGAGGGGTATGTCCGCTGACACGCGACGCACGGCCAATACGGCTGCTTTTAGTTCTTTAAGGTCGGACATGGTTTCCACAATGATGCCGTCCACACCGGCTTCAATGAGCACTGCGGCTTGTTCTTCGAAGACTTTATATGCTTCCTCGAACTCCAAGTCGCCCAAAGGCTTTATGAACATGCCTGTGGAGGACATATCACCAAATACTAGTTTGCCGGGAGCAGCGTAACGCGCAATTTTCACAGCGCTTTCATTTATCTCAGTGAAGTGTTCTTCCAAGCCCATGGATCTCAGTTTTAGTCGGTTTGCACTGAAGGTATTTGTAAGAATGACGTCAGCACCTGCCTCAGCATATGCTTTTTGGAGTTCTTCAACGGCGTTGGGAGTGGTGATGTTGAGCAGTTCCACCAAGCCCTTATGGCCTTTTTTGAAAAACTCGGTGCCGTAGGCTCCATCAAGAAACAAAACCTGTTCTCTTAGCAGTTCTGAAAATGTTTTTCTGTTCATCGGTACCACCCAATCATGCAAGTGGTCGTTTTCCGGGGAACCATTTCACCGCTGCTTAGTACTTTTACCTTTTCCACTTTTATCAGCTCCTTCACAATGTAGTGGTTCATGCGGATGTCCACATCTCCGTAACCGGGAGAGAACCTCATGGTGCCTTTGCCAAACTGCTGCCGCAGTTCCTCATCAAAGTTTTCGTTCATGACTTCTAATGACTCCGAAGCCCAGGCATCCAGCAAGAATGCATCAAAGGTTTTGCCTTGATTCAGGTACGAGCCGATGAGATTGTCAATTGCTTCTCCCAACGTGGAAAGAAAAACAGTTACGCGTTTTACCCCCTGAAAGATGCTGGGTAAGAGCTGTGGAGGCAGCACATTTGCATCACTGGTGATGTGGTAAATCACAGGATCAATGTGGGAAAAGCCTTCTAAGAACAATCTGTTTGCTCGTTCCATGAAATCTCTTTCCTTGACAAGAAAGCTGTAACGTGCTCCGGCGCGTGCAAGGAATATTTTCTTGTCAGGCATGCAGCTTTTCTTTTCTGGCATATAGACCTGTGTCACGCCCTTTTCCCCTCCTTTCATCGTTGTGTTTTTAGTTTTGTCCATGCGCGGAGGCGAGTTTGTGCCATGGCCAAATAAAAAAAGGGCGTTCTCAAAATACACATAGAGAACGCCCCTTCCAGTGCCTCCGAGCGCATGCGTTATACACTACACGCCCGAAGCACCTCCCGGGGCGTTGGTGCACATTATCATAGACATGCTAAAAGAACAGAAAAAGTCCATCGTACTTTTGTCTAATTTGTCCACTTCATTCACCTGCATTTGATTTGTGGTAGTATAACACTCCTGCCGAATAAACGCAACACATTTACTCTGGTATTTCGTAAAAATGCTTGGAAGCTGTGAGCAGCAGTTTATAAGCCATGTAAGCAATGAGTATGGACAATCCTATGACAATAATGTAGATCAGACTAGGATTCAGCTGCTTGCTTACAAGGAACACAGCAGCTGCAGCTATGACCCCAACTGGTACAAGTGACAACAGGAAAAATAAGCTTGAAAAACCACTTCGTTTGAAGAGCTGTTGAGGCGTTATCCAGTCGAGTTTGGGCATGGAAGCATCCAGTGCCATGTCAACGCAGATGGAAGCCGTCATAGCAGGTGCGACCAAGACAATCACGGTAATCATGTCTGTGAAAGTCCTGTGAAAGAGCAGCGAGAATGCCACGATTAAGAGCCCACCAAGTAAAAGGTTTATGGCAACGCAGTTGAGAAGTTTTGCATCTACCTGTTCTTTGATGCTCACTGGCGTGATGACTGAGATCCAATGAGTTTGACCTTCCCTACTAAAAGCGGTGTAGCTTATGGAGTTCATGGCCGTGGTCATTGCTAAAATGCCTGCCAGTACGAGATTCATTATGAGCCTTCCATTGGGCATGTTAAGCAATTGGGTAATGTCATTTGCGCCAGTTCCTGAACTGGAGGATGTCATCATGGGCAAGAATACGGCAATGGGTATGATAATGAACGGAGTTAGCCCATTGGTTATGAAAAGTGGTGTTCTCCAGAAAAGCTTCCATTCTTTAGAAAGGAGCGCCATAGTATGATTTCTCGTTTTGGAAGCAGCTTTATATATTTGGTCTGAAGTTAAACGTTTTCGGGGAGCAGTTGATTCCATGCTTGCTAAAGCAGCTTTGTAGAAAGTTCCCTGTGAGATGGCAAGCATGCAAGCCAATGCTGCGAATGACACTCCAAGGAAGAGTAATAGGTAGAGGAAGCCGGTCATGTTTGAAAACATTAAAGCATTTGCACCCCATGATGCTGGTGGGAAGGCAGAACTGACGGTTTTTATGAGATTTACTTGTTCTAAAGAAGTGTTCTGGATAATATCAAAGCTATTAAGACGCTGGGCAAATATCTGTATACCGATGCCAATCGCTACGCCAACTATGGAACCCAGCACACTGAATAACGTCCTGCTTTTTGTCAGATTTATAAAACGCATCAGCACTAAAACAATGAGTGACGCAATGGCGAGAGGAAGCACGGGGGCTGCAATGGTAATAAGAACGGCATATATCCAGTACACTGCTCCTACGTGGACGTATTGAGCATATAGCCCCATGCCTGTCACCAATATGGGCAATGCAACCAAGTACTCAGTTATCAATGCCACTAAGAACTTAGATGCAATGATTTGCCATGGTTTGAAAGGCATGGTTATAAGCATTGGCAGGTCCTTGGCGTAGTAGAAAGTGCTCGTCATAGTAAAGATGCCTGTTACTAACTCAAACAGCTGAGCTAAAAGCAAGGCGACTGCTAAAACCAGCTCAGGCTGACCTACCATAAAGCCGGCTTTTGCAACTGCGCTTAGGACGGTGCTGAAAAAGGCAAAGTAAAAGAAAAGCACGAAAAGCATGACCAAAACTGCAAAAAGTGTCTGCCACAAAGTGCGTTTGTCTAAGGCAATTTTGTATCTCAGAGCAGACAAGTTAAACTGCACTTTGAGCTGGGTTTTAAGTAAAGCGAAGAATGCTTTGCTATTGCTCACTTTGCACACCTTCTGTGGCATCTTCGTCGGTGAGCTGCAAAAACAATTCTTCAAGCGATTCCCTGCGCTGTCCGTGACGCAGCTCGTCAAGAGTACCACAGGCGACTAAGCGGCCCCTGTCAATGATGCCTATGCGGTCGCAAAGCCTTTCTGCTACTTCC
>MTBK01199391.1_pt1 | contig 13023 bp, 17 predicted proteins | sample 1535981 | NCBI WGS metagenome assembly MTBK01 (sample SAMN06109225, study PRJNA356200) | anaerobic digester metagenome | isolation source: biogas reactors fed with pig manure or primary and secondary sludge | place: Spain | collected 2016-06-30 | reverse complement strand
AATTCTTTTATTTTTTTTATCTTTTTTAGAGGGCATAATTTGAATAGCTCGGTATTGCTGAATTATATGACACTTAACTATTAGGTTCAACTAATAAAGGCTAATGCCAGAGGTATGGGAAAAGCTATTAAGAATTTATATGTTATTTCGGTATTTTGCATCGTTACAGAAATGTATTAAAATGAAGAATAAAATAGCCCTTTATTAAAATGCAAAAAGAATATCTTTTTCTAGGAGATGAGAGTGTACATAATGACAATTATCTTCTTGCCGCATATCATATTATCCCAGCCTCTGGTAGAAGCTTGGTTGATGTTGCAACGGAGGTAGCAGCAGAATCCTCTACAGGTAGTAATCTAAAGGTAGCCTCTGCAACGAATTATTCGTTAAATTTGAATGCTAGAGTATATGATGTAAATGAACAAACAGGTGTTGTGAAAATAGCCTTCCCTTGGATAATATTTGATCAGGGTGGAAATATTCAAAATATAATGACATTTTTAGCTGGTAATATTTTTGGGATGAGTGATATTAAAGGATGTAAGCTTTTAGATATATATTTCCCTACTACAATGCTTAGTCACTATGATGGCCCCTCATATACTATAGATGATATGAGAGAGTATCTACAATTGTGGGATAGCCCGATACTAGGTACTATTATTAAGCCTAAAATAGGGTTAAGTCCTACAGAGTATGCAGAGGTATGTTTTGATTTTTGGGTTGGTGGTGGGCATTTTGTTAAAAATGATGAGCCACAAGCTAATCAATATTTCTCTCCTTTTGAAAAGATGGTAGATGCAGTAAGTGAGGCTATGCAGAGAGCAGAACAGACTACACAGTCTAGAAAAATCCATTCGTTTAATGTTTCAGCAGCAGATTATGACACTATGTTAAAAAGATGTGATTATGTTATTTACAAAATGAATCCAGGTAGTTTTGCATTCTTAGTAGATGGGATGACAGCTGGTTGGAGTGCAGTACAAACAGTAAGAAGGAAGTATCCTGATATATTCTTACACTTTCATAGAGCCGGTCATGGAGCATACACAAGAGAGGAGAATCCTATCGGTTACAGTGTAGAAGTACTGACTAAAATGGCTAGGCTTGCAGGTGCATCAGGTGTTCATACAGGTACTGCTGGTGTAGGTAAAATGGCTGGTAGAAGTGAAGTAGATATCACTTCAGCTTACTTAGCCTTAAAAACAAAAACAGAAGGTCCCTACTTTACTCAATATTGGTCTCATATTCAGAAGGATGATTCAGATCTAATTGATTTAATAAAGAGAGAGGATATTGTTTTACATGATAGCTTTAAACAGAGAGTCTGGCAAAAGATAGATACTAGTACAGATTCATGGAGGGTTGTAAAAAAGACATGCCCTATTGTCTCAGGAGGTCTAAACCCTGTTTTACTTCCAGAATTTCTTGAAAAAATCAAGACTATTGATTTTATCACAACTATGGGTGGTGGTGTGCATAGCCACCCACAAGGAACAGAAGCAGGAGCAAGAGCTATAATTCAAGCGTATGATGCTTGGAAACAGAATGTACCTCTACATGAATATGCTAAAGAACATAAAGAGTTAGCGAGTGCTATTGAGTTCTTTGGTAAGTAAGAAATTAATTTAAACAGTATATTTATGAAAAATGCTTTTTATCAGAATGTGAAATTTAGAAAAAGTATTAAATATGCAATTAATGGATTAAAATTAATTGTTAAAAATGAGAGAAACTTCAGAATTATTCTAGCATTCTCAGTTATTGTTATCTCCTTTGGGCTAATATTTCAAATTTCTCACTTTGAGTGGATTGCAGTCTTTATATTAATCTCTTTAGTATTTGTATCAGAATCTATTAATAGTGTAATAGAAGCGATATGTGATACGGTATCTTTAGAGTTTAAGGTGAATATAAAGTATGCAAAAGATGTTAGTGCTGGTGCTGTACTTGTAAGTTCTTTAGTATCCGTAATAGCTGGATTAATAATATTTATTCCATATATTATAGATTTACTTCAACTTTTTATTAAATAATTTAATATATTTTAATTATATGAAAGAGAGTTTTTCTTTAAAAGATCTTCCCTATAAATATGATGCTTTAGAACCTGTAATATCGAAAGATATTGTGTTATTGCACCATACAAAGCACCATAATGCATATGTACAAGGAGCTAATAAAGCATTAGGTATGCTAGAGAGTGCAAGGCAAGAAGGAAGAGAAATTGATATGAAAGCAGTATTAAGAGACTTAAGTTTCAATTTGAATGGACATCTCTTACATGAGTTATACTGGGAAAATATGAAGGAATACAGTGAAGAGAATAAGATTAATACTGAATTATTAGAAATATTGACTAAACATTTTAACTCATATGATAATTTCCAGAGAGAATTTGAAACTGCTGCTAAAACTGTTGAGGGATCAGGTTGGGTAGTTCTATTTAAAGATAAAGAAGGGAATCTATTTATTAATCAGGTACAGAATCATAACTTACTAGGTATTATTGGATTTAAGCCTATATTAGTCAATGATGTATGGGAGCATGCATATTATTTAGATTACAAGAATGAACGAGGTGAATATGTTGAGAGATGGTGGGATGTTGTTAATTGGAGTGTAGTATTAGATAGATTAAAAGTGTAAGAGAGAGGTATTAGATATACTTGTTTCTAGTATTATTTATTATTTCCTATATAATCCTATTAATTAAAAATAACTTTATCTAAAGATCTATGCCAGAGTATATATATACCGTAATTATTGTGATAGTAATCATAGTAATAGCATTTTTTTACTCAAAGAAAAAAGCAAATGAAGAGTGGAAAGGAGAGTTAATTAGAAAGAGGAAGAATTATGGAGATGAAAATTCTGTTGATACCTATACTCTTGTATTTCGTACAGAAGATGGTAAAAAGAAGAAAGGAAAGATTACTAGTTTAAAAGATTTTAATAACTGGAAAGTGGGAGATAAGGCTGAGAAAAAGAAAGGTGAATATGTACCACGAAAAATATAATCTAAGATTATGTGTAAAGAATTGCAGAAATAATTCATAAAAATGTGTAATACAAAGGAACAAACATACTGGATACTATTTATAATTATTCTGTCTTTTCATATAGTGGTACTCTCTCTATGTCTTCTATCGGGTTTGAAGTTATTAGATCTTAGTGTAATAGGTATTACTGATTATGTATTTAGATATATTCGGAGAATTTTTTTAGGTACTACTTTTTTAACTACTCTCTTTTTAATATATATTAAAAAGGATTATAAAAAAGATATCTTAAAAACAGAGATTTTATTCTCTTTTTCTTTGCCTCCTTTTTTAGATACGTTGGGTAATTTCTGTGGATGGTATGATATAAATAATATTCTTAAGTTTCTTTGGTATGATGATATCGTTCATTTTCTTGTTCCCATCTTTATCTCTTTTGGGTTTTACCGATATTTCCAAAGAATTAAACGTTTGAGTATGAAATTATCTCTCTTACTTTCAGCAACTCTCACACTTACTCTTTCATCTCTTTGGGAGATATATGAGTATTGGAGTGATAGATTAACTGGTACAGAGATGGTTAAAGGGGGCTTAGATGATACGATACTTGATTTATCAATGGGTTTGTTAGGAGTATTTCTGTTTAGTTTGTATATATTTTTTGTTAAAGGAAAGAGTCTTAAGGATTAATACCATTATTTTTAACAAATTATTAGCATGCTGATTCTCAAAGATGTAAGGGCCGATAGTATTGCAGGGGCTGAAATATATGTGATAATCTATTGCGTAACAATAATTTGCTCTTTAAAATCTTAGGATCTTTATAACAAAAACTCATAATAGAAAGGACTAAAAATGAAATTTCAGGACTTTAAAATGTTTGAAAGAAAAGAGTTAAAAAAGATTGGATTTCTGCCACGGGAAGATGGTACGCTAACCCCGCCATGGAATTGGTTTTCTCCTTTTGTAGATGACCAATATCGTACCCGCATCACCAGAAAAGCTGATCGACTGACCTTGGCTTCTCGGTATCAAATAAAAACTGGGAGAACAAGGAATAATAATATTAGAATATCTGCATATGATGCAGATAGAAGAGAGACACTTTTCGCAGTAATAATTCAAATAAACTCCAACCATGAGGAACGACTTTCAAAAGTACTCTCAAGGGAGTTTAAAAATATTCTTGATAAAAAGTATCCAGGGTGGAAAGATCCATCTAAGTATTGGTCCTAAGATTAACCGGGGCGTAGAATTAAGTTTTAAAACATCTACTCCCCGGTATTTATTTTTAATATTATTCTACTAAATAATCTTTTTATATTTATCAATATCATTCACTTCTATTTCATCTATATATGGATAGTTTCCTTTTATTTCAAGCCTACTCTTAATAAGGGAGTAAATATACTACCTTATACTTTTGTTACTCTGCCTTAGTTGGAAGCAAACCTTTAAAATCTACTCCTTTGGGAGTAATATTTATACTATCTATTCTAAGGGTATCTCCTGCAGATGAAAGTTTCTTATTTGCAACACTCAGGAGGGCATCTTTAATATAAGGGATTGTAGGAGCAGGTATATTAAAAGCACCTACCTTTAGTACAGAGATCTCACCATTTAAAGAATTTTCTGTTCTCTTTGAAAGAGTACCGACCATATATATAGGGAGAGTTCGTTCTCTAAAAGTTAATGTAGTAGATAACTCTGCTTCTCCTTCTCCCATTTTAATCTGTGTTCCTGAAACTTGAGCGACAGACATATGTTGATTAATATATTCAAATGCTGCAGAAGCTTGTGCATTAGTTATAGTTGCCTCAACTTCATTTGGATCCGAGAAAGAAGGAGTTGTACAATCTACACATAGTAAAGAACCATCTATATCTACACCTAATTCCTTCATAATATCCTTATAATCCTGTTCTGTATACTCTACTTCTAAATCTACAGGTTCCATAGCTTTAGTTATTTTTCTGTAACCTAGGTATATTGCGCCTACTAGTAAGAGTACAAGAGTGAGTAATACAAGAAGTATAATAATACAACCTTTTCCTTTTTTAGACTTAGAACTTTTCTGTTCTGTTGAAACTTCGGAAGATGTTGATTCTTCCTTTAGATCTTTCTCTATTTCTCCCATAATTATTTAAAAAGAAATTATTATCATGATAACCTAAATAGTACTTCTTTGTAAAGTAAGGAGGTATCTTACTATATTAGTAGAATACAGATTCCCTATCCTCTATATCCACTCATTCTTCTACTTAAATAACCGTGTAGAGTAGTTTTTGTAATAAGAAGTACCGCAGGTAATTGTATAAAGAGGAGATTAAAGAATCGATGAGGATCTTATTAAAAAGCGAAAAAGGAAGCATTTACTAAATAAATAGTTAAAATTGGTTAGATTTCTAGCTTCCTATTTCTACTAATTACCACCACGGTAATAAGGTGATAGCATCTTATCATCTTTTTAATTAACTTGTCAAGTGTGTTTACAAGGAAATTAATATAGGCTTAATATAGATTCTAAATCTAGAACCTGAATATTATTTTTCTTAAGAAGTTCTGTTAGAATTCCATTTCCTAGAATTAGGTTGTTTTCGAAAGTCCCATCATATATTTTTGTATATCCACAGGAAGGACTTCTATCTTGTAGAATAGCATGAGTAATACCAAATTCTTTGCAAATACTTAGTACGCTCTTAGCCCCATTTATAAATAGGTTTGTTACATCTTCCCCATCTTTGTTTTTGATCTTTGCTTTTCCTTCCAAAACATCCTTACTTGTAAATCCTTTCTCTATCTCTGCAGGAGACCTTGGAGTGGGTAATCCCCCTAATTGTTCTGCACAGAGAGGAATAAAGAAGTAATTGTTTTTTAGTAAAAAAGATACAACTCTGTTGTCTCTATTATTACCCCCATTGTATTTTGTATTCATACCGAGTAGGCATGCACTTACTAAAATTCTCATTTTTTATGTATTATAACTTCGATCTCCACAATCTCCAGGTCCATTTAAAATGTAGAAATCCTCATTTAATTTATTTGGACCAAATACAGAATAAATATGTATTTCAGGGTACTCTTTGTGAATTTCCTCTATTCCCTCCTCTGCAGCATGTAAAGACAATATTATAGTTTTTTTAGTATCAATATATTTTTTACATATATCAATACATGCTAAAAATGAACACCCTGTAGCTAAGGCTGGATCAGTAAGTATTACAAACTTATTCTTAAGGCTTTCTACTCCTCTTGAATAGTCAGTTAGTGCTATTGTTTTTCCATTAACTGTTTTTCGCCATGCACTAACAAAGGCAATAGAGCAATCAGGGAACGCATTCCCTACTCCCATTGCCATATTTGTACCAGCTCTTAGTATATTAACGACACCTATTTTTCTATGATCAATTATAGTCTCATTTAGTGTCCCTAGAGGTGTAGTAGTTTTAGTTTTCTTTGTGGGCAAGATATTCCTGTTAGCTAATTCTACACCCATGTATAGTCCAAGTAATCCCAAATATTTTCTGTATATATTAGGTTTGGTATCTGTGTTATGTAGTATTAATCCAACCTCTTTTATTAGGGGATTATCAAGTATAGTAAAATTATTCATTTTTAATTGCTTTCTCCCATATTGATAGAGTATATATCTTCTCAATATCAATATTGTTAACCTCATTTATATATTTTGTAGCTATATCAACTGTTTGTTGTAATTTATCCTTGTTGATATAGAAGAGACCCTCTCTCTCTCCATCATCTGCTTTATATAATTTCCCCGACTCTATTCCCATTCGTATCTGATGATTTCTAGCTACTTCATCTCCTTGGATAAAATCTAACTCTATAATATCTATAGCTTCTTCAGGATTCTCTATTGCGTATTCCCACCCCCTTATACTAGCCCTTAGGAATCTAACTAACAGGTCTTCATTCTCTTCAAGATATTGTCTTGTGACAAAAAGTGCATCTTGTAACATGGCTACACCCTCTTCCTCCATATCAAAAACAATGAACTCATCTTCACTATAACCAGCTTCGATTGGGAGCCAGTATTCATTGTAAATAGTAGCAGAGGCTATATCGATTTCACCATTTAAAAGTTGGTTCATGTCAAAATTCTGATTAACTAGAGTAACATCTCGATCTCTATCTAATCCCTGCTTCTCAATAAAAGCATAAGGTTCTAATTCATTTCCACCTGGCCATGTACCGATTGATTTCCCAGTAATATCGGCTGGTGTAGAGATACCTCTATTTTTAAAAGCCATTAATCTAATAGCAGATCTTTGCATACCTTGACCGATATTCACTAAATCTTCTCCTAAGGATATTGCAGGCAAAACATTACCTGTCCATGCTACAGCAATATCAGTATGTCCAGCGATTAATACATCTACTGGATTAATCCCTACACCACCTGGGAGTATTTCAATGTCAATATCTTCATCCTCATAATAGCCCAGCTTATCAGCTACTAAGAATCCCATAAATTGACCTTGATCTACCCATTTTAACTGTAGGGTTACTCTATCCATATTACTCTTACTTTCTTGCTTATTTTTGATTTTTGTAAACAAGAAATAGACTCCTATAGCTACTATTACTAGAAGCAAGAGCCAAAGAAATGGAGTTTGAGAAGGATTTTGCTTTTCTCCTTCCATATTAAAAATATAATTAATTTAAATATATCTGTATTCCTTTACGTTTTCTGCCACGTTATTATTTTCTTTTGTATAAAACTAACAGAAAAGTAAAAGATAGTACCGAAAATTGTAATAAACATTATTCCTGCCCATACTAATTTAAGATTGTATAGGCCTCTCTTAGAGAGAATAAAGACACCAATACCAGCGTATCCTCCAAAAAACTCAGATGTAACAGCAGTAAAGATTGCTAATATAGTACTTACTTTTATAGTATTTAGAATAGTTGGGAGAGATTTAGGTAATAGTACCTTATTTAATATTTGTTTGTGAGAAGCAGAATAAGAGAGGAGTAAATCATTATGCTTTTCATCTATAGAGGTTAGTTCATGAAGAGATGAAATAAACATAGGGAAAAAGGTAACAAGAGATACTATGACTATTTTCTGTATCTGATTATTACCCACTATTCCACCTAATATGGCGGTTAAGGCTATTAAGGGGATAGAATTTATTAGAATAGAGGTATTTACTAATGAATTGGAGAACTTTTTGTTTCTGTATATTAATAGAGCAGATACTAATCCTAAACTATTACCTATAATCCATCCAAATATTATCTCTTGAATGGTATAGATCATCTCTTTAGTTAGTATATCTAGATTATTGATAACGGTGTCTATAATATCTGATGGTTTAACCAGAATTGTTTGAGATATATTAAAGATATGTAAAAGGAGTTCCCAGAAAACAAAGAAAAGTATAATACTTAATACTGAGATAAGTGTGTATCTATATTTCTTAATTACATGCATCATTTAAATATCCCCTTATTTCTTTTATATAATTAAAGTATTTGGAACTTCCTTCATAAGTGTTTCTAGGATATGGAAGATCTATTTCTATAGTTTTATGTATAGTAGAAGGTTTTTTTGTTAATATAATGACTTTTTGTGAAAGGAATACTGCCTCTTGAATACTGTGAGTTACAAAAAGAATAGTCTTTTTTAATTTTGTCCATATCTTGACAATTTCATTATTCATTTTTCTCCTGTTTATCTCATCTAAAGAACCGAAAGGTTCATCCATAAGTAATAACTCTGGATTATATGCTAAAGCTCTTCCTATAGAGACTTTCTGTTGCATACCTCCTGACAATTCACTAGGTCTGTAGTTAGAATATGGAGTTAAATCAACTACAGCAAGGAGTTTTTTGATATCTTCTTTCCTATTCTTTTGCTCGTATCCCATTATTTCAAGGGGGAGAGATATATTTTCAGTTACATTTCTCCATTCTAGTAGTGTAGGCTTCTGAAATATTAACCCTATATCTCTGTTTTTAGAAGCAGTTTCTGGTTTTCTGTTATCTATTCTAATCTTACCTGTAATCTTGCATGTGTCTCTAGTAGGTAATCCACTTATTATTCTAAAGAGGGTTGACTTACCACAGCCTGATGGTCCAATAATTGAAACAAAACTTCCCTTTTTAACAGAGAAACTCATATCTCTTAATACATGTAGATCCTTTCCATTACCTTCAAACAGTACATTAAGATTTTCAATTGTTATCATATTGGAATTGCCCATATCTATATTTTCTATTAATATAATTTTCAAATTTTGAAATAGCTATATAGAACAGTAAAGAGAGTAAAGAGATAATAATTATACTTACCCATACTCTTGGAATTAACAGATTGTTAAATGAATTGTAAATGTCTTTTCCAATGCCAGTTTTAACAGAGAGGGGAAGTTCAGTAATAATACTTGCTACTATACTTGCAGTAACAAGAGTCTTCATGTTAATTAAAAGAGTAGGAACAAGAGAAGGAAGTATTAGATATCTAAATATATACTTCTTCTCTCTTGTGTATGAATAAAGGAGTAAAGAATAGTATTCAGGTAAGTTAATAATAGTATTTCTTACTGCTACAGTAATAGGGAAGATATTAAAAAGGATAATAACAAATATTTTTGTTGTGGCACCGTAACCTAAATATACAGCTATTATTGGGGCTAGTGCTGGTACAGGAATAAGTTGAGTTAAGAAAATGAAAGGGAATAGTATAGAGTTATGCAAATTATTTTGAGATATTATTATACCTAATATGGAACCTAGTATTAGAGATAGTACAAAACCGATACCTGCATCTCTTAGGCTATATAAAGATTTTACAAATACAGTTTGATACCTACTAGAGTGTTGTGTAAAAAACTCTTTGTATATGAATAGATATAGATTTGATGGTTTAGGAGCTATTCTAAGAGGAATATTAAAATATTCAAATGCTTTCTCCCATACAAGAAAGATTATAAAAAGACTTAGTATTGTAATTAATATTTTCTTTGTTGGAATATTTAAAAAAAAAGACCTTTTAGGTCTTTTGAAATTATTCTTCTCTTCTTTTGTATGTCTTAGATTTTGCACTCTAAGAATTAAGTATATATTTAACAAAATTATGTGTCAAGTTTTTTAACTATATTTTTCTATCTAAATGCTACTATCCTGTTTATTAATATAACTTCGGTTGGAAAAGCTAATGATTATGAAGAGGAATATAATCCAAGTAAAATGTTACAGAATAATGATATGAACAATCCTTATAGATATATCTATAAGGGATTAGATAGAGTAATAAGATGTAGTATTAATAAGTATTGTAGAGTATTGATATAAATATGTATTAGACCTATAATTAATAATTAAATTCTATTATTAAATCTATGAGGCATAAAGAACCATTTTATACTAGAAGAAGGAAAAGAACAGGTACATTACCAGGATGGATAGATAATTCTCAAATCGCAGAAGAGTTGGCATATATTGAGAAAGATGGGAGAGATAAAGCTTTAAGATATGAAAAAGTTCTAGAAGAGTGTCACATGAACCCGATTGAAGCTGAAAATACTACTTTCGTTGATTTATTACTTACGGAATTACCTCATCTCTTTAAAGAGGGAATTGATGAAGAAACAAAAGAGAGATATATCGTAACATCTCATGCTATTTTTTCAGAAAATACTAGCCCCCAATATAACTGTCTTCTTGAAGCTGACGTGGACTTCTTATATGATTTATTTCATAGGCAAGACTTCATATTTTTGAATACTCCTTCATTGAAGCCGTTTTATTATGGTAGATCTATTATAGTTTTTTCTAAACACGGCTGTTTAATTACTGAAAGAACAGATAAGCCTAGTACAAAGGTAGACGAGCCTAGTAACGTCTCATTTGATTATGTACCTAGTCATCAAGATTGGGAGAATATAAGGGATATCAACCCAGACAAACTTAAAAAATTTCTTCAAGTTTTTGCTTTCTATGAGAGAATAGGCGATCAAATAGATGAACTATTTCAAGAGAATATTGGAGAGGCAGGATCAATAGGAGAATAGTTCTCTACTTTTACCTCAACATTATTCCTCTTGATATAAAGATTTCACAATACACGCCCACTCTATTTTATCACCCTGAAGTAAGTTTTTAGTTTGATTTACTAAGAGTAAGAATAGGTTGGCTAGTAGACATAATTATGAACTTGGAATTGACTGATATTTTTAATTTAGAAAGAGTTCTTAATCATTTTTTACAGCAAGAATGTTATACGTAAAAAAGAAAGCCTAAAGGTTTATGGGAAAGATGGTAGTATTTAGTACTGGTAAAGAAAATATCAATGCTGCTGTCAGGATAAAACTAGAGAATCAAATATGTAGATTTGACAACAAATGTTCACTATGAGATTATTCAGTATATATTTAAATTATTAATACTAAATTTTCAGATTTAATCTTATTAAAAGTTCTAATGAAGTTAAAATCTCTTAAGTATATATTGTATTTCTGTGTTATTGTTCTTTCCTCATTTCTTTTAACAGCTTGCACTAAGAGTAATGATAGTTTGGACTCTTCCAAGAGTGAAGAAAGCGTATCAGAAAAACCTACCGAAGAGGTGCAGGTAATAGGTAATATCCCTGATGAGATAGTTCAAGATATTAAAGATTCTTACATTGGTACCTATACTGATATTGTAATACAGGAGATAGGTATGAGTTTGCCTAATTACTATATGATAGACTTTAATGAAGAAGGGTATTTTGTTAAGATAAAACCGGTTGATGTACGATTAGAAGAAGTTATCAGAATATTGGATTCGAATAAGATGCCTTATAAGAACGTTAATATATTACTAGCATTTACACAGGAAATGGAGGATCCTAGATGGGAAAGAGTATATAGTGTGGAGGTATGGGTAAAACTTGATGGTTTCGATGATACGTATCATGCATATGTTTCAGAGTTAGCTGCACCAGAAGATCATCCAGCTATGTCAAAAGATTAAAGCTAATTTTTTCTTAAAACATACATATCATACTGGAAATTCTCTGATTATTACATTGGATTTATTATGTAATCTGTAGACTTATTAAGAAAATCCCTACTCTGTTTTATCTTCTTTGATGTGGTATACAATTACAACAAATCTGAGGAATGGGATCAGTTATATGACGTTATTATATGAATACAAAACCTAAAGAGGTTTCATTTATAGGAATGTTTGTATGAATTATAAAGAGTTTTAGCTTGTAAGGTGTAACAAGTTTTATTGTGTTTATCAGTAGAATGATACTTCAAGATTTGGTACAAAATCAAAGGATTTTCTATCGAGTCTCCCATCTATTTAGATCTACAAAAATAGCATAATTCCTATTTGGTGTATCTGGGGTGACATTGTCAATATCCGCAATACTTTCACTATCTAACCAATATACTCTGATTGTTTTATCTGCTGTAATTACGAAAAATTCTTCATAATTAGCTATCGTAGCAGAATTATCAATTGAGAAGCCTAATTCAGAAAGTGAATTAATGAAAAATGTCATAATTTCTCTCCCACTTCCAGTGGTTTGAAATAGCCATTGCCAACTACCTTCATTAGAAGGAATCTCATTAATTAAAATTGCTTCTGGATAGACAGGTAACCCTTCAGGGAGGGGTTTGGTTGGTATATATTCTTCACTATCATTATTTGTAATAGAGGTTAATTCTGTTTGTGCCTGATTGCTATTTTCAACATGATTAGAATTGTAGGTGTTTAATAAATATATACCGACCCCAATAGCCGTAACACCAAGAATTCCAAATAGGATTGTTTTTTTTGTCATGGAGAGGAAAAAGTAAATTTATATATTCAATATGTATGAGTATAGCATATCTTGCCTTTATTATTTGGGGTGGATGATGGGACTTGAACCCACAGCCCTCGGTTCCACAAACCGATGCTCTAACCTATTGAGCTACATCCACCATATATCAATATTATACACTATCTATTGATATGTTAGAATCTAATATGACTCTTACAAAGATAGTACTTA
>MTBK01188449.1_pt1 | contig 13051 bp, 11 predicted proteins | sample 1535981 | NCBI WGS metagenome assembly MTBK01 (sample SAMN06109225, study PRJNA356200) | anaerobic digester metagenome | isolation source: biogas reactors fed with pig manure or primary and secondary sludge | place: Spain | collected 2016-06-30 | reverse complement strand
GAATCAGACCGCCGCTCATCGCCGCCAGGCAGAGATAGCCCCACCGGTGCAGACGCCGCCCCAGATAATCATCACGCTCAACGGCGCGATCCTGCAGGTAGACGAGCAGGTTCAGCGAAGCCAGGGCCAGCAGGAAAAAAATCCCGCAGAGGTTGTCCGCCGCCGGAGGGAGCGGCAGCAGCAGGTGGAGCAGACCGCCCAAGATGGCCAGCAGGCACAGCCCCGCCGTAAGAGCGCTGAGATGGTCGAGCAGCCGCACTGTTCTGTGCATCATCTTGGTCCTGCTTTCATCATCAATATTGCCGGAGGGCAACCCCGGGCTATCATCGTCCGGGAGGGCCCCCCGCAAAGGCCGTTTGGAGATGCCGGCGCAACAGCGATATCTTCAGCCCGGGACCGCTCTTGCCGGCTAAGCGTAGAGCGCCTCGATCTGATCCTGATATTTATCCAGCACCACCCGCCGTTTAACCTTCATCGTCTGGGTGAGCATGCGGTTCTCGATGCTAAAATCTTCTTCCAAAAAGATAAACTTTCTGGGGATCTCATATTTGCCGAAAATTCCGGTCAACATTTCGACGATCTCCCTCTCGATCAGCTCTGTAAACTCCCTGTTGGCCAGAAGATCCGCGGGGCGGGGGGAGACGCCCTTCTCTGCAGCCCAGCGGGCGGCCACTTCAAAATCGGGGATGACCAGACAGATATTGAAGGCCCTGCCGTCTCCGTAGATCATGGCGTTGGCCACATTCGGGAGCAGCTTGATCTCTTCTTCAATGGCCGCGGGGAAAACATACTTTCCGTTCAGCAGCTTGTACTGCTCCTTGATCCGGCCGGTAATCCAGAGATAACCGTCTTCATCCAGGTAGCCGCGGTCTCCGGTCCGCAGGCCACCGTCAGCCATGAGCACCTCCGCGGTCTGCTCAGGCTTGTTGTGATAGCCCTTCATGATGTTGGGACCGTAAGCGACGACCTCACCGTCGGTGGCCCCCTCCTCAACTACGGAGCGGTCGATGACCACCCTTTGCCCCTCTAGAACCTGGCCCACGCTGCCGATCCGCCATTTTGTCCGGCTGTTCATCGTTATCGCCGGGGCCGCCTCGGTGAGGCCGTAGCAATCGTAGATGGGAACCCCCACATCGCTGAAGAACTCGGCGATCTCCTTGTTCATCACGGCGCTGGCAGTGAGCGATCCGACCACCCGGCCGCCCAGGGCCTCCCTGATCTTCGAAAATACCAGCCTGTCCAAAATGGCATGTTGCAGGTTGAGCAGGGCGCCCGGGCCTGCCCCGGCTGCGAGCTGGCGCCTTTTTGCGGCCACGGCGCAGGCGGCGTCAAAGAGCTTCTTTTTGATCCCGCCGGCATCGCTCATCTGCATCTGAATGCCGTCGTAGAGCCGGTTGAACAGACGGGGCACGCAGATCAGATAGTGCGGCTGAACGATCTTGAGATCTTCAGTCAGGGTGGAGACATCTCTCATAAAACCGATGGATCCGCCAAACTGGATCCAGTTGTTGATCTCGGCGCTGAGGGCATAGGAGTGCGCCCAGGGCAGCATCGAGAGAGCGACGCTTTTTTCATTGAGCTCGGGGTAGATCTTGTAGCCTGCCTTCGAGCAGTAGGTCAGGTTCCCGTGGGTCAGCAGGACTCCCTTCGGTTCGGCAATCGTGCCGGAGGTGTAGATAAGCACCGCGATATCATCGAAATGGGGCACCTCAGGCGCTACGGGGTTCTGCCGGCCTATCTCCTCGAGCGCGGCCAGGCTGTTCTCCCCCTCGGAATCCATCACAAAGATCCGCTCAAGGGTGGGAATTTCCTCCGGAAAACTCTTCACCTGCTCGTAGATCCGCCGGTTCGAAACCAGCAGAAATTTGATGGCGCTGTCCTGGATCACGTAACGCCAGGTTTGCGGCAGCTCCTGTTCGTACATGGGGATATAGCGGGCCTTGCGTCCGTATGTGGCAAAGGAAAGAACCGCCCATTCCGGCCTGTTGCCCGAGATCACCCCGACGGCATCACCCTCTCCGATACCCACCTGAGCCAGACCGCCACGCACAGCGTCGATCCGCCGGCCGATCTCACCGTAGGTCATGGAATCGAGGGTGCCTTTGTCATTATGCGTCCAGAACAAAACGTTGTCCTTGAATCTTTTTTCGCTTTCGATCCACCACTCGACAAGGTTGTCCGGCTGTTCATATGTCCACATCTCTGATCCCTCCTGTCAGCTCATAATGATTTGCTCGGACCCGGCAAAATGAAACTGGTACCGGCACGCACTATTGTCAAGATTATTTCTATTGTCTTCTTTTAATTTTCTACAAACCTTGACAATTACCTGCTTTTTCCGAACTTTGGATCAGCATGCCCAGGAACAGGCGGCGGGACACCGCAGAGCGGGCGGGGCCACCCCCGCCCGCTCTTTTGTCGACACCCCGGAGTCAAACCGCCGGCGCCGGTTGCAACAGCTCCGGACAACCTTTTAAACAGGAGACCCTCCCGGAAACGCACGCCGGCACAAAGACAAATTCCCCGATCAATCAGAGCCTCTCTCAGCTACATGCTCCGGAAAACAGATTCCGGCAGGGCAAACCCCACCGAACGATCTGCAGACTTAAAAACAACCGCTCCGGGAGCGGACCGCTCCCGCCCCTTCTATCAGGGAGCACAGCCTGATAACAGGGCCAGAACCAGCGGAACGATTAACAGCAGCCCGATCCATCTCTTGTTCACCTTTTACACCTCCCTGCAGCCGGCGATAGGCCCATCGATCTCCTAGACGGGACGGCGGCAGCTCTACCGCTTCTTTCTACGAAACAGGGAGAGGCCGCCGAACCCGCTGATAATGGCTATGTAAAAACCGAAGTCATAACACCAGCCCGCGTTGCTCGCTTCGTAAACCCTGACACTTTTGTTGAACAGCCCGATGATCAGAGAAAGCGGGGCGATCCATCCGTGCCAGACCCCCCAGAAAAACCCCGCCGGCTTGCCGGCGCTGTGGCTGCCGTCGCCGGGAACACATCCTGCTGGAACCAGCAGCATCACCGCTACCAGCAGGATCATGACCGCCGGCAGCACTTTCCTTCTCATAGCAAACTCCTCCCCCGCTAGATCTATTGAAAACCGCACCGAAGCCCTCTCCCGATTACGTCGGCTGCCGGATAAAGGGCATGAGGGCGCCGTAGCCTTCTTGCGCCATCTCCCCGAGGGGGATGAAGTGCAGAGCGGCGCTGTTGATGCAGTAGCGCCGGCCCCCTCTGTCCGCGGGACCGTCGGTGAAAAGATGCCCCAGATGGGAATCACCGGAGCGGCTGCGCACCTCCGTGCGGCTCATCCCGCGGCTGCCATCTGCCCGCTCCACGATGGCGCCGCTCTCGGCGGGCCGGGTGAAACTGGGCCAGCCGCAGCCGGCATCATACTTGTCCGTGGAAAAGAAAAGGGGCTCGCCGGTGACAACATCAACGTAAATCCCGGGGGCATCGTGGCTCCAGTATTCATTATCGAAAGGCGGCTCGGTGGCGTCAAGCTGAGTCACCCGGTACTGTTCCTCCGTAAGCGTTTCTTTGATCTCCTCCGGGGAGGGTTTGTCATAGCTCCCCGGCGCTGCCTCCTTCTTCCGGGGCAAAGAGCTGAGATCGAGATGGCAGTAGCCCCCCGGGTTTTTCTCCAGATAGCGCTGATGATACTCTTCCGCCAGGTAGTAGTGCTCCAGGGGACGCACCTCCGTGACCACCGGCTTCCTGTATTTTTTTTCGATCTGCGCCACCACTGCGCGGGCCGTCTTCAGATCCGCCGCAGCGGAAGAGTAGATCCCCGAGCGGTACTGCCTCCCCCGGTCGGGGCCCTGCCTGTTTTTGCTGGTCGGGTCGATAATCCTGAAAAAGTGTTCCAGCAGCTCCTCCAGGGTGATCCGGGAAGGATCGTAGGTCACCTGTACCGTCTCGGCGTGTCCTGTGGCGGGGATCTCTTCGTAAGAGGGGTGGGCTTTGCTGCCGTTGGCATAGCCCACGGAGGTGCGCAGCACCCCCTCGAGGCGGGCAAAGTACGCTTCCACCCCCCAGAAACAGCCGCCGGCCAGCCAGATCTCGCGCGGTCCCCGGGAATTCCCTTCAACAGATGTCATTGTGCTCACCTCACCATGTGATCGGGCCGTTTCCCCAAAAAAGCACTTCTTCCCGGCAGAAATCCGGCGGGCCCCTGTTTATTCGCCGGAGTCTCTGCCGCTATCCTGTCGTTTCATCACTCTCGGGGAGGGCACCTTGATCACGAAAAATTCCAGCACCCCGTCGTCCCGATTTTGAGGGTGCATCCTGATCCCATAAGGAAGCTCTATGATGCTGCCGGCGGGATACTTTTGCTCCACCTGCCCCTCCAGCTTCAGGGTGAGAAGCCCCCGCACCACGATCATATGCACATGAGAGTTGGCCTTGTGCTCGGGCAGAGCCTCCCCCTGCGGCAGAACCATATGGTTGATCGCCACGCGGTCCTCATCGACGATGAGCTCCACAATTTTCTGATCGGTTCTGGTAAAGCTAAACTTCTTCTCGATCACGGCAAAACCTCCTTCCGCCCGATATTAGTATCTCACAAAGTGCCTTTCTCTTGCGAGCCGGCCGGGAGCTGCGGTTTGCCGGATGTCCCCAACGGGCAGACTGTCTAAATCCCCTGTTTTATTTCGTTGAGCGCCCCTCCGGTTTCACAGCCTGGCACTGCCGGATGGACCGGTTGCGGCGCTGTCTAGATTATTCCCGCAAAACATTTTCACCCCTTCTTCTATTCGCCATAAATATGGGGAAGAAGGAATTGGACGGTGTTTTGTCCGGGGAAAGTGTAGCGATATTCTGTCAGCGGTGTCACCGGGAACGGTGCCGTAATCCGCCTGAGCCTCTCCGGCTCCGCCGGCTCTGTAGAAACGGAACCTCGGTCTCTCCGGTGCGGTGCACCGCTATTTCGGACAGAGAGGCCCCAAGATCTGTTCAGGTATTGGGCCGGTTGAGGGAAGGGAAAGAGAGCGGTCCCGCTGTCTTTCGCAAGTGTGCGCCGCCCGGGGAACCCGCCCCGGCGAAGGGAAGCCCGGGAACAACGGCTGTGCCGGAGCGGCAAAGAGAAGTGCAGTGAATGGCGAGCCCTTCAGCTCCGGTCCAGTGCGGCGGCGTAGGCGCTGCCGCAGGCCAGAGCTTCAGTGATCCCCGAGGCCAGCCCCTTCTTCTCCGGAGCCAGAAAAGAGGGGACCAACGCCGCCACCCCGGCGGGATCGAGCAGCCCGGTGCGCCCGAGAAAGGCACCCAGCATGATCAGGTTGGCCATCCTCCCTGCGCCGCTCTGTTCCGCCAGCTCGCCGGCCGGAATGGGGAGCACGTCGAGATCCTCCCGCCCGATTATCTCACCGGCCGCGGGGATAAACGAACTGTTGAGCAGCAGCAGCCCCCGGGGCAGCAGCCGCTCCTTGTATTTGTGCAGCGCCGGTTCGCTCATGGCGATAACGGCATCGGCGGCTCCGACAACAGGGGCCCCGATCCGCTCCTGGGAAACAACGACGGTGCAGCTGACCGCGCCGCCTCTCATCTCCACCCCATAGGAGGGCATCCAGGTAACCTCGAACCCCTCCTTCATGCCGCAATAGGCCAGCAGGTCCCCTGCGAGCAGCACCCCCTGACCGCCGAAACCGGCTATCGTTACGGAGTAATCCATCTTCCATCCCTCCCCGGCATAAGACACAACCCGACGTTCACCATCAGGTGAGCTCGTCCTTGAAGATCCCCAACGGATAGACCGGGATCATCTTCTCCTCGATAAAGCAGAGCGCCTCCTCCGGTGAAAGCCGCCAGTTGGTGGGGCAGGCGGAGAGAAACTCCACCATGGAAAAACCCCGGCCCTCCAGCTGAGCAGAAAAAGCCCGGCGCACCGCCTTCCCGGCCTGGCGGATATGAGCCGGGGTGTGGCAGGCTGCCCGGGCGACGAAAACGCTGCCCGGCAGGGAGGCGATAAGTTCGGACATCTGCATGGGGTAGCCGTCGCCGCGGGGTTTGCGTCCCGCCGGCGTAGTCGTGGTCTTCTGCCCCGGCAGCGTTGTCGGGGCCATCTGCCCCCCCGTCATCCCGTAGAGGCTGTTGTTGACAAAAATGACCGTGATATTTTCCTGGCGGTTGGCGGCGTGGATAATTTCACTGATACCGATGGCGGCAAGATCCCCGTCTCCCTGGTAGGTCAGGACAAAGGAGTCCGGGTTGACCCGCTTGATGCCGGTGGCCACGGCGGGGGCACGGCCGTGCGGCGCTTCGCAGCAATCCACGGCCAGATAATCGTAAAGAAAGACGCCGCAGCCGACGCCGATGACGGCGACTGTGCTGTCCGCCAGCTTAAAATGATCAACCGCTTCGGCCACCAGCCGGTGTACCACCCCGTGGTGGCAGCCCGGACAGAAGTGAAAGGCGCTCTCTTTCAGGGAGGAGGGCCGCCCAAAAACTTTCTTTTTGGTTAATTCCGCCACCGCCGCAGCTCCTCCGCTTTTATAATTCGTTCGATCTCCTGCTCGATCTGCTCCGGCGTCGGCACCTCGCCGCCGGGATAACCCTTGAAGTAAACCGCACCGGTGCCGGCACAGGCCAGGCGGACATCATCGACCATCTGCCCCGTATTCATCTCCACCACGAGAAGGCGCTTTGCCGCCGCAGCGGCGCGCTGTATCTCCGCTTCGGGGAAGGGAAAGAGCGTAATCGGCCTGATCAGGCCGACGGCAAAACCGCGCCGCCGGCTCCGCTCCACCGCCGTGCGCACGATGCGGGAGCAGGACCCGTACGCCACCAGCACGAGGGTGCAGCGCGGGGGGCAGTCCACCTCGACACGCACTTCCTGCCGCTTCACCGCCTCGTACTTGTTGTACAGTTTCCAGTTGTGCGCCGTCATCTCCCCCTCCTGCAGGTAAAGCGACTTGATCAGGCGGGGCTGGCGCAGACGGGCTCCACTGAGGGCCCAGGCCGGAGGATCGGGGAGCGGGAGAGTCGCTCCGGTCAGCAGCGGCTCCTTCATCTGCCCGAGGATGGCATCGCCCAAGATCATTACCGGATTGCGATAACGAAAAGCAAGCGCAAAGGCGGCACCGGCGAGATCGTACATCTCCTGCACCGATGAGGGGGCCAGGACAAGGAGACGGTAGTCCCCGTGCCCGCCGCCGCGGGTGGCCTGTTTGTAATCGCCCTGAGTCGGAGCGATCCCCCCCAGCCCCGGTCCGCTGCGGGTGATATTGACCACCACCGCCGGCAGCTCCGAACCGGCCATATAGGAGAGCCCCTCCTGCATCAGCGAGATCCCCGGACCGGAGGAGGAGGTCATCGCCCGCGCTCCCACCGCCGCCGCCCCCAGGACCATATTGATGGCCGCCAGTTCGCTCTCCGCCTGAATAAAGGTCCCCCCCGCTTTCGGCAGCGCCGCCGAAAGATATTCGGGGATATCGTTCTGTGGGGTGATGGGATAACCAAAATAGCAGCGGCAGCCGGCGTCAACCGCCCCCATGGCCAGAGCCACACTGCCTTTGGCCAGAATCTTTTCCCTCAATATTCTCCCCCTCTTTCTTTCCCGCCGGGCACAGCTCTGCGACAGGAGAGCCGCTACCGGTATACCTCCAGCGCCACATCGGGACAGGATTCGGCGCACCGGGCGCACCCCGAGCAGCTGCTGCCGGCCTCGGCAGCGGCAACAGGATAGCCGCTGCGGTTTCTCCGGTTGAGATCGATATAGAGAACTTTCTTGAGACAGGCCAGCACACAGTAGCCGCAACCCTTGCACCGCTCAACATCAACGATCACTCGACCCACTGCCGCACCCCCTACCGTTGTCCAACTAAAAAACCCTTTCGCTCTTGCCGATCAAGAGACGAAAGGGTTGCTTCCGCGGTACCACTCTTTTTGGCGGCGCTCCCTGCTGGTGGAGTCCCGCCCTCTCAACGACTGTAACGGCGTCACCGGCCGTGCCTACTAACCCGGCGGGCTTTCGGACGGCGGCTCGCGGAGGAGTTCGTCCTGCCGGAGATACCGCTTTTTCAGCTGCAGCGGCTCTCTGCAATCTCCCGGTCAGGGGTACTGGTTCCGGTCATCGCCTTTGGAAGTAAATTAAACATACTATAGCCCATGGGATTGGGTAAAGTCAAGTACTATTTTTGCTCTTGTGACTTTTTATTTTATTTTTATTTTATTTAACTCCCCATTTTCAAAATGAGCCGATAACATAAGCCAACTGCTCCAAAATGGTGCTTCTTAACCCCGGATTTCGGGTTTCTGCCGCAAACCGGTCCGGCCCCCGAGCGGTGCGGTGCTTCCCATGCCCGCTGATCTTCGTTCAGGCTTCCTAGATATCCTGAGCATCGGCCATGAGAAACTCAACAATTACATGTTTGACCGCATTGCGGTGGTACGGCCTTTTAAGCGCTTCGCGGGCACCCAGCACCGGGCCGCTCTCCGGCGGGGCAGCCTCCAGAACAAGGCGGTACAGCTCCCGGGCCGGCTCTCTTTGCCCCTGCAGGTCGTAGCACCGCCCCTGCCAGAGCCGGACCAAAGCGCGGCGGTAACTGCTGTTGAACGGTTTGTCAGCCTGGCGGAATTGCTCCAGAGCGGCTCCGGTGCGGCCCTGTTTGAGATAGAAGATTCCCAGCATAAAAGCATAGAGCGGCTCCTGTGAATGGAGGCGGCGGGCCTCTTCGAGGTGCCAAATAGCGCTTTCTTCGTCCAGCTCATCGAAAGCCTGGTAGGCCAGGGCATACTCGCGCAGCGCCGGATAAGCGGGGCTGTGGAAATACGGGTTCCCCGGGATGGCGCCCAAAGCTCCATCTTTCCCCCGGCGCAGCGCCTCGATGTCAAATCCGACATAAGCAGGGGTGGTATTGGCCGGGGCGGGCCCCAGGGCCACCCAAACCCTCTGTTTATCCGGTTCCATCACCGCACTGGTCACATTGTGTACCGCTGCGATGGTATTGCCCAGCGGACGCTCCATCCGCGAAAGGGGATCGTAGTGGTCGCCCAGCACCGCTGCCATCAGCTCAGGGGTAATCGAGCCGGCATGCTCCTCCAACCAGCGGCGCATTCTGTGGAGCCGGGCAGAATTGTGCTCCAGAAACGCATGGCCGGGAACAAATTCATTCTTTTGCAGGCGGGGATGCAGGTAGCTGTTGGCGTAACAGAGCCAGGGTTTGCCCCCTTCCGGCTCAGTGACCGCATAACCGTCGGCATCGGTCTCGATGAGCACCGCTTCCTTGTCGGCGGCGCTGCCGACCAGAATGGACCAGCCCGAGATGGACGGTCGCCTGCTGATTATTTTAACAGCCTCGGAAATATTCCGCGCGCAGGCGGCCACTTCATTGCTGATGGAGATAATGCTCCGCCCCCGGGTGCTCACCGCTTTGCTGAAATTCTGGTGGACGGAAACCGCCAGCCCCTCGGCGTTGAAAGCGGTGATCCCCTCAATGGGGATGCCGGCGCTGGTGACGGAGGTAAAAGGTATCTCCCCCGGTCCGGGCTCGACCACCAGCACAACAGCCTGATCGATCCATTTGTCCCCGGTGAAAAAATCAAGGTTGCGCCCAAAGATCATCTCTCCATCCGCAGTCGCTTCCCCCCAGGCGATTAGACTTGAACAGCCGACGCCGCTCCCGGGAATCGGCGGAGCCGACGGCAGCTTTCCCCCCCGCGCCTTGAAGAGCCATCCCAGGCAGTAGTTGTAGGTATCCGCGACCGCCGCCGCACGCTTCAGCTCCCCGTAACTGACGGCGTGATCGACACCTTCACAATACCCCCGAAACAGCTCCCGATCCCGGGGCGCAAAGCGCTGTTCCCGGATGGCCGGTTTTACAACGAGGGTGTCGATGAGCGATACCAGCAACCGCCGCACCGCCCCGGGCATCCCCGGAACCATATGCGCGACCTTAATCTCCCAGAATTTGCGGTAGAAATCGAGGCTTCCCGAGAGCGCCTCCCCCCCCAGTTCCCGGGCATGCTCTCTGGAGCGCTCGTAAGGAGAACCGGAAACCCGCAGCACCCTTATTTTCTGCGGATCGATGATCACATTACCCCCCCCTTTTTTACATTCCTTGAAGCAGACAATGTTAGCGGCCCCGTAGAAACCGGCCGCAGCGGCAAAGCTCGGACAATCGCCCCGCTCTCCGCAGTGCAAGAGGGGCAGCCTCCTTCTCGCCTGTTCCCAATTATGCCACACTAATGAAAATTGTCCAAGTTTGCAAGATTCCGCCCCCACTTGCCCCTTCACCGCCACCCGATCTTTGCCTGCATCTTTCCCGCTGCCGGGTGAGCCACAGTGAGCCACAGGGACGGATCTCCCGGCCCATTTCGCACCACAAGAGTGAGCCACGGGGACGGATCTCCCGGCCCATTTCGCCCGCTGGCGGAGCTGAAAGAGCAAAATGCCAGCAGGCAGCTCACCCGAAGATCTTTCGCCAAGCTTAGGATTACAAAAATACCCAGACACACCGTGGGGACGGATCTCCCGGCGGGTGGATTTTTTCGGAGCAAACAGGTAGAATTTATATATGGTTCAGTTCCGAGGTGATCGAAATGGGTGAAAAGACTGCTAAAATATGCACTGCTCTCCTCCTGGCGGCTCTGGCGGCTCTCGGTTTCTTGCTCTACGGCAACAACTCGATTCAGCGTTCTACATTTCACCTTTCGGTAGATAAATTGCCCCGCGATCATCCCGGGTTGCGGATTGTCCATATCAGCGATCTGCATGGGAAAAGGTTCGGACAGCACAACAGGCGTCTGGCCCGCGCCATCGTCCGGCTGGAACCGGATCTGATTCTCGTTTCCGGTGATATGATCGATTCGCACGATGATGACGGCAGCCCCTTCATCGATCTTCTTCACGAACTTCAGCAACGCTATCCCATCTACTGCTCCCTGGGCAATCACGAACAGATCGTCGAAGGGATGACCGGAACAGAGCGTTATACCCGTTTCGCTGCGGCAGTGGAGAAGGCCGGAGCGGTTTTGCTTGACAATGAGCGGGCGGAATTTATGAAAGGGGGCACCGCGTTCGGGATCTACGGTTTTACTTCCGCGCTCTACCATTACTCCAGCGAGAGCATGGCCGAAATCTGGGAAGATGCCGCGCTGAAAACAGCCTTTATCGAAGAGAAGCTCGGCCTTCCGCGAGACGAAGAGGTCTCCATCCTGCTGGCACATAACCCCAAATATTTTCCGGAATACGTCGGCTGGGGCCCCGATCTGATCTGTGCCGGCCATATTCACGGCGGGGTGGTGCGTCTCCCCTTCTGGGGCGGAGTCCTGTCGCCGGACAAAACTTTTTTCCCACCCTATTCTGCCGGCCTCTACCGCTCCGAAAAAACAATCATGCATGTTAGTCGCGGTCTGGGCAACTCTGTCATCCCCTTTCGTATCTTCAACCGTCCCGATCTCTCTTTGATCATTATGAAACCGTAACCGGCCCGGGGGAACAAGGTCGGAGCCGTCAGCTACTTCCTCCTTGCCCGGCTGACGCACTATTGGATATCTTTTTAATTGCTTGTCGGCAAGAAGGGATCTGCCCCCTGAACGGGAAATAATGCTCAGGCGAGATCACCGCAGGAGCTCTTTGAGGGGGAAACGCTATTGAGCAGACAGTCTGGGGGAAAAAGTGCTTCGCTGCCTGGCCGCCTGACGGCGGGCGCCGGGCAAAGATTGGACAGGAGTAAAGCCCGGTTCGACCGCGGAAAGGGGGCGACAGACAATGCTTAAGCAGGCGGCATCTTCACCGCAGCAACCGCTGGAGGGAAACTGTTTGACCACCGCCATGGGGATTTTGCCGCATGGGGATGTGGAGAAAGCGCTGCAGCTTTCCCTATCCCTCGATATTCCCTTCTGGCCGCAGTTGCCCGGGGTCAGCTTCTACGAAGATATGTACGCCCAGGCTTCGGAGCATTTTCCGGGGATCGAACTGGATCTGGAGCGCCGGGAGATCCATTTTTCTCTGGAGCGGTTTTACCAGGAGCTGGAGCAGTATCTGCTCCACTGGGAGGACGAATCATATTTTCGCCTCTCTCCACAGTACAGCGCTGTCTACCATCGCTTTCTGGAAAAAGAGCTGTCCGCGTACCCCTATATCCGCGGCCAGAGCATCGGCCCCGTCAGCTTCGGGATGAAGATTCAGGATCGCGAAAGACGCCCGATGATCTATTTCGATGAGGTGCGCGAGATCATTTTCGACTTCTTTGCCCGGAAGCTGCAGGCCCAGTACCGCGACCTGCAGAAGATCCATCCGCAGCCCTTTGTCTGGGTCGACGAACCCGGTCTGGAGATGCTCTTCATGTCCTATACCGGCTATACCAGCGAGAAGGCCTCTGCCGACTACCGCGCCTTCCTGAAGAACTTTCCCGGACCCAGGGGCGTGCACCTCTGTGGCAATCCCGACTGGTCCTTTCTGCTCAATCTGGATCTCGACATCCTCTCTTTGGACGTTCTCGCCCGGGGGTACATCTTTTCGCGCTACCGGGAGGAGGTCCGCTCTTTTCTCGACCGCGGAGCCATTATTTCCTGGGGAATTACGCCCACCCTGACGGAAGAGTATCTGGAGGAAAATCTTCAATCGATGATTGAGCGGATCGAAGAGCTCTGGGGATATCTGGAGCAGGGCGGAATACCGAGGGAGCAGCTCCTCCGGCAGGCCTGGTTCGCCCCGGCCCGCTGCTGCCTGATCAACACAGACAGGGAGAAAACCGTGGAGCTGTCTTTCCAGCTGCTCAAAGAAGTGGCGGCGCATTTTAAAAAAGAGCTTTAAACTGCCGCTGCAGGGCACAGGACAATGAGTCACGGGGACGGTGACTTTGACTCACTTTCAGGAAACACGATCCGGCCCCTCGCCGTCCTCCTGAAGGCGGAGCCTGAAGGATCTGATGGGACAAAAGTTACGGTAGGGATACCGGTTACCCGGCACCCCCCGTACAGATCCCAGCGTGCGGAACTACCGCACTGGGCTCCTAACTTGGGTCAGACGCGAAGGCGTTCATTAGGATATGGGTGTACTGTACACACTGACGGAATCCATATTGAGAAGTATCGGC
>MTBK01070160.1_pt1 | contig 13055 bp, 9 predicted proteins | sample 1535981 | NCBI WGS metagenome assembly MTBK01 (sample SAMN06109225, study PRJNA356200) | anaerobic digester metagenome | isolation source: biogas reactors fed with pig manure or primary and secondary sludge | place: Spain | collected 2016-06-30 | reverse complement strand
TTGTCCATAATGCGGAGTGTTGCAATGCAAATATACTGTTATTCAATGTAATAGCAGTATATTTGCCCGCATTTTTTCTGTTTTTATGAATAATTCAGGATAAATGAACTCAAAAATGTCAATTAAGTCATTGTTTTCTAAAAAAGCTTTGACATTATCTCTTGAGTTTGAAGTTAAAATCCCTAATCGGAATTCCGAGTTGTTAATTTCCCTAAGGGCATTATTAATGCCTGCCACAATTTTCATATTCGGAATTGCATAACTCATTTCTTTTCTTAATCGAAGTATTATTGATGTCAATTGAAGTCTTGTTACCCCAAATGATTTAAGTAGTTCCTGAGGTCTCTTTGATCTAATCAAATCACGATCTTTTTCTTTGATAGGCTCACAATTGAACTCTTTTGCTACTTTATTGAATATATGCATTGCCAAATCAATTGTATCGGCAATTGTTCCATCAAAGTCAAATATGATATATTTAATGTCTTCCATTATCTAAGCGCGTCAGTATTTCATATAACGGTCGAGTGTATGTGCCGTAAGGGATTGCGTAGTAGTAATCTGTCCACCGACTCGAAAGTTTGAGCGGGCTACAACGCTTGATAACCCAATAAAACCCTTATGGCATATACACTTTGTTGGCAACTGGTGTTCATTAATTTCTGTCTGTTTGTCAATTATTTAGCTTTATTTTCTTGTCATTGTCAATCGGCACAAACCTATCTTCGAAGCACAAATTTATTTTGTTTTTTGAGCGTGGGCAAACCCTAAACCGTCCCGAAAGGCGGTTATTTGGGCTGGCTTTGCAAGCTCTTTGACAAAGCTTTGGTTGCAGCGTTGGCTCGTGTGGCTTTGGCAATGTGCTTGCAAACGCGTTGGCATTTTACTTCTTTTTGGTTTTATTTTCTAGTGTTTTCAGACTTTCTAAATAATTTTTTTCTGCTTCGCTCAATGTTTTTTGTTGATATTTTTTATACTCTGAGGTAGCCTTTTCAATAGCAATTTCATGGCTGATAGAGCCAGCACCCTGTAATAATTTTTCACCACTCATTGTCAGGATTTTATCCAGATGTTCAGCCCAATCTTTCATCGTCATAGTCTGTTCCCTTTCGGCTTGACGCTCTGCAAAATCCAAATATCCCGATACAATTTGTCCGAGCGAACGAAGTTCCTTTTCGTCCAAATAATTTTTTGCTACTACAACATCTTTCAAATATGGACGATTACCTGGGAAAGTCATCAATCCCATAAATTCTTTTTCGGCATCGGCACGGGTATAAATAACTTCAGCTGCTGTTTGTCCGTGTACAGCATAATGAATTTTGTTTTGCACCTTTTTAAAAAACGCAATGGAAATATCAGCTTTGGGGTCGTAATCAATACTGGTTGCGTAAATATCAAGCACCTGACGATAAAATACTTTTTCGGATGCACGAATATCTCGTATACGTTGTAATAGTTCTTTCCAATAGCCACCTCCTCCCAAATTCTTAAGGCGTTCATCATCCATCGTAAAACCTTTGCGAATATATTCATTAAGGCGTTTAGTTGCCCATTGACGAAATTGTGTACCACGTATTGATTTCACACGGTAACCGACAGAAATTATAACATCTAAATTATAGTAAAATGGAGCTTTTTGTTGAAATTCGGAATTTCCGAATTTCTTTGTACATTGAGATTCTTCAAGCTCTCCTTCTTTAAAAATATTCTGAATATGCTCGTTTATTGTAGATTTAGCTTTACCAAAAAGCAATGTCATTTGGTCTTGTGTTAGCCAAACTGTTTCATTTTCAAAACGAACATCCACTGAAATCTTATCGTCTTCAGTTTTGAATAAAATAAAATCGGAATGCTTTTTATCCATATTATTTTTTCCTTTCCCAATGTTGTTTAACCTTAAATAATTTTGCAACTTCAAATTCCTTGATGTTTGAAATTGCTAGCCCTTTTTTGATGTTTTCCATGCTTCTGGCAATTGTCTTACTTGAATTACCTGATAAGCCTAAGAACTTTTCCATTACCTTAATATTCCTGTCCTTTATATCAAGTAAAAACGCAATTTCACACATAGTTGAAAAATCAAAATCGGGTTGATTGTATTCTTCAATACCTTGTGAAAGTAGGACTACTGAAACGCCTTTTGAGCGTATTTCACGCAACATCTTTTCAAGAATACTTTGATATTTTTTCTCTTTAAAAATAACGTGTGCTTCATCAATCAAAATTACATACCGCATTGCTTTTATGTTATTCTCAACTGGACTATTGTCCATATTCATAAAAGTATTATAAATGTAATTGATTATTAAAAACAAGGAAGTAAAGCGAACAGAATTTGACAAGTCGCCTGATAAGGATAAATAAAGATTTTTAGCAAAGAAATTTGATTGATTTTTTGGGTCGTCAATGAATATTTTGTAACGACTTAATTCGTCCATTATTTCAGTTAATGTGTCTTTTTTATCCCCAACAATATCTTGAAGATGTTCGTTAATTTGTCTGATTGATGGATATGTGCCGCCTTTTTGCTCAATAAATGCTTCCAGAGCAGCCTCGCGAAGTTTCCCTTTTTGTTTAATTCCAAGATTTGAATATTTGCAGACAATATCCACAAACTTATCAATCCCCATGTTTTTGTTTACTTCATTTACATTGTCAATAAAAGTAAGAGGATTTACAGGAAAGGGAGTCTGAGGTACATCAATAAAATCTGTTTTGGTATCTATGAAAAAATGCTCTAAATCTTTTACATCGTCTTGTTTTAAACCTTTAAAATCAAGATAGATATAATTTACATGACCATTTGATTGTTCATGAATTTGAGTTAAAAATTCTAATGCAAATTGGGTTTTCCCAGTGCCTGTATTTCCTGCAACCGCAATATGACAATTATTGTAAATATTTGTATTATTTAAACTTAAATATATTGGTTCTTCATTTTCAATCCGTTTCCCAACTTCTATTTTTATAGGATTTGAATAATAGGACTTGTCAATATGTTGCTGATTGTTTTTAACCGCATCAAGCGAAACATTTAGGTCAGTTAACGATAATGCACCTTTTTCAATATGTTCTGCGAGGAAATCAAAAAATGTATAGTTGTAATTATCCTGAAAAATACCATCCATTAATTCTAAACCATGGTCTATGTGCAATTTAATGTATTTAGGAATATTATCGTTGGTTTTATATATTCCATAATGCTGGCAAACCATCGCTACATAAAAGTCTCTGTATTTTGCATCAAAAAGAATATGGTCTTTATATTCCTTTCCCTTGGAATCATAAACATTTCCATCATTAGCAGTAAATCGCTTTCCTGTTTGTAAAGAATAACCCAATGCTAAACGTGCAATTACATTCTCTTTGGTGCCATTTGGAAGTTTGGTAGTTAGTTTCCTTACTACCTCCTGATTTTTTTCCGAGGTTTTTATATTAATCTGCATTGTACAATTCTTTATAAGTTTCTAAAAATTCTGTCGGCTGACACTCTTTAAACTCTGACTTTTCATTAGAAATGTTATCAATCAAGAATGTTTTACAAACCTTTGTGTGAAGTTGTTTATATTCTTTTTCAGTCAATTCTTTATTAATTAGAGGGAATATGACAACTTGATTCGATACATTCGGGTAAAAATGTTTAATGATGTTTTCAGCATGTTGCTCATCGAATTTCTGCATTAGACTGTCTATAAAAACTGGAAATTCAATATCAGATTCATCAACTAAAGCGTTTAATAAAGCAGAAGCATACATTTGTCTTTCACCCATTGACAAAGAACCTTTATCAATCAATTTGTTACTTTTATTGTATAGTGAAATGTCAATATCCTCTCCGGTAAGACTAATATCAACTTCTACTTTTGTGATAAAATCTTTTTTGTGCATTAAGGTGTTTAAACCTTTTAGCATTTTTTCCTCAAGTGATTTTTTCTTTTCTTCTTTAAATAAGGCAATAAAATTTTGTAAGCGATTTATTATTTGTTTAGTTTTTTGCTCTTTTTCTGAGTATTCACTCGATTCATCAATTTTTTTTCTTAAAATCTCTTGCTTTTGTTTTAGAATTTTAACTTGGTTATTGAGTTCTCCAATTGTTTGATTAATTGCTTCTATTTCGTTACTTATAGAAAGAATCCTTTTATCTAAAATTTCTTTTTTTCTTCTTAATTCTGCGACATATTCATCTTCTGCACTTTTTTCAGCATCACGGATTTTTCTACTGATTGAATCTAATTGATTTTTCAAATATGAATATTCCGTGTTTAATCTTGCAAAAGTCTCTTTAAAACTATGTTTGATTGTATTTACAAGTTGGTTAAACTCATTTGTTTCAGAATTTGAAAAATCATGTAATGCTTCAAAATTATCAGGTACATCAGGTATATCTGAAAAGAAATGTTTTTTAACAAGCTTAACTATTTGGGTTTCATAAAAATCTCGAACATTTGTATCAAAAACAAGTCGCTCTTCAACTCGCTGTTTTTCTATTTCTTGTTTAATCTGATTTATTTTTGAGTTTACATCTTCTTGTTTGTACTTTTGTTCGGTTAAATTTCTTTCATTTGTTAATTGCTCTGAAATATTCATTAATGTTTCACCAGCCAATGCAAAAGGAATAATATCAAAGTAGTCTTTTAGACTTTCTTGAACCGCTGTTTTTTTCTGTTCTAGTTTTGTCTGCTCGTCCTTTAATAAATTAAGTTCATCGAGGGTCATTTTGTCTCCCTCTTTAATAAGTCTTCGTTGAATATCTTCAGCTTCTTTTTCTTTTTGATTTCTTTCGTGCTTTAAATCATCAATATTTTCAACAAGTTTTTCTATCTCAATTTTTGTGTTTTCAATATCTGCATGAAGTTGATTTAATTCTTCCTTTTCTTCTGGTTTAGCAGAACGACGACGATATTCGTCCTGTTTCTCTTCAAGGTTAGCTTTTAAATCTTCATACTTTTGAATACCTAAAACCTCTGAATATGCTTTACTTAATTGACGTCGTTGATTGTTTGAATTAATTTCTGCAAGTGATACAATTTTTTCAGCATCAAAAAAGAAAAACTTAGCAATTTCGATTGGAAGAATAAAATCACGAATAAAAATTTCTTCTCCTTTTTGATTTTCTTTTGTTAAGTCTTCAATTAGTTGATTTTGATAACCATCAATTAAAACTTCGACTCTGTCAGACGTATTTGAAACAATATTGTAACTTCGCTTAATCGTAACCTCATTGCAGGTAACATCTGGAATTTTTACACCTGAAAAAGTGACCGAAACAGAAAATTCAGTTTCGCCATCTTCATATGCTTTTCTGTTTAAACTATTGGATATGTACTTAGTGTAATTACCTTTATCACGAATTTCTTTTTCATACAATTCATCAACTTTCTCCATCTGTTTGCCATAAAGACACCAAACAAGAGACATTAAGAAAGTGGTTTTACCAAAACCATTTTTACCACTAATAACAATAATATTTTTATCGCCGTCAGGCAATAAAGATATTTTATTGTTCCCTTTGTAAATTCTGAAATTATTCAGTTCAATTTCTTTAATGTACATTTTCAGATTCTTTTTTTAGGTACTTTTCAATAACTCTTTCCATATCATCTTTTAACCCTCTTTTGCGATTCAATAATGCTTTGTTTTTTTGCATTATTAAAAGTTCCTGAATCAAATCAAAATCTGAAGTTTGGTCTTCGCATACACCTTTAAGTAATGCGATTTCTTTTTGGATTTTTTCGTCGTTTTTCTTCATATCCAATTCTTTATTGTAAACTCTGTTGTAAATTTCTGAAACTTGAAAGTCAAAACACAAGTCTCTATGCCAAATTACCTGAATTGCAACCAATTCTTGATTGGTAATTAATTCTAAATGAGGTTTTTCAACTTGAACTTCTCTTTGAGCAATTAAAACCTGTTCTAATAATTTTGCTCTGTATTTTTGTGTATAGTTTCCTTGGTTATGTCCTTCTTCTGTTACAGCATTTTGCCCGTTTCTTCTTGTTGGCAAACGATTTTCTGAGATATTTCTGTCATCAACCATGCTCGCTCTCAAATCAAGTAATGGTTTAAGCCAAGGGTAACCTTTGCTTACCATCGCTGTCATTGATTTATCTTCTTTTACTACTGTACAAGTCCAACAACCAAAACGACTTTGTCCGCAAGATGAATGACTTTTGTCTGTAACCATTGTTGGACATTCATAATCGTCAGCGCTTGCATCAGCATATATTTGAAATAGTTTTGAGTTATCAGCACCCCAGGGCGAAGTCATGGCATTAATTATATGCCAAACTTCCTCAAGCATCAAATCTTTTATTGGAGAGTAAACATAAGTGTTGTGATGATGTGGATGTTTTGTCAATCGTTTTCCTCTAATTTCATGTTTTTTGATTGATTTTGCCCTTGTTGCATTCTCGGCACTTCTAGTTCCAATCAAAATAATTGCTTCTCCGTTTTCTGCCACTTGGTCAATAATAAATCTTGATGTTGGTTTTATCTTCATTTTATCAGTACACCAACGAAAAGCATTATTAGGAACTGGGTAGCCACGACCAATTATATTAACCCAAAAAGTATCTTCTAATCTTGGAATTGTTTTTTGAACTTCGATAGGCAATCCTTGTTCAACTGCTGCTTGTTGAATTTGTTTTAATATCCCAAAAACATAGTCAGTTACAATTGGATTTTCAACAAGTGTGTCATTGCAAACAACATAGATTTTTCTGTTTCTTAATTCAGCTGGTATATTCTTTAATGCTAACCAAACTAACTGAAGTAATGCAGTCGAGTCTTTTCCTCCACTAAAACCAATTATCCAAGGTCTTAATGAATCATCATCCATTAAGTATTGGTCTTTAAGTTCTGAAATTATGTAATTTATTCTTTTAGACATATTTGATTATAAAAATTCAAAGATAATGATTTTCTTTTGTGTGTTGGCAAAATTGCACTCTTTGGCAAGCTTTGGATTGAGGGCTGGTATGTGGGGCTTGCCAATGTGTGCAATGTGGGATGGGTTCTCTTCTTTTTTTGTGGGTGGGAAGAAAAAACAAAATAAATTTCCATCAAATTTGCACTGTCCTGTCAAAATGCTTAATCCTTTCTTACTTTATTTTGTCAATATCATATCTGTCTGGTCGTCTGTCTTTACACTTGTTGCCAACGGTTGCGTGTATGAGTAGTGGCGGGCTTCGGAGTACTACCCTGTCAAATTACACTAAACTTGATGCGAGGTAGAATGTTAACTATCGCTACAATCCCCGCCATTACTTATACACGATGTTGGGTGCAGTACTTCTTCTGGTTCTTCAACAATAAATAATCTAGGTTGCATTTCAATCAGTTTTACTCTTTTTCTTGCAAGTTCGCAATATTCATGGCTTATATCAATCCCAATGTAATTTCTACCCATTTCCGCTGCTACTCTTGCCGTTGTTCCACTTCCACTCATTGGATCTAATACAATATCATCCTGATTTGTCCATGAAATAATATGGTCTCTTACTAATTGACATGGAAAAGGGGCAGGATGTCCTTTTGCCTCTTGGTCTTCTTGTTTTTTTCCAACTACATACTCCCAAATATTCCCTTTAATTTTTTTGTCTTTAACTGGCTTTGCCATTTTTTCTCTGGTCTGTTCGTTTTTAGAGAAGTTTTTATAAGTCGTTCCGTTAAGTTCCAAACCTGCATGTAAACAATCAACCATCAAGGGATTATGTGTTTTAACAGTTCCTTTACTAAACACAAACATAAACTCAAATTCGTTATTATATCGTTTGCGATAGATTTGAGGAATTGGGTTCGCCTTCTTAAATATCATTGTATCGTGAAGATTAAAACCAATTTCCTGAAAATATAATGCTTGTTTAAAACTTGTCCCTGTTTCGTTGCCGTTAATCGTTGCATCATTGACAACCCAAACTACTACACCACCTTCTTTTGTAACTCTGTAAAGTTCTTTTGCAATATCTTCAAAAGGAAAAACAAATCCTTTGTAATTCCGCAAATCGTCATAAGGGGGTGAAGTAACTGTAAGGTCAATTACATTGTCATCAAACTGTCGCATAACTTCAATACAATTACCTTCTACTATTTTATTTAAATATTTGTCCATGTTGTATTTCCTTATTTTAATGTAAACAAACCATTGTCCGAAATAGCATTGATTGTTTTAATTCTGCTTTCAATTTTGTGAACTTTTATAAGCTCTTTCAATGCCTCTTTATGGGTCATTCGCATTATTTTTTCTCTTTCTTGAGCTAAAAATGTTAGTGCTTCTTCTTTTGCGATTGAAATACTTTCAGTTGCTACTCCTTTCTCTATATCCCATATTGGTTGAATTTTCTTTGAAAAAGAAAGAATTGTTTTATTGACCGCCAACCAGTAATCAGTTGCATTTTTAGAGGGATTAAGAGCTTTTATTGTTTCAAAAATTTTCTTTAAAAGTTGCTGTGCTTTTGCTTGTCCTTCAACTTGCGAAAATGAAAGAAGTAATGCTAAATGTGAATATGTAAAAATACACACATTTTGTGTTGTAGCTTGCTGATAAATTTGACTTGAAGAGGTTGGCAGTTGATATATAGGACAAACAACCATTGCATAAGGTTTTCCACGTTTCCAGCCGTGCATTGCTTGCACTTTAAAGTCTTTTTGATTTTTAGCAGTCCTACTAAGTCTAAATGCCTTTGCGTCTGCTACAAAACAGTAATCTTTAGCGAAAGCCTCAACATCTGCGGCATCTGCTCTCTCTTTTAACACTAAACTTTTTAGCCCTAATGAAGAATAAGCTAAGGAAAGCAAACAATCTGTATATTTTGAGTAAAGTTTTTCTTCACTCGTATCGTGTCCATAACTTTCAGGGATATTACCACAAAGGCGTAAATGGTCAATCAAAGATGATATTCCATTTTTTTTGATTTCTGCTTCTAATTCTTTTTCTAATTTGTCGGAGTCATCTCCAAAATTACCACTCAATTTTCGGATTTCTTCAATCCAATATTGTCTGTTTTTTATCGCCTTATCTGCTATTATTTTTTTCATCAAAATGTCCTGTTTTTTTTTGCAAAGGTACTTAAAATCCTTCTGTCATTACTTTTTAGTTTTCAAAAGTTACTAACGAACTTGCAGTCTGTCTGTTTCTTAGTATTGCACCCAACGGTTTATTTACGAACCAAATCCAAAACATCCGTATATCCCAACCTTGTAATATTCGTCAACACTTTTTAACAATTTCCGTTTCTACATATATAACATATTGTTAAATAGTGCATTATGTCATATTTTAGAATTGATTGATATTTGCATATACGAATGTTTACCATTTTGTGGTTTCGTTTTGCGGTTTGAATCAGATTATCAAAATCCACTTATTCCGGCTTTTCAAAAATAGAAAAAATTCTTTTATAAAGTTTCTATAAACATTCGATTCCTTATAAAAATTAATCCCGAAGGTTCGGGAAAAAATTAAGAGAGGTTAAGAGCTGCCACCTATGTTGCTAATTATCAATTATCAACTGTCCATTGTCAACTCTCCATTGTCCACTATTAATTAAAAACTGCTCATTGCTAACAACCTCAAGATAATGTCGTCCTTACGGGACTGATGATTTCGGGGTGTTGTATGTCTCTACTAATATTTCGCCCCTACGGGGTTGAAACAGCTTGTGTTATGCCCTGGGGTTTTCTGATCTTCTATAAACATCCGACCCCTTATAAGAATTAATCCCGAAGGTTCGGGAAAAAATTAAGAGAGATTAAGAGCTGCTACCTATGTTGCTAATTATCAATTATAAACTGTCAATTGTCAACTCTCCATTGTCAACTTTCCATTGTTAACTGTCAATTATCAACTGTCCATTGTCCATTGAATAACTGCTTATTTTTTTCAAATATTTTCAGCGCTGCTAATTATTATTGCTATTTTAGCCATGTAAAATCGAATCCATTATCTATGTCGGCAAAAACTGTTACTACGCAAAAGGCGGGTTTTGGCACAGCACCAGTATTTTTTACGGCTATCTCAACTATTCTGGGTGCTATCCTCTTTCTGCGATTTGGTATGGCAGTTGGGACACTTGGGTTTTGGGGAGTTTTTACAATTATCATCCTGGGGCATTTAATAACTATGCCTACAGCTCTGGCCATTTCGGAGCTGGCCACAAATACGCGTGTTGAAGGTGGGGGTGAGTACTTCATTATATCCCGCTCTTTTGGACTAAAAATTGGTTCAACAATAGGCATTGCGTTGTACTTCTCGCAGGCCATCAGCATTGCTTTTTATATCATTGCCTTTACCGAAGCCTTCGAACCGCTCTTTACCTTTTTTTACAATTCCTTCGGATTTGAGTTGCCCAGGCAGGCAATCAGCATACCCGCACTGTTAGTTCTTGCATTTATTGTTTTGCGAAAAGGAGCCGATATGGGTGTAAAAGCACTTTATTTTATTGTGGCAATACTTTTTCTTTCGCTGCTTGCTTTTTTTATGGGAAAACCCATTGAACCTGCTGCTGACACAGCGCTGGTTTCGGAGGCATGGAAGCCTGCCGAGAATTTTGGTTTCTTTAATGGGAAAAGCTTTTTTGTGATGTTTGTCATCTGTTTTCCTGCTTTTACAGGAATGACAGCGGGAGTTGGGCTGAGCGGCGATCTGCGCAATCCCAGCAAATCCATTCCCATTGGAACGATATTGGCCACCGTTACCGGAATGATTATCTACTTTTTTGTGATATGGAAATTATCCGTTTCGGCTCCACAGGATGAGCTACTGAATACCCAGTTAGTCATGGGAAAAATAGCCATTGGAGGAGCTTTTCTAATCCCATTGGGTTTGGCAGCAGCAACCATCTCCTCGGCCTTGGGTTCTATGCTTGTTGCGCCACGTACGCTGCAGGCATTGGCTTATGATAAAAGTTTTCCTGTGAGGAGGATAAATCTTCTTTTAGCCAAAGGAAAAGGGAAGAACAAAGAACCGGTTAATGCATCAATTGTTTCACTGCTTATTGCTTTTGTTTTTGTTCTGCTAGGCGATGTGGATGCGGTGGCTCAAATTATCTCCATGTTCTTTTTAATCACTTACGGAACACTTTGCCTTATCTCCTTCCTTAACCATTTTGGTTCGGCTCCCTCCTATCGTCCTAAGTTTAGATCAAAATGGTATTTTTCTTTGATGGGATTCATCCTGTCGATTTGGGTTATGTTTAAAATAAACCCGTTTTATACGATTCTGGCATCCGTTGTAATTGTTCTGCTATATCTATTGACAGAGCATTTTAACAAGGATGAAAAGGGATTGGTAAACATTGTTCAGGGGGCACTTTTTCAGCTTAACCGCAAGCTCCAGATCTACCTTCAAAAGCATCATCAAACGGCAGCCCATAATAGCGAATGGCGACCGGCAGCGGTGTGCGTTTCAGCAAACTCTTTTGAAAGAAGAAAGGTGTTGGATTTGATGAGGTGGATTAGCTATAAGCATGGGTTTGGAACCTACTTTCATTATATCGAAAACTACTATAGCAGACAAAGTTACCTCGATTCAAAAGCTATACTTAACCAACTGCTCGATAAGCAGGGCGTAAGAAACAGCGGACTTTATATTGACACCATGATTTCTCCATCATACACATCAGCCATTACACAGATTATCCAGTCGCCCTCCATTTCGGGAATGGAGAACAACATGGTGGTGTTTGAGTTCGATAAGAGTAATCCCGAGGAGATTAATCGTATTATTGATAACATCGGCCTAATAAAAGCAGGCGATTTTGATTTGTGCATTTTTGCGCTATCGCATAACCCCGTTCCCTTTAAAAATGGGATTCATATTTGGATCAGACCCAGCGATGTGGAGAATACCAACCTGATGATATTGCTGGGCTATATTCTGCTTGCCCATCCCGATTGGAAGAAAAGCCGTATAAATATTTTCAACATCTGTAAACCCGGAACCGAGGAGCAAACCCGGGAAGAACTAAGGGAGCTTATAGAAACGGGTAGGCTGCCCATTACTTTTGCCAATATTGAGATGCTTACACCGGAAGAAGATCAGAACACCTACGAGATTATTGCAGCGCATTCAGGAAATGCCGGACTAACCCTACTGGGTTTTCGGGAGGAAGTGGTGAAACACCAGGGCGATAAGTTTTTTAGCAACTTTTACTCAATGGGCGATGTGCTTTTTATCAACTCGTCGGGATCAAAAGAGATAAAATAGGGATGATTTGACAATTTGCCGATCGTATCTTATGCCTTACAATCCCTTTTCCATTTAATCCCTTCTCCCACATCAAAAATGCCGGGACGCGGAGACGCAAAATTGCCAATTGTCCATTGTCAACTGTAAATTGTCATTTAAATAACGGTATCAAAATTATTTCGTCCCTAAGGGAATTTGATTTTGTGGCGGTTGCAGATTTATACCGGTATTTTGTCCCTACGAGACTGAAACATCACAGTTTTTCACGCAACTACCCTACAATTGCTCATTATTTATTACCAATTAATCCCAAACCCTAAAAAATAGGGAATAGAAAATTGGATTTATTTTTAGACGGGAAGCTCAGGGAAGAGGAAAAACAGATTATCTCAGAAAGATACAATCCCTGCCGGAAAGTTTCTCAAAACATAAATTTAACGACAAACTCTAATCCATGGGCACGCTCGCCATCCTGCACAATATCCCGTTTTTACCCGCAGACCTGTATGTCGAATACAAGAACAGGGAAGAGATAGAGCAATACTTCGATCATTTCAAGAATCATAGACGTTTAGTGTTCCCACATGCAAAGGGAAGATTACCTATAAATTCAGGGTTTGGGTTAAACCCAAACCCTAACAAAAATTAGGTAATTTTCTACAAAAAGCCGGATAAAGCTTGTTTATTCGGTTTTTTTGTATTTATTTTGCACTACCTAATTAGGTATATATGAAGAAGAAATCAACACATCCGCCTTGGGCTATCGAACATAGAAAGCCAGGCACAGAATTAAAACGAATCGGAGGTAAATATTACCTCTACGAGGTTAAATCAATTTATGATAAAAAGACAAAAAAGTCGAAGA
>MTBK01120590.1_pt1 | contig 13067 bp, 12 predicted proteins | sample 1535981 | NCBI WGS metagenome assembly MTBK01 (sample SAMN06109225, study PRJNA356200) | anaerobic digester metagenome | isolation source: biogas reactors fed with pig manure or primary and secondary sludge | place: Spain | collected 2016-06-30 | reverse complement strand
TCACTGTGGTCCGGCAGAACCCTCTTTACCTGGTAGGGAGCGGAAATATCTGCTCTCCCGTCATGGTCATCATCCTGGCTCATAATAGCCCGGACAGAGCTGTAGATAGTACCGTCCAGAACATGGCAGGGTTGTAGCGGGCCCGTTGAGCCGCTGGTGACTGGTATAGCGTTTTGAGCGGCCACCCCTTCAATTTCATGTATAAAAAGTATATCTTTGTTTTTTTTGACAGCCACTAAGCTACATCCCCCGTTCCAATGATCAAAATTAGCTGCTATTTGTATTCTTGATCACTCTGTTGATTCCTTCTTCTTAAAGAAATTTATTCTTTACAATTTATTTACATGTTGCTGACAAAAACTTTTTATTATTTTGATTTACTCAGTGTGTAGAACTTTATGAGGAGGCAATATGATCAATTTAATCATCAGCACCATTCAATGCATCGTCTTCATATTCGGTGTCTACTATCTGCTGCTGGCACTGGCCGGCCTCTTCAGCAGGCGATGCCGGCAGGAACATTCGCCGCAGAGCCGTTTCGCTGTAATAGTGCCGGCGCACAACGAAGCCCCGGTATTGGGCAAGCTCATTGAGAGCCTGCTGGAGCTGGACTATCCAAAACAGCTCTATGACATCTATATCATAGCCGACAACTGCAGCGATGATACTGCCAGGGTGGCACGCACCTACGGAGTCACGGTCTGGGAACGTTTCGACAGCCAGCGCCGGAGCAAAGGGTATGCTCTTGAAGATGCTCTGAAAAGGATCGGTTTAACAGGCACAGGGGCCGGAACCCTTTACGATGCCGCAGTTTTTTTTGATGCCGATAATCTGGTAGCCCCCAATTTCCTCCGGGTAATGAACAACCGGCTACTGGAGGGGGAGAAGCTCATTCAATGCTTTATCGATTCAAAAAATCCCTACGACAACTGGGTTACTGCAGCTTACAGCCTTACTTTCTGGTATAACAACAGGTTTCTTCTCCTGGCCCGCTACAACCTCGGGTTGAGCGCCGCCCTGGCCGGAACGGGGGTTTGCATTTCAAGGGATGTTCTTAGGGAAATCGGCTGGTCCACCTCCACATTGACGGAGGATCTGGAGTACTCCATGCAGGCGCTGTTGAAAGGGTACCGCACCACTTTTGCTTTGGAAACGCGGGTTTACGATGAAAAACCCCTTAACTTCCTCCTCTCCTGCCGTCAGCGGCTGCGCTGGGCCCGGGGCCAGATCAATGTGGCCCTCCGCTACGCACCTCGACTTCTTGGCAAAGGATTTGCCCGGGGCAACCCCGCCCAGATCGAGGGAGGATTGCGCCTGATGCAGCTTTTCGTCATCTCCTGCAGCGCCCTTCTGGGTTTTACAACCATGCTCTTTCCAGGTATAAGCACGGGATCACCTTATTTCTTTTTAAAAACCCACTTCCCCTCTCTAAGCATTCTGCTTTTAGCCTGCCCCTACCTTCTTCCCCCACTGACAATACTACTGGACAGGCTGCCGCCAAAATCATTTATTTACTATCCCCTTTATCCCCTCTTCTGTACCACCTGGCTCCTTATTATTTTTGTTGCCCTCTTCAGTTTTCAAAATAGCCTTTGGATGTCTACCAGTCACTCCAGAGCTATTGGGCACCGGGAGTTTAGTTATGCCAGCCCTCGTCGTCGGCTCCAAAGGGGCCGCCTCACTGTACAGGCACGTGAAGAATAAAGCGCAGACAAATCCTCTCTATTCTGATAAGCTTACTTTATTAGAGAATATTGAAGAGGTAGATTCAAGATGGCAGATATCCTGGTGATTGAGGATGATCAACACATTCTCACCCTTCTAAGGGCATGCCTGGGCCGTGAAGGCTACGATGTTAGCCTGGAAGAAAACGGACGCAGCGGATTCTTCCGCGCTATTAACAAAAAATTTGATCTCATCATCCTTGATCTGATGCTACCGGAAAAAGATGGTTTTGAAATCTGTCGCGAACTCCGCGCCGCCGGTAATGATACCCCCATTATCATCCTCACCGCGCGGGGCGACGAAATAGACAGGGTCCTCGGTCTCAAACTGGGCGCTGATGACTATGTTGTCAAACCCTTCAGCCTGCGGGAGTTAACAGCACGTGTGGAAGCTATTTTACGGAGGTCGAGCAAGGCCACCTCTTTTGAGCGTCCACTGCTAACGGCTCCGGGGATCACTATCAACCCCCAAAACCGCCTCGTCACCGCAAAGGGGAACAGGGTTCTCCTTACCCCCAAAGAATTTGACCTGCTCTACCAGCTGGCGCTTCGCCCGGGACGAGTCTATTCCCGCGAGGAGCTAATGGAGCTGGTCTGGGGTTACGATTATATCGGCGCCAGCCGCACCATTGATGAGCATATCAAAAACCTGCGTCAAAAAATCAAAGAGGGCGGCGTTAAGGAGCAATATATCCACACTGTCTGGGGTGTGGGCTACAAATTTGATGCCGGTGAAAGTGAACAATGAAGATCACAACGCCTAAAAGGATCTTTACCCGGCTGATGATCAGCTACCTTGTGGTTACCCTGGCGGTGCTGGGAGTTATCGCAATTATCTTTATCAACTTGATGCAAAAATATTTTTTCAGCATCGAGGGCTTTCAGCTTGAAGGCCAGGGTGAAAAGGCGGCTTCACTTCTGGAAAGGCCTCTTCTGGAGAAGGACCTTTTGACCCTATCCCGGATGGCAGAGACCATTGCTTTCTCATACGACACCTACCTGTGGGTCATCGATGGACAGGGTTCCATTATCACCACGGCTGGAATCGATCCCCATAAACTGGGGCTTCAGGTTGAAAAATATGAAATTGCGCATGTGCTTGCCGGTAATTATGTTACCAAGCAGATCACGGGACCCGATTACAACAGCCTTATCCATATGACCCCCATCTATGAAAACCCCGGCTCCATCTTCGATGAAGGGATTGTCAGCATCAAAGATGAAAAAATGAATGTTATCGGTGCCCTGGCCATATGCCATCCTCTCTGGCCGGTCACCGTAACTATCTCCAAATTGAAAAGATTGGTTTTCTATGCCGCCGGCGGAGCCACTATTCTGGCATTATTTCTGGGCTATTCCCTTTCGCGAAAGATCGCCCGGCCTCTTGAGGATATGAGCCGTGTCGCCCTGTCTGTTTCCCAGGGTGACTATCAAAACCGGATTAATTACAGTTCCAATGATGAGCTTGGCCAGCTGGCTGATACCCTGAATTATGCCATAGAACATTTCGGAACAACCATTGAACAACAACACCGCCTTGTCGAGTTACAGCAGGAATTTATCTCTCACGTCTCTCACGAGTTTCGTGCCCCGCTGACCTCGCTACAGGGTTTCACAGAGCTGCTCAAGGAGGGGAAATGTTCCGCCGGAGAAAGGGATAATTATCTGGAGATCATGCATAAAGATACTGTTTTTCTAGGCCGCCTGGTCCAGGATTTGCTTGATCTGACCGGCCTGGAATCCCAGGGGTTCACCCTGCAGAAAGAAAGGTGCGCCCCCGGGGCAGCGCTGGGCCGTTCCCTAAAACAGCTGCATTACACCGCCGCTTTAAAAGATATTACCCTTTCTTTACACGTTCAGGAGTATGTACCTGATATCGAAGCTGATGAAATGCGACTCCACCAGATCATGGTGAACCTTGTGGAAAACGCTATCCGCTTCAGTCCCCCCGGATCAGAGATTAAGCTTTCCCTGCATTATGATGGCGAAGGGATCATGATCAGTGTTGCCGACAAAGGATCGGGCATCCCCGCTGCAGATCTGCCCCTGATCTGGAACAGGTTTTACAAGGTAGACAAGGCGCGGACCCGCTGTGATACCGGAACCGGCCTGGGTTTGGCTATTGTCAAGCGAATCGTCGAACTGCACGGCGGCAGGGTGTCGGTGGAGAGCGAGCCGGGAAAGGGTACTATTGTCAGCATCTGGTTGCCCCAAAAAGCAGATCTTTAGTGTTATAATTTTAGGCTGGTAAATTTTTTGTTAGCACTGGAGCAACCCGGGGCTGGCGCATGCCCCACAGCCAAAGTCCCCTCCCCGTAGCAATTCTAGCAAATGTGTACCACTTCCATCCCCGCCTTTTCAAAAACCTGCTTCACTCCATCAATATCTTCCGAATTGAGCCGCAGGATCAGGTTGACCCGTTCATCAGTGAAACGCTGGACATTGGTAGAAATAATATTGATCCCGGCGGCACGCAGCACCCCTGCGATTTTCTCCAGCATCCCCACCTGGTCTTCAACCTGCAGGGTCACACGAATGCTGGGATGATTTAAACCCAGCACATCAATAAAAGCCTTAAAAATATCACTTTCGGTGATAATCCCCACAACCCGGTTTTCCTTGACCACCGGCAGGGTGCTAATCTTCTTTTCCTGCATGATCAGCGCAGCCTTTTCAAGGATCGTTTCAGGGGTTACCGTGAATATTTCTTTTGTCATGATATCTTTAATTTTTATTTTCGGGAAAAGGTAATTTATCTCCCACACTGAGAGGCTCGTTGCAGGAGATGGTGAGGCCTTCATCAGATCCTGCTCAGTAACCAACCCCACGATATCCCCTTTGGAAACCACCGGAAGCCGCCGGATCGAGCGATCCTTCATTAAATTGAGCGCCTCTCCCAGGGTGCTCTCGGGCTCCACCGTCACCAGGTCTGCAGACATATAATCCTGGACAAACATAGAATATCCCCCCCGCAGCAAATATTTCGGTTCTCCTTAATTCTGTTTTCTGCAAAGAGGTGCAAAATCCTCTCCCGGAAATATAATGGCAGAAAACCCTACCGAGAGAGTCTTCTGCCGGTAGATGCCGGTGCCGCTCCGTCCTGCTGCCCGGGCTGCACCGGAGTGCACTATTCTTCTGTCACTATCACCTGTATGACCAATTCACCATCGTTGCGGTCGTAGCTCGTCATCACCAGCAGCTCACCGCCCTTGCCAGCGTTGTAGCCCAGAGAATCTGCGTCCGTATACTCCCCCGCTTGCAAGACAAAGCCCGCATCTTTCAGCACCTCAACATATTGCCGGTAATCATCTTCTTCCACATCTTCAAAGTACAGCCAGCAGTTTTCCTCCCCATTCATTGCTGTGTCGAGCCTGCCCCCATCGAACCGCGGGATCCGGGAGGCCGCCCCCTCTTCAGGCCACTCGACGTCGCCGCCCGAGGTCCATTCCGCGCCGTCATCGTCCGTGACCGTGATCTTGCCGTCTTCAATATCAACATCTACGTCGTCTCCAAGTACCTTCTCCATAATGCCCTCACCGATTTTATCCGTGATCTTTTCGGTTACCTTCTTCTTGATGATGCCGCAACCGGTCAGGGGCAGCAGCAGGAGCAGGGCAACCACAACAACCAACACTCTTTTCATCTCTTCGCTCACCTCAATTTTATTAATACTCCCTGTGAATAATCATACTCAAATCTGCCCAAATGGTCAAATCTACCCAAATATAAATTACCCTGGGGGTTAGCTCGCGGGAGGAAATTGTCCTTTACCTGAACCTTATTGGGGAGATAGACAAGGTTAAACAAGGCGAAGGATTCCCCGGTACCGGGGAATCCTTCAATGCTTGTATAATGGCTCTAATTCTTCAGCGCCTCTTCCACCCAGGGAGGAACGATGTATTCTACCGTTCCCGGATAGGTGATCCCCTCCCAGTCATAGGGCCAGACGCACTTTAGCTCACCCTCCTGCCACTGGGTTCCCACACCGGTAACAAAACCGGGCCCCCAGACAAGATCGTGGTTTTCATCAAAAGCTACATTACCAACGGCTGAGGATCGTTTTGTCTTCTCCATCTCCTCAACTATTGCCCCCGCATCAAGTATGCCTGCCCGCTCGGCAGCTTCTTTGTACACATAAATTGCATCATAGGTGCCTGCATTGTAGGTGGGGAATTCTCCAGCTTGCTCCACGAACTCTTCATACCAGCCAACCGTGCTTTCAGTAATCTCTACGGGGGCGTATGTGTTCATCGTTAACTCATAATTACCGTAGCTGTCTGTAGCATCGATGAATCCCATGGATTGAGCCTCCACATTGATGCCCACTGAGGCGGCCGGTATCTGCAGTTCACCCCACTGTTTGGAGTAGGTTACACCGCCCGAGGAAGAAAGGTAGGTATAGATAATCTGTGCTCCTGAATCCCGGATCGCCGTCAGCTCTGCAGTCATGTCAGTGGCCTGTGGAGAGGGGCGCCAGACATCGACCAGCTCCATCCCGAAAGCGGGGATAGCCTGCTGTGCAGCAGCAGCAAGGGCATCACCCGCTGCCGCCTCCTCGCAAACCACCGCCACCCTGGGCGTTTCGATACCGTAGTCTTCCATCAGCACCTGACCCACATGCTGCATCAACAGCAGCGAAGCCTTTGCTAGAAGTTCCCCGTTCATCGGGGTGATCCTGAACCAGTACTTGTATCTGTCATAGTCCTCGCTCACCTTATCGGCCATCTGTTTAAAGGAGGCACCGCAGGTGACATAAATCTTTTCATGATCCATCATCAGCTCCTGTATCGCCACCGCAGCCTCAGTGCGGATGGTTCCCACGAGCAAATCAATATCATCCTGGGCAATGGCCTTCTCTACTGCGCTGGCGGCATCATCTACGCTGAGCAGCTCGTTTGTGTCGATCTTAATCAGCTCAATGCGGTAATAATCCTCGCCAACCTTAACTCCGCCGGCTTCATTGATTTCATCGGCAGCCATTTCTGCTCCCAGCCAGTGATGCTGCCCGTGGATGAATTGCATGGGCCCGGCAACGCCAATTTTAATCACCTTGCCCTCATCTACCGGTTTGTCGCACCCCGCAACAAGGATCATCCCCAGGCAGAAAAGCGCCAGTAAAACATGGGTTACAACCTGCCTGATCTTCACGGTTCAACAGACCCCCTTAAAATATTTTCTGCCTACGTACAGCTTTAGTCCACCGGATATCCCTTCCCTTTTTCCCTTTCCGTGATCACCTCCTCCTCTCCTGCCAGCAGCGTCCCGCAGACACGGCATTTACGGCGGGTAAAGGCATTCCGCTCCTTACATCGCATGCACTCTTTTTCCACGCGATCCAGGAACCATGGGGCGACCCCCTCGGGCATGAACCGCAGCACAATCACGATGGTTACAGCAAAAAAAAGCATGCGTACTTCGGGAAAGGCTCGCATGAGTTCCATCAGAGGAAAAAGTATGATCACACCTGTCACAGCACCGTAAACAGTCGCTATCCCACCGAAAATTGTCCAGATGATCGCCTGAAAAGATAGCATTACATCAAGCATGGAGGGACCGGCCAGGCGCATGTAATGGGCATAAAAACCTCCTGCCAGCCCGGCAAAAAGACCGCTTAATGAGAAAGCAAGAAGCTTGTAAGCAGTTGTGTTGATGCCCGATGCGCGGGCAGTGATCTCATCCTCCCTGATGGCGTGAAAGATCAACCCCAGCTTCGAATCTGTGATTTTCCAGATGAGCAGACATGATACCACTCCTATAATCAGGGCGATGTAGCATTCAGCAAGGCGGCTCCCCGCCAGGCGGGCAATCCCCGAGACCCCCAGTTCCCCCCCTGTGTATTCCTTGAAAATATAGACAACACCCTTGAGGATAATTGGAAAAGCCAGGGTGGCCAGACTTAAATACTGGCCCTTAAGCCGCAGACAAGGTATGCCGACAGCGAGCCCGGCCGCCACCGCCGCCAGCGCACCAATGGGAATGGTCAGAAAAGGTGGTAGTTTCAGGTAGAGATTCAGCATGGCCGAGGTGTAAGCGGCAACTCCGAAAAAGAGGGCGTGCCCCAGGTTGAGCTGCCCCACAAAACCGGATAGAAGATCCCAGCTCGCTGCAAAGACGGCAAAAATTGCCGTAAGCGTGATGATCCTTAAAATATAGATATCTTTGACAAAAAGAGGAACGATAAAGAGTATAAGCACCGCGATCAAAGCCAGGGTTCTTCCGGGAAGAACAAGAATTTCACCTTTGAAATCACGGTAGATTCGACTAACCATACCCCGGATCATCGTTCACCCTCCAACACCACACCGAACAGCCCCTCGGGACGGATTAGCAAGACAATAATCATGATCAATAGAGAAAAAGCCCCCTTTAAGAATGAACCCTGCGGAACAAGGTAAATGACAAGCGATTCGCTTAAGGCAATAATAAAAGCCCCCAGAATGCTCCCCTTGATGCTGCCCAGTCCCCCCAGGACCACTATGGCAAGGATGATAGTCAGAGGGTGGAGCCACATGTGCGGTTCCAGGATGTTAAGCGGAGCTACCAGTACTCCCGCTGTTGCAGCCAGCGCCGCAGAGATCGCTGCGGTAAATGTAGCAATCCTGGATACATCCATTCCCATGAGGTTGGCCACCTCTTTGTCCTGGGCTGTAGCCCGTATAGCCAGACCCAGACGGCTCTTCTGCAGGAGCAGCCACACCGCACCCAGGATGATTGCCAGTACTATGCAGGTAAGAGCATGCTGCTTCGTCACCTGTACACCCATGATTATGAAAAATCCCTTGGCCAGGCTGGGAACACTTCTAAATTGTCCGCCGAAAAATTTAAGCATGAGCTCCTGGAAAACCAGCGCAAGTGCGATAGTGATGATGAGAACAGTAGTTTCATGCTCCCGCATGGGATCGATAAGCACCTTGTAGCATAAAACGGCGATAATGGTTATGAGTATTACAGATATCAAAATAGCGGGAGCAGCGGGACAGCCTGCCATGCTGACGAGGGCAAAGATGGAAAACCCGGCCAGCATGTAATAAGCGGTATGGGCCAGGTTGATGATCCGGCCAACGCCGAATATCAGAGAAAATCCTACAGCCAGCATGGCGTAGGCAGCGGCATTGACCAGTGTGGTTATGAGAATGTTTGCGAGCATAACTTCACTCCTTATCCGAACCCGGTTAAAGCCCCAGGTATGATTGTCTAATCGTCTCGTTAGCCAGCAGCCCTTCCCTGCTCCCTTTTGCCACAATCTTGCTATGTGAAAGGATATAGCTGCGGGTTGACATGGCCAGGGTCAGGTTAACATCCTGCTCCACCAGTAGCATGGTGATACCGCTCTCATTTATCTCTCCGATCCTGGCAAAAAGCTCTTTTTTGACCAGCGGCGAAAGCCCTGTAGAGGGCTCATCAATACAGAGCAGAAGCGGCCCCGTCATCAAGGCCCGTCCAATGGCCAGCATCTGCTGCTCCCCTCCGGAAAGCGTCGCCGATATCTGCCGCGACCTTTTCTGTAAAATCGGGAAGATCCGGTAGACCAGCTCCAGCGTTTCAGTGAATTTGCGGTGATGGCGAACCAGGTAGGCGCCGGCTTTCAGGTTTTCCAACACCGTCAGTTCGCTGAAAGGACGCCGCCGCTCAGGGCAGAGCACCAGCCCCATCCGGGCTATAAGATGGGGAGGCAGTTCATCGATCCTTTTTCCCTGGAAATAAATCTCACCGGTGATGGTGATATTTCCCGCCCTTGTGCCCCGCTTCATCTGCTTTTCCCAGAGCACCAGGCCGCTGATAGCCCGCATCAGAGTGGTTTTACCAGCTCCGTTCGGCCCGATGAGGCTTACCAGTTCTCCCGGATGCACCTCCACGCTCACTTTATTTAAAAGCATTGCCGTATCATAACAAACTGTCAGTTCCTTAACCTCGAGCATCTCCATTCAGGCCCCCTCTTGTCCCAGGTAGGCCTCAATCACAGCAGGGTTCTCCACTATCTCCTGCGGTAAACCGGCCGCGATAATCTGACCAAAATGGAGTACAATCACCCGGTCTACAATTTTCATCAGCTCGCTGAGTTTATGTTCGATGATGATCATCCCCATCCCCTCGCTGTGCAGCCTGCCAAAACGGCCGCCGCGGTGCAGCCGCCGTATAGATTTGGCCAGCAGTTCTGTTTCTACAGGGTTGAGCCCGCCAAAGGGCTCATCAAGGATGAGCAACTCCGGTTCTGTAGCAATTGCCCGCGCTATTTCGAGCCGTTTCAGATCGCCATGCGAAAGATGTGCCGCCGGCTCCATGGCAAGATCGGATATACCGGCAAACTCAAGGGCATCGTTGGCCTTCGCCTCGACGCGCTTGACCCATTCCCCCCTGCGGCGCCCCCGCGGGGCCAGGCATGCCACCATCACATTGGAAATGATGGGCATTCGCCGGAAAGGGCGGGTGTTTTGAAAGGTTCCGGCAATGCCCATGTTGACAATGTCCCAGGTACTTTTCCCCCTGAGTTCCTTGCCCTGGAACCTTATGGAACCCCTGTCGGCCTTTAAAATGCCCATAATCATTTTAACAAGAGTGCTTTTGCCGGCACCGTTGGGACCTATTAATCCAACAACTTCATTCCGGTGCACAGTAAGTGAGACATTATCCACTGCAGTAAGGCCGCCAAACCTCTTTGTCAGCTCTGATACTCCAAAGAATTCTGTTTTCATTCGACTTCCTCCAGCTCTTCCCTGAGTTCGCGCCGCGATATTTTCCCCACATCGGTCTGCGGGAGCTCACCCCTGAACTCTATAATTTTAGGCACTTTGTAGTGGGCCAGCCCTTGCTTGCAGTATTCTTTCAGATCTTCCTCGGAAATTTTACCGCGGGCCTCATTCTGCAGCACCACGATTGCTTTGATAATTTGCCCGACCTTTTGATGGGGAACACCGATGACCCCGGCAGCCTTGACCTGGGGATGCTGGTAAAGATAATCTTCAATATCCCGGGCAAAGACCGAATAACCCTTGTATTTAATAAGATCGCGTTTGCGATCATAAAAATAGAAATAGCAGTCTTCATTCATGCGCACAAGATCCCCTGTTTTGAGCCATTTCTTACCTTCCAGCTCGATAACGGTGCGTTCCGTTTCCTCGGGATTGTTCCAGTAACCTGCGGTAATGTTGGGTCCGCTCAAGATCATCTCGCCCACTTCGCCAGGCGGCAGGAATTCATTTGTATCCGGGTCTACGATGGCTGCATCAACATTGGGAATGGGAAATCCGAAAGAACCGGCCTTATTGAGTCCCAGGGGGGTGGCATGGGAGACCCCGGCAGTCTCAGTCATGCCATATCCCTCCATGATCTTTGTACCTGTTCTTTCCTGCCAGCTGTTTACCGTGGTTTCCTGCAATGTATCGGCGCCGCAGGTGATTAGTTTCAGGCGGCGCCAGTTCGCCCGGTCAGTTTTATCGTATTCTTTTAGATATTCAAAAAAGGTTGGCACACCGTAAAGCAGCGTTGCACGCCGGGCATCTATGGAATAGATGATGTCATCGAAATCTGGCGTGGTAAAGAGAACAATCTCTGCGCCAAACATAAATCCGTTGATCATGGCCACAATTTGCCCGTAAATATGGTAGAAAGGAAGAAAGGCGATGATCACCTCTGATCCCTCTTTCAATACCGGCCACAGATTTGTGGTCTGCTGCTGGGTGGCGATGATATTGTAATGGGTCAGCAAAACACCTTTGGGCGGACCGGTGGTTCCCCCGGTGTAAGGCAATACCGCCAGGTCGCGCTGTGGGTCTATATCCACCGGCGGCGGGGTTCCCTCAACGCTTAACATATCTTTAAAACGGTAAATCGAGTTGCCATAGGTGATCTTAATATCAGGAATTTCGATATCGCGGGCTATCTTGCTGAGGATGCTCCTGCCCAGCGCTCTTTTCAGGGGAGGCAGGTAATCAGCAATCCCAGTAACAATTATTGCCGGATCCAGCCCGGTCTTAAGCACATTGTCATAGAGAATATCCTGGCAAATTACTGTCCGGGCGCCGCTGTCGGCAAGCTGGTGCCTCACCTCATGACTGGTGTAGACCGGACTGATGGGGGTAACCACAGCGCCCAGTTTCAAAACAGCCAGGTAGGAGATAATGAATTGCGGAGAATTCAACAGGTAGAGCGCCACCCGGTCACCCTTTTTTACATGGAGTTCATGCAAGGAGGCAGCCAGTCTGCGCACCTGTTTTTTTAACTCTCCGTATTTAATTTTGCTGCCATAAAAATATACTGCCGTATTCTTGCTGTAACGATCGGCCATTTCATCAAATAGATCCGGCAATGCAGCCACTGGAAGCTCAACGGAGCGGGGCACATCTGCCGGGTAAAGCTGCAACCAGGGTCTTGATAAATATTTGTTTTTAGCATCCATACTCTAGATCCATCCCCCCTATATTCACTAATCTTAATATTCCCGCAATGAGTACAATATTCCTGCCAGGATTTTATAATATTTCCGTTTTCCTGTTATCTGCCTGTTTTTAGGACCATATACCTTTGTCGATAAAAGGCTGTGGTAAAAGCAGAGAGTACTTTAGGAGATGCACTCTCCCGGCCTTGTCTGGTCAAATAAAAGGGATTTCTTATTAAAAAGAGAAGGGAAAAGTAGAGTTGATAAATGATCGGGGAAACTGGGGAGTAGAAGATGAATCAGCTTAAGCTTAAACATGGACTGGATGAAGTACCTCCCTTTGGTGAGTTAATCCTAATTGGGCTTCAATGGTTCGCCATCGCTGTTCCTATTGTGATCATTGTCGGTAAAATTGTTGCCGGCCTGCATTTTGATGATGCAGCCGCTCAGATCATTTACATTCAAAAGATATTTTTTCTGTCCGGGATCGCTCTTCTGGCTCAGCTATTTTGGGGACATCGCCTGCCTCTCATCACCGGACCGGCTACAATATTGCTTGTAGCCATCATTTCCGGCGGCGCCGGCAGCTTTGGCTCCGTGTACACCGCCATCTCCATCGGCGGTCTGATTCTTTTTCTTTTGAATGCTGCCGGGCTCTTTGGCTATCTTAGTAAACTTTTTACCGCGCCCGTTGTGGCCACGATCCTTATGCTGGTTGCTTTCACCCTTGCCCCCATGATCATAGATCTTATTGTTTCTTCCAATGCTCCCGGGCAGGCTCTGGCTGACCTCTGCTTTTCGCTTGTGCTTCTCCTCGCCTTATTCTTTGTGAGCAGCCGCCTGAGCGGTTTCTGGAAATCAACTTTGATCCTGTGGGCGCTCCTTGCAGGAACCATCCTTTATATCCTTATTTTCCCACACAACATCATGGAGGCCGGAACAGCTGCCAGGGGCGCCTTCGGCGGTTT
>MTBK01171920.1_pt1 | contig 13087 bp, 14 predicted proteins | sample 1535981 | NCBI WGS metagenome assembly MTBK01 (sample SAMN06109225, study PRJNA356200) | anaerobic digester metagenome | isolation source: biogas reactors fed with pig manure or primary and secondary sludge | place: Spain | collected 2016-06-30 | reverse complement strand
GCTCTTCCTGAGCCTGTCGTGCGATTTTCATATTTTAATAATAAGGTAAATACACATACAAAAATACAATTTTGGAATTGAATTCCAAAATTGTATAACACAGGATGATTTATATTATCTGGAATTGTTCATTCAATTAATTCATCATCAACTAGTTTTGATAATATTTTGTTTAATTGACCTGAGATTTGCTTTTGTTTTAGTGCTTCTATGTACATTGTAGGGCTTGCAGACTCTTGCTGTAGCTCTTGCTGTTGCCCTTTCTCCTCGCTTGTCTTATCCACAGTTTTATCCACAGTGTTATCATATTGACGATGGATAATAGCATTTAATACTAATTCACGTAAAGCTTCAAGCGGGTATTCAAATACTTCAGTTCTTTGTGGAGTATGTATTTCTGACAATCCTGTCGTCCAAAATAACATCAGCTGTCTTTAATCTTCCCGCATGAATATCATACATTAACGGAGATCTGATATGCCATAGGTAGCCACCTACCATTTCACATCATAATCAATATCATTATCATCAATTTCCATATTATTGATATCACAATTCAATCGTTCAGCTTCCTTTTTCAGAAAAACTTCGTACTCTTCGTATGCATCTGTATAAAAAGCACCTCTTTTTAATAAACTCGGTAGCCTTCTAAAAGAACGTTTTCCCCCGTCTAGCAGCAAAAAGTCGAGATGTATAGATCGCATGTAGAAATAAAGATATTTATTCGCACCGTAAATACCTCCATCAATAAAACCAACCAATTCTTTTGCTCCTATTTCATCGTAAGCATACATTGCTTTTTCCAACCAATATTCAAGTTGTAAAATCACCGAAATATCAAGTTTGCTCGTTTCCTTGAATCTCATATTATATTTCAAAGCTGTCAATGAAAACAGAAACTCTACCCAAGATATTTGCGTTCCAAAATAGGGGCCTTCCTCAAAAAAAGAATTACCGGCCTTTTTCTTTAGCCGCAATCCCTCCTGCGCTTTCCTTATATCATATGAGAAAATGCTTATTACTTTGTCCCTGGATTCAAATCCTTCTTGATCAAAGCTCTGTTCATTACCCCAAAACTTGCCGATAACTTCATATAGGGTGTTTAAATCACCGAAAGTTCCCCAGATCTTGACCCCAATACCTCTTTTTGTTGGTTCTATGTAAATCATATAACTTTCCTTACTTCAAATTACGAACGAAATCCATTAAAGAATTCATGTCTATACCTTTTAGGGTATAAATATCCGAAAATATTTAAAACAACACCCTAACGGGTATAATTAAATGCTACGCAGTCCCAAATCAGATCTAGTGCGCCATTCAGTTTTTGCAAAAATGTAGCTATCTGTTAATGTGATGCTTGATAATTGCCGAGGGAAAAGTGGCGCGCTTGATCAGAGATGGCGCGCCGCTTGACTCACTCACTCCTCACTCCTCACCTATCCAACGCTTTTAACGCGTCAAACACTCTCATTATCGTTGAAAACCGAACATCTTTAGCATTTGTTTCAATTTTAGAAATTTGTGCTTTTTGCACCCCAACCAGTTTGCCAAGTTCTTTTTGAGTCAAGTGCTGTTCTAATCTGACTTTCCTTATCATTGAGCCAAGAATATCAAGCTCTAATTCAAATTCAAATTGCCTCCTCTCAACACTCCCTTTCTCACCAATATATTTATCGGTTAGTTCATCTAATGTATACGTTTTCACTGTTTTAAAGTTTTAGATTTGGTGTTTTCCTGTATTTTTTAATAAAGCCATGAGTTGCAACCTTGTTTTTCCATTGTTGCCGATTTCTGTACATATGACATTGCCGAAAAATGTACATACAAAGTTACTGATTACAACTACTTACTTAGCAATATGAATTTGCACCATTATTATTCCCGAAAATAAAAACTCCTTATTAAATTATAATATTTGGGAAGTGAAAATAAATACCTTAATTTCGTATCTATTAACTTTTATCGTATATATTTAATATGCCATTATTTAAATTTGCTTGGTTTAATGATTTTCATCTTTGCGTGCAGGAATTGAAAATTTTATGCATGGATGAGAACTGGGACTATGCTTCAAGTCCTAGTGGTAAGTATCCAATTTTATTTAATTATATTCATCATACATTTTGCAAGATACAGGATGAAGGCAAAATTAAATTTGAAGGTGAGTACGGTTGCTTTAACACTGGTCTAGTTACAGAGAATCAAGAAGAGATTTTCGGATATTTCCAAAAAAATAAAAGACCTGGTACTACTATACCATATTACTTTATAGGATGGAGAAAATCAAGTGACAGAGAGTTATCAAAATTTGGTCTTCTAGCAGAACCTGCTTCATATATTGATGACCCCTCTGACTTAATTTATAACACTAAAATTGAGTTGAGAATTAATGTTGATCATATTATCCAAGCTAATAAAGATCGATTTCCAGATCCTTTTAATACAATGGATGATTATATTTTATCAACTATATTAAATGGCACAATTGAGGATGCAAAGAAACGTGTGAGAAGAAACTATAAAACTGCTATACCCCAATATTATAAAGGTAAAATCCAACTCCTTTTACCTATATGTTTAAAAAGTAAAGGAAAAGCTGATTTAGCACTCGTAATTGAAAAAGATCATGATGTTTATCGTGCCTCTACTTGTTTGACTTTAGATATGGCTATAAATAATGCTAGGTTGATAGCAAAACCTGATGATGAATGGCTAAAAATTTAAATTTATCTCATTATTTTTGCAACTTACAAAAAACATTATATATTTGTATTTATAAACATTATCATCAAGATAGGAACTTTTAACAAGATACATTTTAAAAAACCTCATCAATCGAACATAAACTTACAAGATATTATTAAAAAAGAACAAGATAGACCCTCATATTGTAAAATATGAGGGTTTTTTTATTGAAAATATTTAAAACAACACCCTAACGGGTATAAATTATATGCTAGGCAGTCCCAGACCAGATCTAGCGCGCCATTCAGTTTTTGCAAAAATGTAGCTATCTGTTAATGTGACACTTGGTAATTGCCGAGGAAAAAGTGGCGCACTTGATCAGAGATGGCGCGCCGCTTGACCCAAGAATATCAAGCTCTAACTCAAATTCAAATTGCCCCCTCTCAACACTCCCTTTCTCACCAATATATTTATCGATTTCTTCATCTAATACATACGTTTTCAGTGCTTTAAAGTTTTAAATTTGATGTTTTCCTATATTTTTAATAAAGTCATGAGTTTCAACCTTGTTTTTCCATAAGTGTGAGAAAACTGTAACTGGTACACTATGCTCCGGAATAGTGGTACACTATATAATACTCCCGCAAATTCAGACCACCGGGTAAGTTTAACAAAAACACTTAAATTTACCCATTATGTCAAAGACAAGAAAGAAACACAGTGCAGCCTTCAAAGCCCAGGTGGCTATAGAGGCAATCAAAGAACAGGAGACATTGAGCGAACTGGCCAAACGGTTTGAAGTGCATCCGCAAATGATTTCGAATTGGAAGCGTGAATTCATTTCCCGTGGTTCAGAAATCTTTTCTACCAAAGCTCCGGATGAAGAGGTAATAAAGCGTGAAAAGGCCTTATATGAAAAGATTGGCCGATTGGAGGTAGAGGTGGATTTTTGCAAAAGGGTCTCAGAGCAATTGGGGATACTGAAGCCCTCGAAAAAGTCATAGATCCCCTGGATAAGGTGAGTGTTCGCAGACAATGTGAGCTTTTGGGAGTAAACAGGAGTAACATATATTATCAACCGGTAGCAGAAAATCCTGAAGATCTGGAATTGATGCGTTATATGGATAAGGAATTTCTGGACCACCCTTACAAGGGGGTGTTGAGCATGGTTGATTTTATTAAAACGCTTGGCATATTGGTCGGTCCTAAAAGAGTACGCAGGCTTTTGCGAAAGATGGGAATCATGGCTATATATCCACAAAAGAATCTGAGTAAATTGGGAATCGCTAAATACATTCATCCCTATCTGCTCAGAGGATTGGAAATAACACGGAGTAATCAGGTATGGTGTATAGATTTAACATATATCCCTATGAAACGCGGTTTTCTTTACCTGACGGCCATTATCGATGTATATAGCCGGTATATAGTTGGTTGGGGATTATTCAACACACTGGACGCACAAAACTCGCTTGAGGTATTAAAAGAGGCAATTGCTTTGTATGGAAAACCGGAAATTATTAACTCTGACCAGGGATCCCAATTTACCTGTTCAGGATGGGTGGAATATTTAAAAAACGAGGATATCATTATCAGTATGGACGGAAGAGGAAGGGCTTTGGATAACATTTATATAGAAAGATTTTGGAGAACGCTTAAATGGGAATATGTTTATTTAAATCCGGCAGAAGATGGAAAGGAGTTGCAGAAAGGCTTAAAAAAGTATCTTTACTACTACAATAACCAACGAACCCATCAAAGTCTGAATCGTTATACTCCAAATTACAGGTATGAATATGCTGCTTAGAGATTAAAAATTAGGAAGAAATTAAAAAACGAAAAAAGTAAAAACTAAACTTAAAAAGCTAACCTGGTGGTTGAAAGATGGGGAGTATTAAACACCCCTGTGTCGTAAAAATACAATTTGGGCATCTTCACAATACGCTTGTTGAAATTCTTGTGGTAAGGCTGCAATCTGAAAACAATAAAACTCGCTTCTAAAACAGACAACCAGGCAGTAATTGTTTTATTGTCCACACCCGTTTCAACGGCCAGGTTATTCACGTTCAACAACTGCCCAATGCGTCCTGCACACAAACGTAAAAAGCGCTCAAAGCTCGTCAGGTTTGTTATATTACGTATCAACCTGATATCACGCTCTACGTATGTTCTAATATAATTAGCGAAATACCTACTTGTCTCTGCCTCCGTTTCGTCATTATGGAGAGCCGGGTAGAAACCTTTATACAACAAATCGTTAATCGGCAAGTCGGAATTTGGCAACTCTCCTAAAGATAAAGGCAACAAAAACAGATACCCCACCCTCCCCGCCAAGCTCTGAGATATATTTTCCTGCAAAAGAAAATTGTTTGACCCGGTTAGTATAAACCGTCCACAAGTGGCATTCTCATCAAGTAGCTGTTGTAAGTATGAGAAGATATCGGGAGTACGCTGCACCTCATCCAGGATGGCCCCATCAGGGAAACCTGCCAAAAAACCTCGCGGATCCTCCAAAGCGAAATTTCTTGTATCCGGGTTCTCCAAACTCACGTATTCCTTGTCGGGAAAAGTCATGCGAACCAACGTCGTTTTTCCGGATTGCCGAGGCCCCACCACAGCCACCGCTCTAAACTGCCCGGCCAATAATCGAAGCTCTTCCTGAGCCTGCAGCAACAAAAACACAATTTTGGAATTCAATTCCAAAATTGTATAATCATCGGCAGCACCGCTTCAAAACCTCCTCCGTTTTTTATATCCTTACCGAGGCTCCCGTCCCCTCCATACCAGTGCCACCATTACCGCCTGCCACTTCGTCTGACAGTTCGTATCTTAACCTTCTCTACCGTTACATTATATATTTGCCAAACTTACCTAGTGATCTGAATTTACGGAAGTATTATAATTTCCCAATGCCCATGTTTTTTTCCTCCAACACGTCTTATAACATTTTCTTCCCTCAGTTTTTTCATATTCCACTCTACCCCTCTACGGGTCAAACCGGTGATTTCAACAAGCTGTTGTTGTGTAATATTTGGATTACCCCTTATAGCATCAAGTATTTTCTCCTCGCTTGTCTTATCCACAATCTTATCCACAGTTTTATCCACAGTCTTATCCACAGTTTTATCCACAGTTTTATCCACAGTCTTATAATCTTTATAACTAAGCTCGGTAAGAAATCCATTTTGAATTTCTCTATACTCAAACTTCATACCCGGATATTTGCTTATAGAACTACGCACACGATGAAACCCTGTGCCATACTTTTCAATATCTCCTGTTAAAAAGAAAGCCTCAGTAATCAATTTATTTCTGGCTGAAGATTGATAATAATCTGTTTTCAAATCTTCAACTGTCAGGTTCCCATACAGTTTACCCGGATTGAATATAGTAATTCTGTTATCAAATATCTTTATCTTAATATCTCCGGCATTATCATATTGACGATGAATAATGGCATTTAATACTAATTCACGCAAAGCTTCAAGCGGGTATTCAAATACTTCAGTTCTTTGTGTAGTATGTACTACCGTTTCAGAAGATATTTTATAAGAAACTTTCAGATGGCTCATAATATACTTCATAGTCTCTTCAACGGCTTCATATAAAGTATTTCTGATAATCCTGTCGTCTAAAATAACATCAGCAGCTTTTAATCTTCCCGCATGAATATCATACATCAACGGAGATCTGCCAAACAAAAGCATTGCACCATTTGTAGGAACTCCATTCTTAAGAAGATTCATTTTACTGATTATTTCAATCGGAGTGCCCGATATTCGCAAACGACCTTTTTCATTAATTCGATTTGTGAAACGTTCAATTTTATCCATATCCAAATCTTCAACTGTCTTGCCTGGATACGGATAAGCGTCCCACGAATATTGCATTGTCCGCATATAAAAATCAGTAACCTCTGCTGTGGACATTAAATGATTTGAATTACCTACTCGTTTATAATACCTCCCTCTTACTGATACAGGCTTTACCGGATATTCAGGAATAGATAATAATACTATAGACTTATTGTTAATTTCAAAAATATTATAATCAGGAATTAATGATGGACTCGTTTTAGATTTTATTTCATTAACCCATTGCTGAACACTCTCGATATTAATAGAAATACCTGAGACAGCACCTTTATTGTCTATACCAACAAAAACAATCCCACCTTTAGTATTGGCGAAGGCACCAAGTGTATTAATAGTTTCGTTATTAAAACTACTTTTAAATTCTCTGGTCTCACTCTCACCTCCTTTTATAAGGTCTTGTAACTCTATTGGTGTCATATTATAAATTTAATTTGTTTACCAGATTAGATCTGATGTACTATAGGCAGCCACCTACCATTTCACATCATAATCAATATCATTATCATCAATTTCCATATTATGGATATCACAATTCAATCGTTCAGCTTCCTTTTTCAGAAAAACTTCGTACTCTTCGTATGCATCTGTATAAAAAGCACCTCTTTTTAATAAACTCGGTAGCCTTCTAAAAGAACGTTTTCCCCCGTCTAGCAGCAAAAAGTCGAGATGTATAGATCGCATGTAGAAATAAAGATATTTATTCGCACCGTAAATACCTCCATCAATAAAACCAACCAATTCTTTTGCTCCTATTTCATCGTAAGCATACATTGCTTTTTCCAACCAATATTCAAGTTGTAAAATCACCGAAATATCAAGTTTGCTCGTTTCCTTGAATCTCATATTATATTTCAAAGCTGTCAATGAAAACAGAAACTCTACCCAAGATATTTGCGTTCCAAAATAGGGGCCTTCCTCAAAAAAAGAATTACCGGCCTTTTTCTTTAACCGCAATCCTTCTTGTGCTTTCCTTATATCATATGAGAAAATGCTTATTACTTTGTCCCTGGAATCAAATCCTTCCTTATCAAAGCTGTGTTCATTATCCCAAAACTTGCCGATAACTTCATATAGGATGTTCAAATCACCGTAAGTTCCCCAGATTTTGACCCCAATACCCCTTTTTGTTGGTTCTATGTAAATCATATATCTTTCCTTACTTCAAATCACGAACGAAATCTATTAAAGAATTCATGTCTATACCTTATAGGGTATAAATATCCGAAAATATTTAAAACAACACCCTAACTGGTATAATTATATGCAAATTATTGAATTACACCCACAATACCAGCTACAAAATATCCACTACAAAACTTTGATGCGGTACCGTTTCAAAGCTTGTAATTTTTATGATTAATAACTTCATAATAATACATCCTATCATTACAAAGTCTTTGTCTTGAGGATATCTGTATATAATATTGTTTTACCAAAAATCTTTCTAAAATCCTTTTCCCAGAATTTTTAAATCAAACAAATTAAATTGCTTGATTTTAGTCTCATGGATGACAATTGTTAATTTAGCTGGATATTTAAAGCGATATTCACTTAGTTTGAAAGTCCAAAGCATTATTTTCAACAAATCTTCATCTGGAATATTTTTATTTTCTTTTATTCTAGTTATTCCTGAACCAAATATAGGAACCGAAACACTTTTATTTGCATATATCAAATTGACTCTGTCCCAGAATGTAGTTAAGAAACTCAAGTATTCTGGCATTTTCAAAACAGCTCTATTATCATCATCAAATTTAGAGAAAGCAGTAAGTATATAATCTTCATATACCAAGGATGTACCAAGTCTGTATTTTACATTTTTTCCACCTTTTTTTCTTTCTACGTCAGTCTCGATTATATCCTTCTTGTCAACATTATTGAAGATATACTCATCTAAAATATCAATACTACCTCCAAATATTTTTTTGATAAAAACGCCATTTAACGTCTTCTCAGATATGATTCCATTATCAACAATTGTATCAAAATATTCATTAAATGCTATAACCTTAAAATCAGACTCTTCAAATATATTACCACTCTTTATGATAACTTCCGATCCATCAATTTTAAATTTTATCTTTTTAATAAAATTTGACCAAATCCAAATAGCAACATATAATAAAATTAATATTCCTACAATGACTATACCAATAACTATGTTATATGTACTAAAAAATTTTGGAAAGAAGCCAAACATTAAGATAAAATTCAAAATTGCAGATAAACCCGAAAAATAAATCCCGAATTTGGTGATTATTTTTTTATTAAAAAATGAAACTTTTTTCAAACTAATCTACTAATAAAAAAAATCACCAGTTTTATAACTTGTATTAACCATAAAGTCTTTATCTAGTAACGCACTCCTGATCAGCTCCTTATTCAAAGGAATATGCAATATTGGAACTTTATACTTTAAGTCTCTAAATACAGGAAGCTTCTCCCATAGCTGTTCAACACTTCTAGAAAGTCTGTTTCCATTCGTTAAGATCGATTGTTTTTCTTTAAAATCAGGATATATAACAATGATTGGTAATTCAAGAGCATTTATTCCGTAATCTATCTCCTCTCTAAGAGTCTTAGAATTTTTTGTGACAGAACTAAGGAAAAGTATTATGTTCTTTGACAATCTTAGCCTTTCTCTCAACCTTGGCTTAAGTGTTGTTTCCCAATCACTACAATCACGAACATTGTATGTCTTAGAATGTGAATCAATAAATGGAAAAGAATTGTCTAATCCTTTCCATACTTTCAGCATGTTATAAAAACAAAAATCTCTCGTTGCGTTTGCTCCTAAATTTGAAGCATTAAACGGCTCATCTACATAAAAAGCTGCATAGTTACTTGTCTTATAATTCATAATGATATTTTTAGTTTATATTTAAATTTTCTCGATTTACATCTTGTTATTTTTATGGGTCTATTTATTATTTCAAAACCGTCTGTTTTTCCTAAATCAGTCATTCTTGTAGGAATATTGTTATCAATTAAAAAATTAATCAGCTTACATTTATTCTTAGACGATAAATTAAATTTCAAATAACCTGTTTCAATATCAGCTTGATATTCCTCTTCTGTAATTAGTTTATAACCTATTGTAACATAGTCAATAGCATTAACATCATATTTTAATTTTCTTTCTTCTAATTTAATATTTTTTCTTTTAAATAACCGCTTTTCAAAATCAACAAGAGACTGATTACTAGATGGAAAGCGCATAGGTTTTTTTGTGTGATAAATGCACCTCCATTCTTTTTCATAACTCCATAATGATGATTTAATATTTGTAGATATCATTAGAGCCACACCGTCACTTTCTCTATTAATTTTCGGTAATTTTATAACATAATTGATTGGATTAATAGAATAAAAAATATTTTTAATTTGTTTTGTTTTGAAATTAATTAAAAAACCATTGTGTCCTGAATAATGTGCCCACATTAACATGCTGTCAGAGTTTTCTGAGAAACAGACTATCCCTAAATACATAAGTAATAATTGGTACTTACTAAAAGCATCTTCACCTTGAATTGACAACATACGAAGAGAATCATAGGGATCATTAAATTCGACTGGATGATTCAGATAAAAATATGAATTGACAATAGAATCTATAGAAAAGTCTGTTAGTTTATAATATTTACATAGAGTTTCTGGTAAAACAATCTTTTCATCAACAATTATGAAATCATTAATACAACTACCATTATATTTTCTATTATTAATTATCATGAAATAAGCTTATTAATTCATTAATAAACCTTTATAAAACTATCATTTTTCAATACTCTCACAAACAGGTTATAGCCTCAAACATCTTTATTCTCTTATATATTAAATATTTTATTATTCATTAATAAATCCTGCTTCTTGTAATTTAATAAACATAAAACTCGCAATAAATAATAAGTGAATTGACTTGTTTTCGTCTGGATACAAATTGGCATGTGCTTTAGGATTTCTTATACCAATCATCGCACCTTCAAAAATCCTCATATACCCTTGTTGAATATTTCTTCCATCTACAGTTGTTTCATCTCCAAATTTAATTATAGGATCATTCCCTGATAATGCACGAGTCATCAACGCTGCGCCATCTAACTCCTGACTTGTAGCTTCTCTTACTATCTTTTTGACAATTGTGTTAATTTCTCTCAAGCAAGCAGAAATTGCATCTGCATAATGCCCATTTTCAAATCGGTTTTTTGCCAGTTCTACAACTATTGGATGAAGCAAGTCCCAAAAACCTTGATTATTATTCATTATATTTTAATTATTAGCTTGTTATTGTTTATTTATAAAAATCTATAATATTTCCCTCGTTTCACTCTTACACGTTTCCAAATTGTATGCAGGCACATCAGCTCTTCTATAATTCACATGACAAAGATGAATATTCTGAATTTGTGTAAATATCTCCTTTTTTGTGGGAATATTCTTCTTAAAAGCGTCAAAGTTCCTCCCTTTTAGGCATTAAAGCCAAAAGAATAATCAGTTCCTTTAAATGCATGTTATCCTAAATCACATAATTTGTCTATTCTAGCTTGTATTTGTTCAATCACAGTTTTTTGTTATTTAGAGTTTCTTTCTTGTCAAATAAGAAATATAAAGCTCAATATCAACATTTGTCTTAATAGGACCATATAAAGAATTATTCTCCATTTTCTCGTCGATGTTGAAAGCATTTAATAGTTTTTTAACTTCTTTTTCCGTCTTTTTTATATTTGTCTTTTCAGCAATTATTATCTGATAAACACAAAACACACATTTCTTTATATTTAGTTGTTCTGCGAACTTAATTGTTCCATATAAACCTGTTAATAATTGATATTTCAAATCTTTAAATTTAGAGATATCAGAAGTTTGCCACAATGAGTCAACAATATTCTTTATTCTATCATGAATATTAGAATCTTTTTTATCCCCCTCTTTCCACTTCTTTTTTACTGATATGTCAAAATCCTCATTAACTTTCGCCTCAAAGCAAACCCCAATTTTTTCTATTCTGTTTTCAGAATATAATACTAAGTCATGGTTTCTTTGGCCCCCTTTAAATCCGTCTAATTTAGTAATGTGCTCTGGTATAGCAAATACTATGTTTTGATTACTACTTATCTTATTAAGGATATTCACTTTAATATCTTCTTCAAAAGATGTATCAAGTACCAATTTTGCAAATTCCAAAGCACTGTAATTTTCTTTCCATTGAATTTCTTTATTCTTCGGGCCAGCTTTTGCATACCATTCAAAGATGTTTTTAATTTCTCCTGCGATTATCATTTTTTCTCTTTTAAAAATACCTACAACAATTTATTATATGACGCAATAGCTGAATATGTCACGTTACTTTTTAATCCCATCCTTTAAATTCTGTATTAGTTCCCATAAGCAAATCTGATACAGAGACACCTATTATCTGTCCAACTGTCGTCAAATCAACCTTTTGAAGATTTTCCCAAATCTTTTTCACCGAATCTCTTAAAGGAACATCTTTCATCTTATCAAAATCATAGACCAAACTGTCTTTTTTGAACAATTCGTTTAATCTTCTACTAATAAGAAGATTAATTTTTAGACATGAAATTGACTCAAGATGAATTAAGTCTATATCTCTATACTTTATTGTTTGATAAGGCTTTAATCTTCTAATTAACCAGTTATCCATAAATAGTTGATAATTTGTTTTATTTATCTCTAGCGGTGAGAAAAGATTTGATCTAATATAATATAAGTTAACTGCTAATCCTAATAGCATTAATTGATTTACTGTGACAAATGAAATAGCATCACAAGCCATTTTCGAACTAAGAGCAAGTATTGATTCCGGTTCTGATTTTAGACGTTCTGATACAAGTCTGGCTAAAATTATATGCTTGTTTTTATTATCAGTTTGTGCTGAAGTTAATATTGCTTTTTGTAGCATTGCAGAAAAATCAGGATGGTCTTGTGCTGATTCAATTCTTTCCTTTGAAATCTGCTTTGAGTCTTCAATCTGCTTTACTCTTATAGCTAATTCGTTTAAAAAATCCATAGTATTAACTTCCGCTTTTTCTTGAGCAGCTACTTTATGGTCTTTAAAATAAGATTGAAGCCACTTCTCTCCTGAATCCCAAATTTTTTCAACAAGCTTTCCAGCTGCACCACCGACAGCTGCTCCTATTGTCATCATTGATAAAGGTTCCATGTATTATGTTTTTAATAACTTTCTTTTTCATCGCATTAATCGACTTAATAGTACTTCCGACATTAAAACGCTATCCTCTGAAGCTCTATTCCGTCACCTGATGCGTTGTTGCACAACGCTGGCATCCTTTCGAGCACTATCATCAGATATGTAGCCTGTCGGATGAAGAAATGATACATTAATAAGCGTGAGGTGCTCAGGATCCAATACTTATGTAAAAATGGAATGCTGTTCTGATAATATCGCTCAAAGGGTACCACCCATATCGCACCAAAGGGTACCGCTCGTAGCGCTCTAAAGGGTACCATCGTAGCGCATCAAAGGGTACCGTTTCAAAGCA
>MTBK01031962.1_pt1 | contig 13113 bp, 11 predicted proteins | sample 1535981 | NCBI WGS metagenome assembly MTBK01 (sample SAMN06109225, study PRJNA356200) | anaerobic digester metagenome | isolation source: biogas reactors fed with pig manure or primary and secondary sludge | place: Spain | collected 2016-06-30 | reverse complement strand
ATGGTATACCACGGGAAGTATCCCGGGAGGGGCTTACCCAGGTCGATCTCCTCGGCGACCCGGGGGATATACCGCCTGAAAAGAGGGTTCTCAGGCATAGAGGGGGCCTCACCCAGCATGATGCGTTCGGCGGTCCAGAGGATCTCAGGCGAGCCGGCGGTCGGCGGGCGCTCGAGGAGGGGGAAGAGGGGGGGATCGCCCAGCACGATCTCCTCGCTGGCCCGGAGGGTATACCCCCCGAGAAGCGAACCCTCCAGCACCGGGTTCTGGCGCAACATGATCTCCTCGCCGGCCCGGAGGGTGTGGAGGAGCATAAAGCGTTCTTCCCCGGGGTCAGGAGGGGTGACGTCACGGTGGAGGAGGTTCCCCCCGGCATGAGAGCGGGATTCCGGCGTGCGTATGCCGCCACCATCCTCGGCGAGATCGCCGATCCACGGGCAGAAGAGCCCCTCACCCGCGCACTCTCGGATGGTGATCCCCTCGTCAGGAGAGCGGCCGGGGATGCGATCATGAAACTTCGCGAGAAACGGGGTGAGCCAGCGCCAGTGCCGCCAGCGTCCCGGTGATATCGGGGTACACCGGCTCTGGCGCACTGGATGGATCGCCGTTCCTCCGCGGAGGGGCGTGATATCCCGGTCAGACAGAGGGTATAATAAAGGAAGACCACACAAGTTAGACCCTGTAGGCAACCGGGGTACAGCTGATCCTGAGCTCCTTTAGACCTGCTGACGGCATACGCCCCCATGGTATCCGGCGCGGAGGCCACATCGGGCGTATGACCCATGCAGGGCGTTGCAGGTGACAGGATCGGTCAGGCAGACATTTGCCTGCCACCCCGGGGAGATCGGGCCGCCGTCCTCCCACGATCTTTCGTCGGGATGGCGGGGGTTCTGGCCTATGCGAAAACAGCGAGCCCTGAGGAGGTTCCGGGGATCCCCGGAGTCCTTCCGCGGACTCGAGTGATTATACAATGATAACAGAAGTAGCAGAAAACCACGTCATCTTCTACTGTGGTCGGTGCCAGCACCGATGGACGGCAGAATCCACCAATGAACCGATCGGGTGTCCGATCTGTAGAAACTACAGCACGATTGGACGCACCGAACCGAGGCGGAGAAGGAGGCGGAGATAGAAGCCATCCAGGGTCCGGGTGGCGATGCCACGGGACCTGGATGCTGCCCGACCACCATCCATTTTGAAGGCATAGCAGTCCTGCAGGGCTTGAGAACCGTCTGTTGATCGCCTCGCAGGAGTCACCGCGACGATCAGCCACCCCGGAGAGTACCGACACCTCGATCCCCGGCAGGGTCCACCATCCAGGTCGGGGCGCCACGGTCGATCAGCTCACCGGGGAGGATGAGTCTGGCAGGCAGGGCATCAGGGTGAAGGATTTTTTTAGGGGAGCCCGGCGTTCAGGTCCTGCCACACTCAGGCAGGAGCGCCGCCCCCTCACTCCCTTCTCCTCACCCTCACCGACTCCGCATGGGCGTGGAGTCCTTCCGCATCGGCGATCGTCTCCACGACATCACCTATCGCCTCGAGCCCTTCCCTTGTTATCATCTGGACCGTTGAGCGACGGCAGAAGTGATGTACGTCAAGCCCCGAGTAGAGGCGGGCATGGCCTGCCGTCGGGAGGACGTGGTTTGTCCCCGAGGCGTAGTCACCACAGGCCACCGCCGTGTAGGGACCGATAAAGATCGATCCGGCGTTCCTGATCCGGTTGATGGCGGAGAGTGGATCTGCCACCTGCAGCGAGAGGTGTTCGGGCGCGATGCTGTTGGCCGCCTCCACCGCCTCATCGAGGTCGTCGACGATGATGTAGCCGGAGTGGCCGAGCGCCTCTTCCACGATCGTGCGCCGCGCCGCATCCTTCACCATCCGCCTCACCTCCTCACCGACATCATCCGCGAGGGTCGCATCCGTCGTCACGAGGACACAGGCGGCGTCTGGATCGTGCTCCGCCTGGGCGAGGATATCGGCCGCGATGAACCTCGGGTTCGCCGTACCGTCCGCAAGGACCGCGATCTCACTTGGACCCGCGGGGAAGTCGATCTCGACCGCATCCCGGAGGAGCATCTTTGCGGTGGTGACAAAGATGTTCCCCGGTCCGACGATTTTTTCCACCCGCGGGATCGTCTCCGTCCCCAGCGCCATGGCCGCGATCGCCTGGGCGCCGCCGACCCGGTAGATCTCATCGACCCCGGCGATATCGAGCGCCACAAGCGTGATCGGGCTTATCGGCGGCGGGGTGCAACAGCAGATCTCCTCGACACCGGCCACCACCGCGGGGATTGCGCACATGAGCACCGTCGAGGGGTATGCCGCCCGCCCCCCGGGGACGTAGGCCCCGACCCGGGCAAGCGGTGTCGTCCTGACGCCCAGGGTGATCCCGGGCTCCACCTCCTGGAGCCAGAGGTCGCGCCCGCGTTGCAGCTCATGGAAATCACGGATCCGCACCTCAGCCTGCACAAGGCTCTCGACCAGCTCAGCATCCACCAGGCCGTAGGCCGCCTCCCGCTCATCGTCGGGAACAGCAATATCGGCGAGATCGATGCCATCAAATCTCTTCGTCAGGTCGATCAGGGCACCATCACCCTCCGAGCGCACCCTCTCGATGATCTCAGAGACCGGAGCCCTTACCCGGTCAAGATCTGAGCGTCTCCCGGCGATCCAGGTCTCGATATCAAGCGCCTGCCACATGGGGAAGAGGGTCAGCGGGCTGAACCGTTAAGGTTTCGACACCCCTGCTGGAAGAGTTCAGGGGAATTTGTTTATCAAATTATATTTGTAAACGAGTATAATAATATTTAAATAAAATGTCTCCCCGACTATCCCCCGTATGAAACCGAGATCATGGATGCCCCTCCTGGGCATCATGGTAGTACTCCTGGCCGCATGTGCCGTCACCATCTCGGCACAGGAGGCTGCAAACCCGGACGTGCTCCGGATAGCAACGACAACGAGCCTCTACGACACCGGCCTCCTCAATGAGCTCGAAGACATGTACGAGAACATATCTGGCGTGGATGTGCAGATCATCGCCCAGGGGACGGGTCAGGCACTCGATACCGCACGACGCGGTGATGTCGATCTGGTGACCGTCCACTCGCCGGGACTTGAAGAGGAGTTCATCACCGAAGGTTACGGCATCAACCAGCGCTGCTTCGCCTACAACAACTTCCTCATCGTCGGACCGGCATCCGACCCTGCGGGAATCGCGAACAAGACCCCGGAGGAGGCGTTTGAGGCGATCTATGTCGCCGGAACGAATAACACCCCGGACGTGACTTTCATCTCCCGCGGTGACAACTCAGGCACCCACAACCGGGAACAGCAGATCTGGAAGGCCGCCGGCCATAACTACACGGAGGACATCCAGGACTCAGGACCCTGGTACCTTGAGACCGGGAGCGGCATGGGTGACACCCTGACCGTCGCCAACCAGAAGGATGCCTACACGCTCACCGATATCGGGACGTACCTCGCCTTCAAGAGCCACCTGGGCCTTGTAGAGCTCGTGACCGAGGGCGACCAGCTCCTCAACCGCTACAGCGCGATCGCCGTCAACCCTGAGAAGGCATCGGGCGTCAACATCGATGAAGCCAACAGATTCATCAACTGGATCATATCAGACGAGACAAAGGAATTCATCGGGGAATACGGCGTTTCGGAGTTCGGCCAGCCGCTCTTCATACCGCTCTACGCACCAGAGTGCACTGAGCCGCCGTTCAACTGCACCTGCACAGGGACTGTTGGCGCAACGGCGCAAGCAGCATGAGATAGGGAACGCTCAGCCCTGCTGCCTGTACTGTTGCCGGGGGGGCACACCCCTGCCCCCCACGGCTACCAGGGTGCTGTTGACGGTCCACGCGAGATACATATTTATGGGTATCCATCATCTAACGCGCTGCCATGAGAACGAACACTACAATCCTATCGATCGGTATGGTTCTGATCCTTCTCATCTTCGCCACCTTTGCGGGGTGCACGGAGACGGCACCGGCGGAGAATGAGACGCCGGGCGTTGCACCGACGACACCTGCTGCCGGGACGAACGTGCTCCGGATAGCAACCACGACAAGCCTTGAGAATACCGGCCTGCTCGCGGAGCTCGAGCGGGTCTATGAGAGCAAGACCGGTATGGATCTCCAGTTCATCGCCCAGGGGACGGGTCAATCACTTGACACCGCACGGCGCGGCGATGTCGATCTGGTGCTCGTCCACTCACCGGGGCTTGAAGAGGAGTTCGTGGATGAGGGCTACGGGATCAACCCGCGCTGCATAGCCTACAACTACTTCATCATCGTCGGGCCGGAGTCTGACCCGGCGGGGATAGCGGGTACGGATCCTGTGGCAGCGTTTGGGACGATCTACGCCGCCGGAGAGAACAACACACCTGATGTGGCCTTCGTCTCCCGGGGCGACAACTCAGGCACCCACAACCAGGAGAAAGCGCTCTGGGAGGAGGCGGGCTACAACTACGACAATGATATCCTGGAGGGTGCCGGGGCCTGGTACGTCGATGCGGGCAAGGGCATGGGAGATACCCTGATCCTCGCAAACGAGAAGAACGCCTACACACTCACCGATGAGGGGACCTACCTCTCGTTTGCCGATCGGCTGGCACTGGTGCCGGTCATCGAGGAGGGCACAGAACTCATGAACCGCTACAGTGCTATCGCCGTCAACCCCGGGAAACACCCCGATACGAATGCACAGGGAGCCGCGGACTTCATCAACTGGCTCATCTCCGATGAAGGAAAGCAGCTGGTCGGTGACTTCGGGACGGCTGAGTTCGGGAAACCACTCTTTGTGCCGCTCTACGCGCCCGAGTGCACCGGATCACCGTTCAACTGCACCTGCGCAGAGCCGGTGACTGCATAGATCTCCCGTATAGACGAGAAGATACGAGACCAGGAGGGCAGGTGAGGGATCAGTGGTGAACGAGAGCCCGGTCATTGAGGGGTTCATTGAGGCCATCAACCTCATCATCACCCTCAACCCGCAGGTTGTCGAGATCGCCATCCGATCGCTCTACGTCTCCCTCACCGCCACCCTCTTCGCTGCACTGATCGCCCTCCCCATCGGGGCGGTGATCTACTTCTACGAGTTCCGGGGGAAACATGCGGTTGTCTCGACACTACAGACGCTCTACGCTCTCCCCACGGTCATCGTGGGCCTGGTCATGTTTCTCCTCCTCTCAAACATCGGGCCGTTTGGGTTCCTCCGCCTCCTCTACACCCCAAACGGTATGGTCGTCACCCAGACGATCCTCATCATACCGCTCCTGATGGGGCTGACGGTCTCGGCCCTCTCAGGGATCGACCGGGATAAGCGCTACACGATCACGGCGCTCGGCGCAAGCAGGCTTCAGACGATCACCACCATCATCGTAGAATCCCGGTTTGCGGTCATGTCCAGCGTCCTCCTGGGGTTCGGTCGGGCGATCTCGGAGGTGGGGACAGTGATGATCGTCGGCGGCAACATCCGCGGTGCAACCCGGGTCCTCACCACGGCGATCGCGCTCAATACATCGATGGCGAACTACTCCATGTCGATCGCGCTCGGGATCATACTCCTTGCGGTGGCACTCGGCGTGAATATCACCCTCTCTCTGGTGCAGCAAAGGTAGGTACCATGACGGTCATTGAGGCACACGATATACGAAAATCTTATGGAACCGCGGAGGTCCTGCACGACATCAACCTCTCGGTCCGGGAGGGAGAGATACTCGGGCTCATCGGCCCGAGCGGATCGGGCAAGAGCACACTTCTGCGGATACTCGACCTGATCGAGCCGCCAAGCGGTGGGGAGCTCTCGATCTTTGATGTCGATACGGTGAGGGAGCGTGGCCGCTGGCTCGACCTCCGCCGCCGGATGGGGATGCTCTTCCAGAGGCCGATCGTCTTTAACGCATCGGTCTATGACAACGTCGCGATGGGGCTTCGCTATCGGGGGACCTCCCGCAACGAGATCGGTCGGAGGGTGGAGGAGGCGCTTGAGGCGGTCGGGCTCTCCCGCTACATCAAGAGCAGGGCGACCGATCTCTCGGGCGGCGAACAGCAGCGGGTGGCGTTATCGAGGGTGCTTGTGACGGACCCTGAGATCCTCTTCCTGGATGAGCCGACGGCGAACCTGGATCCGGGATCCACCGCAACCATCGAGGCGATCGTGACAGATATGAACCGTGAGAGGGGGATTGCCGTTGTGATAAGCACCCACGACCTGGCACAGGGGCAGCGCCTCGCCGACCGTATCGCTGTGATGATCGATGGGACGGTCGCCCAGGCGGGCTCACCCCGCGAGGTCTTCCACGAGCCAGAAGGGCAAAAGATAGCCAGATTCGTGGGCGTCCAGAATATCATCCCCGCCCGGGTCGTTTCCCGGGTGGGGGGGCTCACCACGGTGGAGGCTGACGGGAGGCGCATCGTCTCGACGACCCCGGCACCGACCGAGGAGGTGGCGGTGGTCATCAGGGGCGAGGATATCTCTCTGCACCGGAGGGAGCCCGGTTATGAGGAGACAGAGAATCTCTTCCCCGCCAGGGTCACCGCGATCGAGCCCATGGCGCCCTTCGTGAACGTGACCGTGGACTGTGGGTGCAGGCTCATCGCATTGACGACCGCGAGGAGGGCAGAATCCCTCGAACTTGAGGACGGCATGGAGGTCTGGGTCTCCCTCCCGGCGAGGGTGGTCCACCTGGTCCCCCGATGAGAGGGCCGGGATATGCGGAGCCGATACCACTACATCAGGTGACCGTCCAACGATCCGGGTATGGGATCGCACGAGTTTCGTGGAGAGGGCGCCGGGGATGTCCGGGTGACGGTCCTCTGCGCCGGAAGCCTGATCAGGCCTTTTGAAGAGGTGAAGGCGGTGTTTGAAGCGGAGCATCCCGGCACCGCCGTCATCCTTGAGCCCGGCGGCAGCGTGGAGATCATCCGGAGGGTGATCGGGGGTGGGAAGGTCGCTGACGTCGTCGCCTCCGCAGACTACGCCCTCATACCGAAGATGATGATGCCGGAACACGCCGACTGGTACCTCACGTTCGCGAAGAACCGGATGGTGCTCGCCTACACCGACGAGAGCAGGCATGCAGACGATATCACCGCAGACAACTGGTATGAGATCCTGGGTCGCGCTGGCGTCAGGTGGGGTTTTTCCGACCCGAACCTCGACCCCTGCGGCTACCGCGCCCTGATGGTGATCGAGCTTGCCTGCAGTCACTACCGCAACGACCGGATCTTTGAGGATCTTGTCGGGGCCCACAGCGCTATCGCAGTGACAGGGGAGAGGGGCACTTCTACGGTTCACGCTTCCGATTCGCGCTCCGACGATACCACACTCTTCATCAGGCCGAAGGCAGACGAACTTGTCGGGATGCTCCTGGCAGGCGACCTGGATTACGCCTGGGAATATCAGAGCGTTGCCGTGCAGAACGACCTCCTCTTCATCGAACTCCCCGGGGAGATCGATCTCTCAGCGATGGAATTTTCTGAACGTTATGCGACCGTCCAGGTCGAGACGACGAGGGGCGGCGGTGCCGTGCTCTATGCGGGCGCCCCGATCATCTATGGTGTGACCGTTCCGGGGACCGCGGTGCACCGCGACTCTGGTCTCAAATTCATCGATATGCTGGTCGGTGCCATCGGCCAGGAGATCCTCGAGCGTGGCGGTCAGCCCCCGATCACGCCTGCTGGCGGCTACGGCAACGTCCCTGCCAGGTTCGAGTCGCTGTGATGAAAAATCAGAAAAAAGCTCTCTAAATTTTGCGAAACAGTTATTCACGGATCTGCATAACGTATATCCTGGAACGTATGGAGGAAAAGGCCGAGTCGCTCCCTGGCGATGAGGGGGAGAGGTGGCGGATAGAGCGCCCGCGGTGGCGCGTGGACCGGTGCCTGCTCTGGTTCTGTATCATGGGTGCGGTGATCGTCGGCATCACGGTGCTTGCGCTTGCAAACATAGCGATGACGGAGCTCGCCGATCCCGATCATCTCTTTGAGGTGGCGGCATCTCCGGAGGTTATCGGCTCCATTCTCCTCACGTTCGGTGCAGGGGCAAACGCTGTCCTCATCCTGATCCTCTTCGGGACACCCCTCGCCTACGTCCTCGCCCGCTCCCGCCCCTCCCGCCTCAAGGGGATCGTGGAGAGCATCGTCGATGTCCCGCTCATCCTGCCCCACACGGTTGCAGGCCTGCTCGTCTACCTCCTCTTCATGCGCCGCGGGTGGCTCGGGGCGCCGCTCTCCGAGATCGGGCTTGCGTTCGAGGATGCCTACCCGGGCACGGTGGTCGCCATGCTCTTCGTCGCCTCCCCGTTCTTCGTCAACACCGTGCGGGAGGGGTTTGAGAAGGTGCCCGTCCACCTGGAGAACGTCGCCCGCACGCTCGGTGCTGACACGTTCACCGCCTTCCGCACGGTCACGCTCCCCCTGAGCCTCCGACACATATTCAACGGAGCCATATTCGCCTGGGGAAGAGCTATCGGGGAGTTTGCCGCCGTCATCATGATCGCCTACTACCCGTTCATCATATCGACGCTCATCTACTACTCGTTTGCAACGGAGGGGATCCGCACCAGCCGGAGCATAGCGTTTGTGGTCATCGTGGTCAGCCTCGGGGTCTTCTACCTCCTCCGGCGGCTGACCCGGTACCTGGGGAGGTACGATGATCGAGCTTGACCGGGTCTCGCTCACCCTCGGTTCGTTCCTGCTCAACGACATCAGCCTGACGATCGATCAGGGCGACTACTACTTCATCGTCGGGCCGTCGGGTGCGGGGAAGACCGTGATACTCGAGGCGATCGCAGGCCTTCATCGGCCGGATCGTGGCCGGATCCTCCTCCGGGGTGAGGAGGTCACTGCCCTCCCCCCCGGGAAGCGGGGGGTCGCCCTCGTCTACCAGGACTACTCGCTCTTCCCCCATATGAGCGTCATCGACAACATCAGCTACGGCCTCCGGGTGCGGGGGATGGGGAGGCCTGCCGCCAGGCGGGAGGTTGCCGGTCTCCTGGATGAGTTCGGTATAGTCCACCTCGCGGATCGCTACCCGGGAACCCTCTCGGGCGGCGAACAGCAGCGGGTAGCGCTCGCACGCGCCGTCGCGGTAAAGCCCGATGTCCTCCTCCTCGACGAACCGCTCTCGGCCCTCGATCCCGTCACGCAGGAGAAGTTCATACTCGACCTGCAACGACTCCACCGGGAGGATGGTCTCACCATCGTCCAGGTGAGCCATTCCCGCCGCGAGACACGACTCCTCGCCACCCGGATGGCGGTGCTGATCGATGGAAATCTCGCGGATGGAGGAGAGGCCGATGTCGTGTTGAACACCCCCCGGAGCAGAGAGGTCGCCTCGTTCATCGGTATAGAGAACATCCTGGACGGGACTGTGGTGAAGAATGAGGGAGGGCGAGCGGTGGTGGATCTCGGCGGCCCGGTCCTCGAGGCGGCGACCGATGCGCCGGTGGGTGAGGCGGTCACCCTCTGTATACGGTCTGATGATATCACCCTCGGGGCGGCTCACGGCGTCCGGAACTCAATGGGTGGCACGGTCGCCCGGGTTGTGGAGAGCGGGCCCATCGCCGAGGTGAAGGTGGACTGCGGTGTGGAGCTGACCGCGGCCATGACGCGTCGGGCGGTGCGCAGCCTGCGCATCGTCCCCGGAACCCCCGTAACCCTCTCCATCGAAGATGGGGCGATCCACGTCATTCGCCGCCCTACCCGTGCTTTGCCTTTATCGAGATGATGAGGCTGATGAGTATGGCGGTGGCTCCGTTCGCTGCGATGATGGCGAGATCCTCTCGTATAACGCCATAGACGAGCCAGAGCAGGATACCGGCGAGGAAGATGATGAGCATCGCGGGGGATAGATCCGCGGTCGACCGCGTGCGCCACGCTCTCGCGACCTGTGGCGCAAACGAGAGTGTCGTGAGGGTTCCGGCAACAAGACCGAGCGCAGTGATACCATCCATGGGTGATCCCCACTCCATCTCTCCCGCCAGGACCATGAACCTTGGGGCTGGAGTCTCAGGACGGTGATCCCTGCTTCCAGCGTTTCTGGGCGTAGGCGAGGGCCATACCGACGATGAACGCGATGGTGAGGCCGATCACCAGTGTGAGGACGGCGACCGTTGCCGTGACAAGGTACGACTCGGTCTTTGCGCTGTGTTTTCCGAGTTCGATCGCGACGAAGACCAGGAGCGCGCCGAAGACCCCGAACGGTATGAGGGTCAACACCTCCGGAGGGGCGAAGACGATGGCAAATATGAGGACGAGGATGCCGGCGATGATGTTTGCCCCGCCGGTCCTCGCACCGAACCGGTACATGGCGGCAAGCCCCCCGGCGCCGTGGCACATGGGAAACCCTCCGAGCGGGGTGGAGATGAGGTTCATGGCGCCGAGGGTCAGGGAGAGCCGGTCGGGGCTTACGGTATTCTTCGGGAAGAGGTCGAATGTGAGGAGCGATGTCGCAAGGATGGCGTTTGCGAGCGTGAGCGGTATCTGTGGGAGAGCGAGGTCCCAGGCGCCCGTCATGAAGTCTGCCGCGGCCGGGATGATGAGGGTCGGGATGGGTATGAGCCGGAACGGTGGCATCCCCTGCGTTGCGATGCCGACGGCAAGCCCGATCGCGAGGACGAGCAGCGCGGAGACGTCCGGGACCCGGGTGCGCCGCGATGCTATGAAGAATATGACGATGATCCCGATGGAGAAGGCCGCAAACAGTATGTCCGATGCGATATAGCCGAGCGAGGTCCTGAGGAGGAGGAGTGCAAGCCCCGCCTGCACGCCGCGGATGACGCTTCGCGGGATCCGGTCTCCGATCCAGGTCATGCCGCCGACAAGGCCGATGGTGAAGAATATAGCGCCGACGATGAGACCTGAAGCCACGATCTCGCCCCCGGAGAGCCCTCCTGCGATGACGATGGCGCCTATGGCCTTCATCGGCTCGATCGGGATCGGGAGGCGGTAATAGAGCCCGGCGATGATGAACCAGGCGGCAAGGAAGAGGAAGAAATGGCTGACGTTCACGTCCGGACAGACGATGGCGACGCCGAGCATGATGGGAAAGATGGTGCCGAAGTCACCGACGGACCCGGCGATCTCTTCAAGGGTGAACCTGATGCCTCTCTCGCCGGCGTTGTCCTTCTCCACCATACCACCCATCGGCTTTATGCCCCCGCTTCTTTTTGGATGTTCTGGATGAGGCATGCCAGAGGATCTGGCGCGGGCCCGCTCTCCAGGTCTCCCTTCTCGAGGAGGCCTTCTGTCTTCAGGCTCCCGATGACGCTATCCAGGTACTCAGAGACGATCACATCCCTCCGCGGGATCTGGCGGATCCAGACCCGCACCGTCAACCGGATCCAGTCCTCCCTGACCGATGAGACCTGCATCTTCGGCTCGAACAGCGCAAGGTTGGGGTGGGGGAGATCGGATGAGAGGCGTCCGATGTAGGGGAGGTCAAAGAGGCTCTGGAGGGCCGATCGTTCGGACGGTGCAACGTGGGGGAGGATCAGGGGATGGTCGTGCGCGGCCTGGTGGGCGATCTCCTGCACCCGTGCGAGGTCCGCTGTGACCGGGACAGCGAGCGGGATCGAGACCTCGAGCAGCCCGGCCCGGGTGTAGTTGATGACCTTTGATGATATGATGCTTGAGTTCGGCGTGAGGACGAGACCGCCATCGAGTCCCTGGAGGATCGTCGTCGTGAGGGATATATCCCGCACTCTGGAGAGCCCCGTCTCCGGCCTCCCGCTGACGATCACCCACTCCTCGAGCTGGACCGGACGGTTGATCGTGATCAGGACGCCTGCGATGACGTTCTGGATGATCTGGCGCGAGGAGAATGCGATGACGATGCCGAGAACCCCGAGTGAGGCAACGAAGGCCGTCAGGTCGAAGGCGAGGAGGTAGTGGGCGCTTGCGTAGATACCGCCGACGGTGATGCCGTACTGCAGGACGGCCGCCGTCCACTTGGCAGTCCCGCGCGAGACCCGCCCATCGAGCATCCGCCGGAGGAGGAGGTAGGCGAGGTTGCCGATGAAGAGGAACCCTATGAGTGCAAAGAGGAACGCAAGAACTGCATCAAGGGCAACCCCGGTGGCGGCAGAGACCGAGACACTCTCCGGCATGTATAGAATGGTGAGCGGGGAAGGGATTAATCTCTTCCGTCACGAGACCTCGGCCCTGACCGGGATATCTTCGGCCTGCAGGCGCCTGAGGACTTCCCTCAGGTACCGGGATGCGATCTCATCCTTTCGGGGGATCCTGGTGATCCAGGCCCGCATCGTCAGCCTGATCCAGCCATCGCTGACCGACGATATGAGGACGGTGGGTTCGAACTGCGTGAGGGCGGGACGGTCGGCGCGGAGGCGCCTGATATAGGGGAGGTCGAAGAGTCCCTGCGCCCTGGTTCGACCGGACGGACCGATGTTTGGGAGGATCAGGGGGTCGTCCCGCGCCACCGTGAGCGCGATCTCGCGCACCCGCTGGAGATCTGTTGCGACCGGGACCGAGAGCGAGATCCGGATCTCCAGAAGCCCACCCCGTGAGTAGTTGACAACCTTTGATGATATGATGCTTGAGTTCGGCATGAGGATGAGGCCGCCGTCGAGTCCCTGGAGGATCGTCGTCGTGAAGGATATGTCGCGCACCTTGCAGAGTCCCGTCGTCGGCCGCTCTCCGACGATTATCCATTCCTCGAGGTGGACCGGGCGATTGATCGTGATCAGGATGCCGGCGAGGATGTTCTGTATGATCTGGCTCGATGAGACGGCGACGACGATGCCGAGGATCCCGAGCGACGTGGCGACGGCCTTCAGGTCGAAGGCGAGGAGGTGGCGAGCGCTCCCGTAGATCCCGCCGATGATGATGGCGTACTGCAGGATGGCGGCGGCCCACTTGGCGGTTCCCGGGGAGACGCGACCGTCGAGCACCCGCCGGAGGAGCATGTAGATCAGGTTTCCGAGGAAGAGAAATGCGAGGAGGGTGAAGAGGAACACGAGGAACGTATCGAGGGATACCGCACCGATGAGGAGGGGATCGCTTGCCTGCATTGCAGGAGAGAGGTTGGCCGGTGATGGAGTTAACCTGTGGGGGTGAAGGGGAGGATGGCAGTGCG
>MTBK01276987.1_pt1 | contig 13117 bp, 10 predicted proteins | sample 1535981 | NCBI WGS metagenome assembly MTBK01 (sample SAMN06109225, study PRJNA356200) | anaerobic digester metagenome | isolation source: biogas reactors fed with pig manure or primary and secondary sludge | place: Spain | collected 2016-06-30 | reverse complement strand
TCTTCGAAAATCCCACGATATCACCGTAAGAAAGCTCGTCGAGGATATCACGGTTCGGGCCGCGAAGGGTCGCCGGGACCACGGCATAGACCGGCTTTACAGGCGTCCCATCGCAGACCTTGTAGACCCCTGTCCGGTCATCGCCGAGGTTTCCTGACATCAGCGCTGCGATGACGTTGATCGTCCTGTCACGGTGCCGGTGGAGGTGGGAGAAGCGGGCGAACTTCGCTCCCGGGGGAACCCGGTAGGTGTGCTGGAGCTTCCCATCCTTCCGAAGGAGTGCGGAGGAGTACTTGATGTCGACGTTGATGAATCGGTATGCCTCCCCCTCCTCTGCAAGCCGCTCCATCAATCGGGTCGGTCGTATGTTGCCTTTCTGTTCGAAGGTCCAGCATCGTTCGGGGTTGCAGGTGGTGCCCCATATGAATGAGCAGGGGCTGTAGGTGGTGAGACCCCGATCCGTGAGTGCGTGCACCGTCTGGCGCATGGTGGTTGCGTTCTCGAGATCTGCCGGCTCCACGATGATGACCGTCCCATCGGGCGCGAGGCGTTCAGCGAGATCGGTGACGAGATCGGCGCGTTCCTCGATCTCCATGTCACGGAGTTCGCCCAGGACGTTTGAGAAGATCACTAGATCGATCCGGTCGGGCAGTTCTTCTCCTGCAAGCGCTGTGATATCCGCGCGGATAGGGCTTTTCACCCGCACGGCATCTCCCTGTGCCGCAGCGGCGGTCGGGACCAGGGCATTGTAGGCCTCAAGATGTTCCTCCGAACGCTCGATCGCGTAGATGTCGGCTGAGCCGGTCCCCACCCTCCCGAGGAGGTCGATGATGGCAAGTGGCACGACTCCCGGCCCGGTGCCCACATCCAGGATACGCATATGGGCCTTTGCAAGACCCTGCCCGATGACCTGCCAGAGGATATGCTCAAACTGCACCAGGTAGACGGGCGCGTGGTAGGCAAGGTAGCCGAGGACCTGGTAGGCCTTCTGGTAGTGTACCCGGTGTCCTTTCCAGTACCGGCGCTTCTGGACGAGGATGGCGTTACGCATCCGATCGAGGACGACCGGGTCGTCCCATGCCTTGGTGGTCTTCCTCTCGACGTAATCCTCTACGAGCCGCTGGATGTAGTCCGGGACCTCTGGGGCCTGAAAGAATGCGAGCTGCCGCTCGCGCCCGGCATCGTCGATGGTGAGAGGCCCCCCCGTGGAGCGATCGTTCATGCAGGTGCCACCTGGGTGCGGGCGGGTGCCATGATCTCTCTTCCTCCAGGAGCAGGGATCCGGGCCCCGGAGAACCGCTCTGATGGTTGAATACCCTTCCGTTGACTCATGCCGTATCAGCTCGACGGAATACTGTATACGGTTTCCGGGGCGTCACCAGCCTCTGCCTTCCGGGTAGCGATCGATGATGGGGAGCATCCTGCTTATGATGCACCCCGCTTCCCTGCTGCCGTCCGCCCGAGCTGGAAGGCCCTCTCGTTGACCGCGACTGTCTTAGGCGGGACGCACCGCCGCACCGCCTCCTCAAGCGTCTCGGGCCTGAGGGGCATATCACCAGAAGCGGCCCCGAGCATGACGATATTCTGTGAAAGACTGTTTCCCGCCTCCTCTGCAAGCCCTGCTGCATCGATGCAGGCTACATCAAGATCCGAGAGCGCGGCAAGGATGCTCTCCTCATCTGGCACCGCAAGATCCTGCTGGTAGACCGATGTTGGAACGATCAGGCTCCGGTTGACCACGAGCCTTCCCCCGGCCGGGAGGTAGTGGCGGTAGCGGAGCGCTTCAAGGAGGTCGAAGGCTATCAGGAGGTCGGCCGTCCCCGGGGTGATCAGGGAACCAAATTCTCCATCGATCCGAATATGGCTCTCCACCGACCCGCCGCGTTGCGCCATACCGTGTGTCTCGGCGCTCCTGACGCTCCGATGTTCGATGATACATGCCTCTCCGAGGACGTTTGAGGCGAGTACGGTCCCCTGGCCGCCGATCCCAACGATAAGGATATCAAACGAGGGTTTCATCTTCGCCCCTCCCTTACGATCGCACCCGACGGGCATATGTCTGCACAGACGCCGCACCCAGCACAGAGGTCGGTTATCATCGCGACATCCCCGACAAATGCAATCGCCGGGCAGCCGAACGACCGGCAGACCCCGCAGCCTATGCACAGATCGGCGCGGACCTCGTAGGGTTTTCGCCGGATCCCGGCACGCCGTGCGGTGATGATGCAAGGCTGCTTTGCTATGATGACCCGGACGCCTCCGCGCTCCTTTGCCTGGCGGAACGTCTCAAGGAGGAGAGGGAGATCGTAGGGGTCGACGGTCTCGACCCAGGCGACCCCGCACGACCGGCAGATCGACTCAAGAGAGATCGGGGTGCTTTCCTCACCGGTCGCGGTCATTCCTGTGGTGGGGTTTGGCTGATGCCCTGTCATCGCGGTTATCCGGTTGTCTAGGATGACGACGACCATATCGGCACCGTTGTAGACGGCGTTCAAGAGTCCCGGGATTCCTGTGTGCAGGAACGTTGAGTCGCCGATGGTGCAGACAACCGGGCGCTCTTCACCGGATCGGGCGATACCGCTCCCGACAGTGATCGAAGCTCCCATACAGATGGTTGTATCGACCGCTCCAAGCTGGAGCCCAAGGGTGTAGCACCCGATGTCGCTTGGGAATATGCCGTTTCGAAAGACCCTCTTCATCGCGTAGAACGTCGACCGGTGCATGCACCCGGCACAGAGGATCGGCGGGCGGGGGGGCACCCCCTGGACCGGTGCGATCTCCGGGAAGGTCACCGTAGGGGTTATGCCGGCATCCTTCATGGCGGCGGCGACCGATGCCGGGGCGAGCTCTCCCTCATACGGCACCGTACCGGTCATCTTACCGAAGACCTCCGTCTTCGTCGCCACCCGGTGGACAGCCTCTTCGACGACCGGGGCGAGCTCCTCGATGACGAGGATCTTCTCATGCTGGTTGACGAAGGTCTTGAGCCACTCCTCATCGATCGGGTAGGCACCGATGATCGCGAGCGAGACGTCCTCGGGGAGCACCTCCTGGACGTAGGCGGCGGCGACGCCACTCGTGATGACGGCAACCCTGCCCCGTATGGTGTGGCGGTTGTAGCCGAGTTCGACGAGTCGCTTCCTGATCATCGGTTGTTTCTCGTTCAGGGCTTTGTGGAGCAGGCGGGTATGTGCGGGGATGACCACGTACTGCTTCGGGTCGCGGTGGAAGGCTGCGGTTCGGTGATCGGTGCCGACCCGACCGGTATCGATATCTCCTTTTGAGTGGCAGATGCGGGTCGTGGGCCGGAATATCACCGGCAGGCCGAGGTCCTCGGAGAGGGCGAAGGCATCCCGCATCATATCATGCGCTTCCTGGACCGACGTCGGATCCAGGCAGGGGAGCCGGGCGAAGTGCGCGTAGCGCCTGGTATCCTGCTCGTTCTGGGAGCTGTGCGCATAAGGATCGTCTGCAGAGAGGATGACAAACCCTCCGGTAACACCGGTGTATGCGCTCGTCATCAGGGGATCGGCCGCCACGTTCAGGCCGACATGCTTCATGGTGCAGAGCGCGCGCAGACCACACCAGGCTGCGGCAAGTGCGTTTTCAAAAGCAACTTTCTCGTTCGTGGACCATTCCACGCTGAGAGAGCGCTCTTCCTGCACCCTGAGAATGTCGATCACTTCTGAGGACGGTGTCCCGGGGTAGCCACTGGCAAAGTCGACGTTTGCCTCCAGGCATGCGTGCGCAATGCCTTCGTTCCCGAGTAGGTATCGTACTGCCATTGTTCCACTCAACTGTACTTCTATTGCCGGTTTTCAAGATAGCGGTTTGGATATTGATCCAAAACAGTTAAGTCCCAGAGTATCCGATATAGTAAGGTAGTCCCTGTGGGGCCCGTAGCATAGCTGGTGGTGCACCCGGCTGATAACCGGGAGGTCGTGCGTTCGAATCGCATCGGGCCCACTGTTTCTCATTTAGAACGTTTTTTAGAGCTTATTCATGCGGGTGGTGCACCCGGCTGGGAGCCGGGAGGTCGTGCGTTACAGATCGCATCGAGTCCACTGTTTCTCATTTAGAACGTTTTTTAGAGTTTGTTTGCGCGGGTGGCTCTCCAGGTAGCACACTCAGGCGACCACCCGCCCTGGATTTCCCCGGACCTGGCATTCCAGACCCGATCCTCAAAGAAGGGTGTGGTGTAAACGCACCCATCCACCACCTTATCCCTCAGGCCTCTGGCGATAGACGATGTGCTCAAGCACCAGGGCCGCCAGTATGCCCACCACGAAGCCATTCGTGATCAGGGGTCGGAGGGTCGCCGGGAACCCTGTGGCGACTGCATCGGGCAGGAACGCCACCACGGTCCCGAGGAGGAGGGGGACGCCGATGATCAACCCTTCATCAAACGTCCTGACTGCGCTGCTCTCCTGCCCGAGCATAAGCCCTGCTGCGATCTGGGCGACCATGACATAGATGAGGACGACGCCGATGACCGGGCCAGGGATACTCCCCATGAAGCCGATGACAAGCGGGGATGCGGCCATGAGCGCGAGCGCTACGCCGGCGGGGACCAGGGCGAACCGGGATGCACATCCGGTGGCGGCGATGATGCCCGGACTCAGCGAGAAGTTCACCGGGCCGATCACCCCGGTGAGGCCGGCGAGGACGTTCCCGAGACCGGTGACGGTCACCCCACGGTTCGTGCGCTCACTCATCGTATCCGCCTTGAGGAGACCGCCCACTGATTGGATTGATCCGAGGTCGTTGATGGCAAGCGCAAGGAAGCAGATCAGGAATGCCACAAGGACCCCGACCTCCGGCACGGCGAGCGGCGCAAGCAGGTTTCCGGGGAGCGCGAACAGCGCGGTGCCTTCCGGCGGCAGGGGAACCGCACCGAAGAGCAAGACGTAGGCCAGGGTACCGAGGATGATCGCCCAGAGCGCCAGGGTCGATCTCCATATCCCTTTCAGAACCCCGTTCGCAACAAAGAGGGCGATGGCAAATACAAGACCGAAGGAGAAAGCGTGTGTCGCCGGGACCGCACCGCCGCCGTCGATGATGAGATCGAGTATGACAGGGGCGAGGGTGAAGGCGATGAGCATGAGGACGACCGCGATCACCCGGGGTGTAAAGAGGCGCTTGAGGTACTCGAAGAGGCCAGCCGCTGCGATCCCCGCGAGGAGGAGGCCGCCGATCAGGATCGACGCATTGATCGCCTCAAATCCTGCACCAAGGCTTGCGAGGATGCCGATCAGGAGCACTGTCGCCGGGCCGACCACCAGGGGGAGCCTGTGGCCGAAGTAGATCTGCGCGAGCAGCACCAGAGCGGTGAGAAGGAAGAGTTTCTGGAGGTAGGGGATGGCTGGTCCCCCGTAGAGACCGGCCATCACGTTGCCGATGATGAGGGTAGCGGGTACACTCACCGCAAGCCATTGCAGGCCAAAGATGAGGAGCGATGCTGGTTCGGGTCTGTCATCGATGCCATAGCTGAATCTCATTGTAACAACTCCTGATGGAAATGTCAACCGGGATCAGGCCCGGGAAGGTATTTTAGTGTATATTGTATCTGTTTTACCCCTAATTCCGTTAACTGTTCTCATTGTGATGAGAATGGACTCGGGCGGGGTGGATGGATCCGCGCCGTCAGCCGGTCGCTCATGGCGGGATCGCAAGAGCGCTCCGTAGCAGACCTCCGTGAGCGTATACGGTGAGGTCACCAGGATACGCAAATCCGGAAATCAGCATGACCCAGCACCCTGTTGATCGAAGAATCGATATACCCCTCCCCGGTCTGCACATAGCATGAGGATCGTCTCTTTTACGTCTGCGAGCAGAGATCTATCCATATGGCTCGCACCGGTCATGCGACTGAAAACCCCTGTGGAACCAGCCCTGCTCCCGTCCTGCCCTGCACCACGCGATGCCAGTGGAGGCAGTGAGCATGAACGCCGTCGAGGTCCGGGGCCTCTCGCGGTCCTTCGATGGCCGTGATATCTTAAACGACGTCTCATTCACCGTCGGACATGGCGAGATATTCGGCTATCTCGGCCCAAACGGCGCCGGGAAGACTACCACCATCCGGATCCTGCTCGGTCTGCTCTCCCCGGGTTCGGGTGAGGTCCGTGTCCTGGGTCGGGACCTCGCCGTCGATGACGATGCACGTGCGCATGTAGGGGTGCTCTTTGAGAATAACGGTCTCTCCGACCGCATGAGCGCCTCTGCCAACCTCACCTACTACGCAGGACTCTATGGCATGGACGACCCCGAAGAGCGGATCGACGATCTCATCACGCTTGTCGGGCTTGCAGAACGACGAGACGATCAGGTTGGGACGTTCTCGACCGGCATGAAGCGGAGGCTCGGGATCGCCCGCGCCATCCTCCATCGACCGGAGGTTGTCTTCCTCGATGAACCCTCATCAGGCCTCGATCCCGGCGCGCAGAGGATGGTCCGCGATCTCATCGTCGAACTCTCCCGGAGGGAGGAGATGACCGTCTTCTTAAACTCCCATCACCTCGACGAGGTCCAGCGGATCTGTTCTTCGGTCGCGATCCTTGCCGGGGGCAGGATCCGGGCGTTTGATTCGGTGGCAAACCTCACGAACGCCTCGGATCGCCCGACCGTGGCGATCGATCTTGCGGACCCCGGCGACCGCAACCGGGCATCTGCAGTAATTACGGCGCTACCGTTCGTCACCAGGTGCGACCACGACGGCAGTAGCGCCCTCCACTGCACACTCTCAGACCCCGGCGCAACCCCAGATCTCATCGCAGCGCTCGTCGGCGCCAATCTCCGGATCGAGGAGGTCCGGCGATCTTCACGGTCACTTGAAGAGATCTATCTCGAGCACGTCGGATCGGCAGGAGGTGGGGTATGAAGACCCTCAGCGTCATCGCCGGCCGCGAGGTACGACTCGCCCTCCGGAACAGGAGCGTCGTCATATCCGCACTCATCTTTGCCGTATGGTTCCCGGCCATGACAGCCGCCGGGATTGCTGCGGGCGCCGGAGGTGATGTTACAGCCATTACGGGCGGAATCGCTGCGATCACCCTCCCGGTCGGCGTCTTTATGGGCTACATCTTCTGCGCTGATACCTTCCTCCGCGAAAAACGGGATGGCACCATCGAGACGCTCCTCTGCGCTCCTGTATCGCTCCGCCGCCTCTGGGAGGGGAAGGCAGTCGGGATCACGGTGCCGGCGTACCTGACCACCCTCCTCTCGGCTGTGGTGATCGCCGTAGCAGCCTCTGCTATCACGGGCATGCCGATCACCGTCGATCCTCTGCTCATCCTCCACCTCGCATTCGTCGTCCCAGTCTGGGTCATCGCCTCGGCCGGTCTCATCGGCGCGGCGCAGCTCGCGCTCGGGATGCGAGAGAACCAGATCCTTGGGTTCTTCTTCATCTTCGGGTTCATCTTCCTCATCGTCGGGCTCCAGGGTGTTGTACCAGGTCTCTCTCTGGCGACGGAAGGTATCCTCGCAGCCGCAGGGGTAGCCCTCGTCGTCCTTGCTCGCTTCATCGCCGGGAAGGTGACGAAAGAGCGGGTCGTCCTGACGATCCCGTAAGATACGGGGGATCGCGGGCATATACGACAGAGAAGGGGCTTTGCCCCTTCCCGCCCGAAGAATAGTATCAATCACCCGGGAGATCCAGCGCCCTACAGCACCTCATCGCCGTAGAGATACGATCTCAGGGGTTTTGGGATCGTGACCGAACCGTCTTCGTTCTGGTAGTTCTCGAGGATCGCCCGGATCGTGCGCGATGTTGCTATCGCAGTGCTGTTCAAGGTATGCGCGTAGCGTTTCTTCGTGAACTCGACAGGATCGCGCACCCTGATGTTCAGCCGAACCGCCTGGTAGGCCGTGCAGTTCGAGCATGAGACCACCTCGCGGTAGCGCTCCTCGCGCGGCATCCAGACCTCAAGATCGTACTTCTTCGCGGCGACGGTCCCGATATCACCCGTGCAGATCGAGACGACCCGGTAGGGGAGGCCAAGCTGCTGGAAGACATCCTCAGCGTTTGCCAGCAGCTCTTCGTGGAGATCCCAGGATTGTTCCGGCGTGGCGTAGATGAACTGCTCCACCTTGTGAAACTGGTGAACCCGGAAAAGCCCCTTCGTATCGATCCCATGCGCCCCGATCTCGCGGCGGAAGCACGGACTTATGCCCGCAAACCGGAGCGGGAGATCCTTTTCCTCAAAGATCTCGTCGCAGTACATCGCGGCCATTGGATGCTCGCTCGTCGCTATGAGGTATGCATCCTCGTCCTCGATCTTGTACATGACGTTCTCAAAGTCAGCGAGATCGGTCACACCTTCGTATGCGGCCCGGTTCATCATGTACGGCGGGATCACTGGGGTGTAGCCGCGCGCAGCAAGCAGATCCATCGCAAACCGCTGAAGGGCCATATCGAGCAGGACGAGCCTGCCCTTCAAGAAGTAAAACCCGGCGCCCGAGATCTTTGTCGCGCGCTCGAAGTCAGCCCAACCATGCTCAACGGCGAGCGCACCATGATTCTCCAGATCAAACGCCGGAACGCGCGGTTCACCCCACCGCTTGATCTCAACATTCTCGGTATCGTCCTTGCCGACGGGCACACTCTCGTGCAGGATGTTTGGGAGCCGCATCAGGCGATACCTGACCGCTTCGGTGAGGGTATCGCGTTCCGCCTCCACCTCTCTGATCCGTGCGGGAAGATCTCGTGCCTCTGAAATAAGCGTTGCAGTACCTTCTCCAGTCTTCTTCGCCCGGTTTATCTCACGGGATATGGTATTTCTCCGGTTGCGCAGATCTCCGATCATCACGGTGAGTTCCCGTACCCTCCGATCCATCTCCAGCACCTCGTCGACCCAGGCCAGTTTTTCGGTGTCTCCTCTTTTATTGAGGTCTGCCCTGACGGTCTCGGGGTGTGCACGAACGAACTTCAGCTCAAGCATACTCTCTCTGTAATGGTTCGCCATGACGGTATAATATGGTCATGTTGCCCTCAGAGCCGGGGATACATGCGAGGATCACCCCCGCCCAGAGACCCACTCTTATAATCTCCAGCGAACCAACTCTTTTAGTATGGAGAAGAACCAGAAGATCATCCTGGCGGCAGGAGGCCTCATAACGCTTGCGTTACTTGCTATCGACGTCTTCCTCGCTCTCATCCCACTGGTCTTCGTACTCATCCTTCTGATGACATTCCACATCATGGAGGAGACCAGGAGCTACACGCTCATCGCCGCAGATCTCTCGGAAGATGCCCGGGAGGTCATCATAACCAACACAGGCACAGCAGAAGCACGAAATGTCCATGTTGTCATCGTTCCGTTTGATATCGAGTTTGATATCGCGTCGCTTGGACCGGATGAGGCATCCAGATTCAAGTTTGAGTCCATGGTGGCGGAGGCGAGGGCCGTCGTCACCTATGAAGATACCGCCAACCAGAAGTTCACGCGCACGTATTCGCTCACGGCGCTCGGCAGTGGGGGCGACCTGTTAAAGCCGATATTTCCACTCTTCGGGCACCGTTGAGATGATCTAGAAGGGGTGGGGATCCAGGTCTCCCCGGGCGCCGACCCGAGGGGTTCACCCCGGGTGGGGGATTCAATTAGGTGCGAAAACAACATGACTGCATGGGATTCGTAACCAGAAGTACCTATTACTTCGATGCCCCAGGCGCGGAGAACACCTCCGACGCCGCCCGGTTCGCTGTCGAGCGGGCTCAGGAGCTTGGCATCAACAAGATCGTGGTCGCGAGCACCAGCGGCAGGACAGCGCTTGTCTTCCGGGATGCCATGAGGGGGACGGACCTCAAACTGATCGTCGTCACCCACGTGATCGGCTTCTCAAAGCCCGGTGAATGGGAATTCGATGAGGAAGTGGCCGCATCCCTCCTGGCGGAAGGAGTGAAGATTGTCACCGGCACGCACGCGCTCTCCGGGCTTGAGCGTGCGCTCACCCGCTCACCGAAGCTCGGTGGCAGTTCCCGCACCGAAGCCATCGCTGAGGCGTTGCGGCGCGTCGTTGCGATCGGTCTGAAGGTTGCGGTGGAGTGCGTCCTCATCGCAACGGATCAGGGCGCTATCGGCGTTGATGAAGAGGTGGTCGCGGCGGGAGGCACTGCCAGCGGTGCCGATACCGTCTGTGTCATCCGCCCGGCGCATACAGCGGCATTCTTCGATCTACAGGTGCGCGAGATCGTCGCTATGCCGAGAGATCGGTGAGTATGGTCCTCGAGTCACTCAAGGGTGCTCTCGGGCTCCTCCGGCACCCCGCCATCTGGTCAGTCGGTCTTGTTGCAGGCGTTGCTCTCTTTGCAACCACCATCATCGCCACCTCGGGGGGAGCTTTCTACACGCAACCTCTGATGCTCTTGCTCTCCCTCGTGGTGCCATTCCTGGCCGGCGGGATCTACGGCACAGTCAGGGATGAGGCGTTCTCCGCGGATGCATTCGTGCAATCGGGGAAGACCTACTACTTCAGGATACTTCTCCCGGGGCTTCTCATCTTCTTTGCAACCCTCCTGACAGCCTTCCTGCTCGCCATCCCGCTCACGCTCCTCGGCGGCAGTGTCGCCGCGGGTGCAGCGCCGCTTCTCTTTGGGGTGCTTGTATCGATAGTCTTCTTCACGTTCTTCTACGACACCGTAGCGGTCTTTGAAGGGACGAATGTCTTTGAGTCGATCCGGCGGAGTATCGAGTTTGTCATGAACAACCTCGGCCGCACCACCCTTTTTTATCTGACAAACATCGTCGTCTTCATGGTGCTCTGGATCGCCGGTTCCTTCATCTGGACGACGCTGCTCATGGACAAACTCGAGCCACTCATCGGCATGGATCCCTCCGAGATCCAAGGCCTGATGCCTCAGGACATCCTTGCGTTCATCGGGACAGAGGGGGTGTGGATCGTCGCAGGCGTCACAGCGGTAGTGGTCGTGCTCTTCTCGGCGTTCATGTACGCCTATAAGGTGAGTTTCTTCCGCAGCCACGCAGTAAGTGCGCATACGCTGCAGGGTGAGTACGACGAGAAGGGTCGGTGGTATAAGTACTGAGGGGTACACTCTCCCCCCTCAAAACTATTCTTGCCCAGGGCAGCTGCACCGGGCACGCCCCTCTCACCTCAGAAGGTAGAGGACCATACCCGAGACCCCGCCAACGAACGTGGCAGCCAGGTTTGTTCCAGAATTCCCGATCTTGCCGCTGTTCTCAAGTGTTGCGCCAACGAGGCTATCGACGTTTGTCCCGATGAAGCCAGCGATGACCGTGACGCCGACCATCCAGGGATCGGCAACGCCCATCAGCCAGGCGGCGGCGGCGACGATCATCGATGCGATGATGGCCGCCACCTCGCCACGGAGCGTCACGCCGCCGTTCGTCCCCCGGGGCACCGGTCGGAGGGTCGTGATCAGGTAGGGCGTCTTCCCGGTGACCCCGATCTCGCTTGCCGCTGTATCAGCGGCTGCAGAGGCGACGCTTCCCATGAAGAGTGCCACGAAAGCCGGATGTCCGGTTATGCCGTAGAGGATGGCTGCCCCGGTTGCCACAAGGCCGTTTGCGAAGACGTTGAAGTAACCGCGTACGCCTCCGTGCTCCTGCGCGACCCCAAATCGCTCTTTATCCCCGTGACGGTACCGGGTGGCCCCGGCACCGATAATGAAGAACGTGAGCATGACCAGGAACCACCGGACATCCGCAAAGACGATGAGGATGATCCCGATCATGGCCCCTGAGAAGAGGCCGCTTACATCCGCAACCCGGAGTCGGTAGGATGTGTAGCCAAACCCGAACGCCATGATCATCGCAGCAGCAAGTATGGCCAGGTTGACCTCAAAGTTGAGCTCTTCAAAGAGGAACATGGTCATCGCTACGCCCAGCGCCTCGATCATCAGGGCGTCATCCCGGCCTCGGAGGATCGCCCGGAGGAGCACCGCGACAACCACGCCCATCACGACGACAAGCGGTACGTTGTACCCGAGGTAGAGCATCACCGCAAGCGACGTAGCGATGGTGGCAACCAGATGGTAGAGGTAGGATGTCAGCTCCCCCTCCGTGAGACGGAACGCCAGCTCCCCGATGACGACGATACCGAGCGTGCAGGTGAAGACGAAGACCGAGAGCCAGCCAATCCCGTAGAGCGCGGCGAGCACGATGATCGAGAGCGACACGTACCGGGTATCTCGGATAAGGAAGAGGACGAGCGAGAGGAGGATGAGAAGACATGAGAGCAGCCATGCCGGTTGGAACAGGGGGGCAAGACCTATGAAGATGAAGGTGAGCACCGATGCCAGAACCAACCCCAACGGCTTTGTCATTCCTACACCATTGGTGCTACAGGGAAAAAGTCTTTAGGATCGAGATCGGGCTCTCCTTCTCCTAGAACGCAGAAAAACCCTGCAGACCTGAATACAGGGAGAATGGGATCGCGCACTGCACCGGACGTTGGTCGAATCGATCGCCCTTCTGGAAGAGTTTTTGAATAATCGCTCCTGGGGCACCTCCGTTGGCTCAAGTGACGTGAGATATGGGGATAGATCGTGTCGATCAATATATTTCACTGGAGAGAAAGAGATAATACGCTGAAAATGTCGCCGTCACATCAATTACCAAAGAACTACGATATCGGGGAAGTGGAGAGGCGCTGGCAGGATATCTGGCGCGATGAGGATAACTACTTCGACCTGGACTCAACGAAACCGCAGTTTATCATCGATACCCCACCACCATACCCTACCGGCAACTTCCATATCGGGAACGCCTTGAACTGGTGCTATATCGATTTCATTGCCCGATACAAGCGCATGTGTGGGTTCAACGTAATGTTCCCCCAGGGGTGGGACTGCCACGGTCTCCCCACCGAGGTAAAGGTCGAGGAGACCTACGGAATCACCAAAAATGATGTATCACGGGAGAAATTCCGGGAGATGTGCCGCGACCTCACGACCGAGAACATCGAGAGGATGCGGGCAACCATGCGCAGGCTCGGGTTCTCCATCGACTGGAGCCACGAATATGTCACCATGCTCCCGGAGTATTACAGAAAGACCCAGGCGTCGTTCCTGCAGATGCTCAAAGCCGGCGACATCTACCAGAGCGAGCATCCGGTGAACTTCTGCACCCGGTGCGAGACGGCG